>Ga0247831_1000371_pt1 | contig 98994 bp, 98 predicted proteins | sample LaCruzMarch2015__9_FD_192406 | JGI IMG/M metagenome (GOLD analysis project Ga0247831, IMG submission 192406) | Freshwater microbial communities from meromictic Lake La Cruz, Castile-La Mancha, Spain - LaCruzMarch2015_1m | ecosystem: Environmental > Aquatic > Freshwater > Lake | place: Spain...
ACTCATCATCGCAATTACAGATCAAGGCCCCGGTATTGCAAGCACGATTATTGATTCTGTATTTGAACCTTTTTCCACCACCAGCGCCAATGGCACGGGCCTGGGCTTATCGATTGCTAAAAATACCCTTGATGTACACCGCGGAACTATTGGCGTTCAGAGCACCCATGAGGGTGCTGTGTTCAAAATCACCCTGCCCATTACTCAATCTTAAAACCCAATCTTAAATACGCACAAGCGGCTTACTGATATGAATGAATCCATCGATGCACGTTTCCCAGTGATTTTGGTTGAGGACGATGAAGACCTGAGGGAAGCCATTGCCGTCACGCTGCGCATGAAGCACATTGACTTTGTGACGCATCAGCGCGCAGAGACAGTAGTGCCCCTCTTGCGCCCAGGACTCAATACGGTATTGGTCACGGACTTCAAATTACCGGGCATGACTGGCCTGGATTTATTAAAGATTGCGCAAAAACAATGCCCCGATATGCCGGTTGTCATCATGACGGCGTTTGCCGATACCAAGCTGGCAGTAGAGGCGCTTAAAGCAGGGGCAAGGGACTTCTTGATCAAACCGTTTGTGCCGCAACAGTTAATCGAAATCATTTCCCGTTATCACCCACCCGAAGTCCCGCAAACGAACTCGAGCGACGCAACGGCGTCAATCGAAGCTGCTCCTAAAGCCAAGGAAGTGGTTTCGCAAATTCGCTCTACCGAGCACAGCGTGATTGCGGTCGATCCCCAGAGTATTGCCACCTTCACGCGCTGTGAACGGGTGGCCGCGACCGACACTAGCGTTTTAGTCACTGGTGAATCGGGCGCTGGCAAAGAAGTAATCGCACACCACATTCATAAAACGTCCAAGCGCGCAAAAGGGCCGTATGTGGCGATTAATTGCGCGGCCATTCCGGAAACCTTGCTCGAGTCCATTTTGTTTGGTCATGAAAAAGGCTCCTTTACTGGCGCCACTAAATCCCAAGCCGGTAAGTTTGAGCAAGCCCACAAAGGCACCCTCTTTTTAGATGAAATCGGCGAAATGCCTGCGCCACTGCAAGCCAAACTGCTGCGGGTATTGCAAGACAAAATGATTGAGCGCATTGGCTCAACCGATTCGATTCAGGCCGATGTGCGCATCATCGCAGCCACCAATTTAAATCTGCAAGAGCAAGTCAAGGCGGGCAAATTCCGCGAGGATTTGTACTTTCGTTTAAACGTCTTCCCGATTCACGTTCTGGAATTACGCAATCGCCCGCTCGACATCCTTCCCTTGGCCGAGTTCTTTCTCAAGCGCTACAGCATGAATATTGGCCGGGACTCGTTGACACTCAGTGCCGCTGCCAAAGCCCTGCTCCAAAAGTATCCTTGGCCGGGCAATGTGCGGGAACTCGAGAATATCATCCAGCGCGCGGTTTTATTGGCCGATGGAGATCAAATCTATGCGGAAGATTTGGAACTGGACGATTCCCAGCTGACCCACCCTGGGCTCACAGATCACTTCCCAAAAGAGCCAAAAAACCCTGATTTTGGCAATGTAACGCCCCAAAATGGCACAGAAATTGCATTAGATAATGGTGAATTAAGTCGAAATATTGAGTCAGTTGAGCGTGATCACATCCTCAAGGTTTTGGCCGAAGTAAATGGAAATAGAACAAAAGCCGTAGAAATATTAGGAATATCCGCTAGAGCACTGCGCTACAAGCTGAAATCCTATAAGGAAGCCGGCTTCCTTATTGATTGATTTTGTTAGATAATTGGATACATGAATACACCGAACGTAGATTCCATGATTACCCGAATGCAGGCATTAGCCGCTGCAGCCAGTGGTAAGCCTGTAACTACCGACACCCAAGATCCCAATCGGGTTGATTTCTCGGCTGTACTCAAAAATGCGATTGAGAACGTCAACACTGCTCAAAACAGTGCGCAAGCAAAGGCTCAGTCCTTTACGCTTGGGGCATCCGATACTTCCTTAGAAGATGTGATTGTTTCTTTGCAAAAAGCCAATTTATCCCTCCAAGGCATGATTGCCGTGCGCAATCGCTTAGTTGACGCCTATAAAGAAGTGACCAACCTCCAGGTGTAATTGCCTGAACTACTAGAAACACCTTGTTTATCAAAAGCCCAGTTCATCTGGGCTTTTTTGTGCCCACAGGATCTATTCACCGCAAAAAATGCGGTGAATAATTGCATTTGCGGAGAATAGGCAGGATAATCACCGCATGAAACGCGGAGATTACACCTATATTTGGCAGTCCAGCGACTGGCCCAATTGGAGCTATGACCTTGGCGCATTAGCACCTCAGATTTCTGAGGTTTGCCTCAAGCAAGGGATGCTGTTGGGGCGGGTGGTCGATCTCGGCCTAGACTTACGCGCCGAGGCAAGCCTCTCCACATTAACGGAAGATGTTGTTAAAACCAGTGAGATTGAGGGAGAACACCTCGATCCCCATTCAGTACGGTCATCGATTGCGCGTCGCCTGGGAATTGATATTGGCGGGCTTGCGCCAACGGATCGCCATGTTGAGGGTGTTGTAGAGATGGTGCTCGATGCCACTTCAAACTACCAAGAGCCACTCTCACAAGAGCGTCTCTTTGCTTGGCACGCGGCACTTTTTCCAACGGGCGGCTCGGTACTCACACCAATCACCATTGGTAATTGGCGTAATGACTTAAGCGGCCCGATGCAGGTTGTTTCCGGCGCCATCGGCAAAGAAAAGGTTCATTTCGAAGCGCCCAGTGCGGCCGTACTAAACGCGGAAATAAGCCGCTTTATTCAATGGGCTAATGAGAAAAATGATATCCCTCCGATTATTAAAGCTGGAATTGCCCACCTGTGGTTTGTCACTATCCATCCTTTTGATGATGGCAATGGCCGGATTGCACGCGCCATTGGCGACTTATTCTTATCACGCGCGGATAACAGCCATCAACGCTTTTACAGCCTCTCTGCTCAAATTCAGCACGAACGTAAAGCGTATTACAAAATACTTGAAGATACGCAAAAGGGCTCCCTAGATATCACCGAATGGTTACGCTGGTTTTTGGGCACACTCTATCGCGCCCTTTCAGAGGCTGAGCATAGTTTGGAGACCATCCATTACAAATCGCGTTTTTGGCAACACTGGGCTAGCCACGCCCTGAATGATCGTCAGATAAAACTACTGCATCGACTGCTTGATGGGTTTGATGGCAAGCTCACCAGCAATAAATGGTCCTTAATTGGCAAGTGCTCGATGGATACTGCTCTGCGAGACATCAATGAATTAATCGCTCTTGGAATTCTAGAAAAAATGCCTTCTGGCGGGCGCAGTACAAGCTACCAATTAGCTCATAAGTCCAGCAAGGCAAATTAACTCTATCTGTCGGCAATATTCTCTGGCTTGGGTATTACCTTGCCATCGAGCTCATAAGCCCACGCCAATACTTCTGCCACTGCGGCATACAGTTTGGGTGGCACGAGTTCATTGAGTTTGAGTTGCATTAAGAACTCCACGAGCTCCGGCTCGGTTCGCGTGGGTATCCCCATTTCCTTGGCTTTGGCCAAGATCGCATCGGCTACAAAGCCTTCACCTTGACCGGTAATGCGCGGCGCGGCACTATTGATTTCATAGGCTAGGGCAACGGCTTTGCGGGTTTTTTTATCCAGCGCCAAAAGCGCCTCCACCCTTCAGGCTAACCTTGGCATCCGGATCAACCTGCGTTCGCATTTGTTCTAGCAGGCTCGCGAATGAACTTGCCAGCGTGCTTTGCGCATCCGGTGCGCCTTCAATGGCAACATGGACGCTATCGCCAAACTGCGTACCAACTATTTTGAACGGGCCTAAATTAGGCAAGCTCACTTCCATCGTAATGCGGCTGCCTTTTTGCAATTGCCCCGGCTGATCTGGATCGGCTTCCCAAGCATCTTCGCGATACAAACGCCCTTGCACATTGGGCAGTAACTGCCCTTGCCACAAAATATCACCGCGCAGTAATAACTTCACTGAATCCTTCACCGCAGCAGAGTCTGTCGCAATCTGCCCAAGGAGCGCTGTACTCTCAGCCTCCACACTGCCAGCAGTAACTAATGGCTTGCCATCATCTTCACTTGCCGGAAAGAGTAGCCGCCGCAATTGATCAGCAGCAAACATTCCGGAGCTCTGTAAGTTTTGATACAAAACCGTCATTGCTAATTTAGGGTCTGCTGCATTGACTAGAGGATTTGTATTGGTAGCGCCCGGCCAATTCACGACGGCGTTTTGCGCAAGTGCCCCCTTGGCGTCCGTCACAACCGACTTGCCCAATTCAGGAACGTCAACCGCCAAGATATCGGAAAGTAATTGGCCTAATGCAGCGCTGCCCAAGGTATCCATGCGCGCAAGGCTTTGTGACAGCAAGCTAACAGTGCGGGCTTGGTTTGGATTACCAGCAGCCTCAGCTAAATCACCCGTCATTGAGGAAAGCTGCAGCAGTACCGCCTGATCAACACTGGGTTCGGAAGCAATGCTCGACCCCACTCTACTGGCTGCGTTTTGCAGCACGTCTTGCAAGCGCGCGCTAGTCGGATTATTGACTACCGGCAAAGCCATCCTCAAGGCCACTCGGGGATCAATGGTACCGAGGCTTTCTATGACAGCGGGGGCTGCGGGAGGGACAATCAGATCATTCCGCTGGTGATCGACCATCGGACTAATGGGTGAATTCGAGGGAATTGGTATAGCCATACTCAATCCTCTTTAAGTAAAAGGTCTTATTACTTTAATGCCTTACTAGCAAAAAACCAAACTCCCTTAAATGAGGGGTTATTTAATAATTGACTGCGCGCGATGCGGTTTCACCAGATCCCTGAACAAGGCGCAAGGCAGGAATCGACTCTTTAGGTGCCAAGGCTAACCATGCCTCATACAGGGGTGCCAAAACATCTAAAACCTCTTGTACTTTGGCTGGCGATTTAGTCAGGCGAGCATTCAAAATCTCGCGCAAAGACCACTCATAAATGGCGCCCAAGCTTTGAGCAACATCGCCGCCGGTTTTGTAATCCAGACAGGCTAGCAATCCTTGCTGAATTAAATCATGGGCCTTGGTGAAAGGCTCAATACCGTAGTCACCAGACTCAAGTGCTTTTTTTGCCAACTTCAGGTGATCGAATGTGCGCTCATAGACCAGCACAATTAACTGACCTGGATCCGATCCGTGTACGCCAGTTAAAGTATCGGTGGCAGCATATGCCCGTGCAGATTTAGAAACCATAGGGATACCGATCACTTTCTCAAAAATTAATTATTGCTCTGACTATTAGTCAAAGCATCTAAAGCGCTTGTCAATGCAGTACTGGTGTTATTTAGCTGAAAGAGCAAGGCATTGAGTGCAGAGTATTGCGAAATCAAATTATTCTGAACCGAAACGAGGCGTGTCTGCAAATCATCTTGACGCTTGGTCAAATTGCGAACTGAGTCATTTTGTGACTGAATTTGTAAATCCAAGGCACCGCCAGTTCTTACTTGAGCCGTTAAGAATGTATTGAGATTATTACTGCTATCGATATACCCAGCGGCAACACCCAATGCTAAAACGTCTTGCAGTCCATTTGCACTTGCTGTGGTAAAGCTTGTTGAATTAAATTTTGCGGTGCCGTCTAACTGCAAATCAATTCCGAGCGTACTAAGGCTCATGGTCTTTAATGTGCCGCCTTCGGTATAGCTAATACCTTTAGCAAAAGAGGCTTTAATCTGATTAATAAACGATAAAGCGGTCGGGGAGTTTGCAAATGTCCCTGGCTTTGATGAGTTACTGGAATTTGCAGTCATTTCTTTATAACTGCTCATTAACTCGTTATAGGCTTTAATTAAAGTATTAATTGCAGCACTCGAAACATCAACCCCCTTAGTAATCGAAATCGTCTGGGCAGTATCCGAAGCTTTCACTAGATTCAAAGTAACGCCATTTAAAACATCGCTGACGGAATTGGTGCCTCTACTAAAGGCAATGCCATCAATACTAAAACTCGCATCTTGCGCGGCAATAGTAGAGACTGTTCCAGGGGATGTGAGACCCGTATACGTTACAGCGTTATCGATTCCAGTCTTTGTACCCTGAATCATTAATGAATATTGATTCGCAGTTGTTTGAACCACGCTTGCACTGACATCCTCACCCAATGCATTGATCCAATTCTTTAGATCTGTTACCGTTGGATCTGCACCGATAATAGCTGTTCCGGCTGGGGTGCCCTTGGTGTTGTATGTTGTGGTTCCAATGGTGATAGCAAAGCCATCATCTGCATCAATCCCTGCTAATGCTGCTGCTGAATCGTATCCACTAACGGTAGCTTTAGATGCCAGGGCAACGTCATCCACCAGAACAGAATAGCTGCCCTTGATAGCGCCATTTGAGGCAAGTACGCCAACTACTGAATTATCTGTGCTGCTTGCCGATGCGCTGTTAAAGGTTATGGGATCCTGAAAGGCCCGAAGCGCTTCTTGGAATGTACTAACTTTGCCCTTAATCACCCCCAAATCACTTATGACGGTATTTTGCTGGGTAATTTTTGCTTTTAGAACGTCTAAAGGACGGTTTTCGACCGTCATGAGCTGCTCGACAATGCCAGCAACATCGATATTGGAGGTGGAGGTTGCGCTACTAACTGCCATTTTATTTCCCTAAGCCCGCTTAATTAATTGAATTAGTACTAGGGACATGCAAAATATGTGCCAATTTGTTGATTGGCACATACCAGCAGAACTAGGCTCTCTGATGCACTAAGGCAGCATTAAGTTGTTCAAAACTTTTGGCGATCCGAATCAACTCCTCCGTAGGCAGCTGACGCACTACTTCACCTGTTTCTGGGTTTGTTACCCGAACCACATGGTATCCCGTAGTACTGTCCACAGAAAAATCCAAATTACGGCCCATTGAGCTTACGAAACTCTGAATTTGTTCGGCGGCTTTAGCTACCACTTCGCGCGTAGGGGCCGAAGATTCAGCTACGTTTGACGGCTTAATCTCTGTACTAGCAGCTACGGCCACTACTTCGGCATCAGAACGAACTTGCTTGGTAGGGGCGCGGTCAGGCACAGAAGTAGCCGTAGGCATTACTCCCGCACCTGAAGCAGCAGGGGAATTATTTAATGCGGCGACTTGACTCATATGTCTCTCCTTCTGAAATCACAAAATGCAAAGACTGAATTGCTCCAGACTTTGCATTAATCCTATACTAATTACTTCAACAATGACAGAACTACGTTTGGCATCTGGTTTGCCTGCGCCAACATCGCTGTTGCTGCTTGTTGCATGATCTGACCCTTAGTCAGCTTTGCAGTTTCTGCGGCAAAATCAGTATCCATAATTGCTGATTTAGAGCTTTGCAAGTTAGTGCTTTGAGCTTGCAGATTAGTTGAAACATATGATATGCGATTCATCTGAGCGCCAATAACAGAGCGCTGATCAGATGTACGATCAATCGCAGAGTCAATGTAAGCAGTTAAACGTAAGAATGCAGTGCTCCAATTATCGTTTGATGCATTTGTTGTATTTGCATGTTGAGCTGATAAATAGGCTAGGCCTTTACCGCCCTGCGGATCGCCTGTTGCAGATGCAGCCGTAATCATAGTCCCCATATTTGTGAGAATATTATCTGTTCCCGAGCCATCTGTTCTCATATTGATAGCTGTATAACGAATGAAATAATCTGAAGTTGGCCCACTTTGAAAATCTAAAGTGGCATTAGAACCAGCTACGGTAATAGTTTTTCCGGCAAGCGCAGTAACAGCAGCACCGACGGCATTGGCTGTTGTCGCATTTCCAGTAGCTATAGCACTCGCGCCGTTTACAAGATTTATTTTAATACCAAGTGTATTAAAGTCTAATGTTTGTGTACTATTTGCAGCCATTTCTGCAAAAGTCACCGTTTGTGCAACATTATCAGCGCCTGTGATTGTGACACCAGTTGTTCCAGATGCCGAGAGAGTGTAAAGTTGCGCTTTTGTGTTAGTCGTAGTAACACCACTAACACTTGCCGTGGTCGCTGTGGGAGTTGCTGTTACTAGTAAAAATCCAGTTTTCAATGCCGTACCTTCAGCAATAGTTTGTGAAGTTGTTTGCGACAATAATGCATTTCCGTTATATAGGGTACGGACTGATGTCTGATTAATTTCAGCATTTAACTGAGTAATCTCATCAACAAGATTTGATCTTTGTTTACCTGATAAAGAACCATCATAACCTTGTACAGAAAGTTGCTTCATTCTTAGAAGCATGTCATGAATAGTCCCCAAAGAGGTATCAGCAACTTGCATGAGATTTGTCGCATCATTTAAATTACGAACAGACTGATTAATGCCGTTAATTTGGCTTTGCATATTTTGTGAAATAGCTAATCCAGATGCATCATCTTTTGCTGCATTGATACGCAAACCTGATGACAAACGCATTACTGAAGTTGCCAAATTGTTTTGGGCATTGCTTAAATTGTTTTGGGCATACAGAGAAGCCAAGTTGGTGTTAATTACTGTACTCATGTAAATCTCCTTAGTTGAACTGTTAAGGGAGCATCCAACTTTGTTTCGTTCCCCTGTAGATCACTTAACGGCTTGATCTGGGGAACTGTTTAGACCAATTCAGCATTCTTCTGATGAAATACACTTAAATTTACTTAAGTCATTGATTTAATTATAAATAAACTGAGTTTGTTATTTTGGTATCGACTGAATTACTGCCCATTGAAACGGCACATTCAGGGTCAATCTAGGTGCATTTGATCGTATTAATGCATTGCACCATTAAATGACCTGAGGTTGTGTCCTATCCAAATCCAGCCCAATTAAACGAACCCAGAGTATTAGCCGTTAAACCAATACGGATTGTTGTTTTTGGCAATCTATTCACTATTGCACGATTGGGAAGTTGGAATATGGTCACACTAAACACGAATGTCACCTCCTTACATGCTCAGCAAGGACTGGCCGAGGCTCAAAAGGCGCTTTCTGAGACTGTGCTGCATCTTTCTAGCGGTAAAAGGGTTAATCGAGCCCAAGATGATGCGGCTTCGTTGGCAATCTCTCAAAATATGGTGGGGCAGATTTTGGCTATTAACCAGTCGGTTAGAAACCTAAATGATGCAACCAATATGATGCAAATTGCCGATACCGGCTTAGCATCACTGCAGGATATGTTTTTACGAATTAGTGAGCTAGCGGTTCGGGGTCGCAATGACAGCTTGAGCGGCTCACAAAGAATGAACATCGTGACCGAACTGTCTTCACTCAATCAAGAAATTAATAACGTCATTGATCGCACCAAGATGAATGGCCATGGTTTACTTACAAACCATGGCGTACTTAATAGCAGTTCTGGATTAATTCAGAATAGTACGAATGTGGGGGCGCTGGACGATACTTTAGCCTCAACAATCGATGTAGTGGGGGCTCGGCCTGGTATTTACAAGTTGTCGAATGTGGGCGCTGAGCTCACCATGAGCAAAACCGATGCCAATGACAACATTCTAGGAACCCAAACCCTTACAGTGCAAACTCCAACTGGCGCCAGAAATACGGATTTTTATCAAACACTCAACTTCAGTGACTTTGCAATCTCCATTACTTTAAAGAGCAGAACGAAGGCTAATAACGTTAATGATCTGACTGATAGCGCTGAAGAGATTACGCAAAAACTGAGCAACCTCTTTAAGCCCGTCATTGTGGATGAGGCGGTCAAATTGGATTTCGGTAGTGGGGCAACCAATAGTTTATTAGTTTCCTTTAGACCAATTAACCTCACCACCATAGCAAAGCCAGACTTAGAACTTGATCCGGCGACACAAAACCAAAATGGGGTGAGCAATACCAATCCCACTGCATTACAAGTGTTGCCATCGGCCTCGACAGCAAAAGGTACCTACACCATCACAACCAGCCAATCTGCCGCCGCTACTGAATTTGAATTAGTTGGGTTTACTGGCACCGGTGCTACGGAGGCCTTAAGTAATGCCAATAGTATTGGAATTAATGCAGGCTTTAGCCTTACTATAGGTAGCAATACTTACAACTCAAGCAGTGGATCGGGATTGAGTGGGTCCGGAGGCGCACTTGTTTCCATCAATGAGTTCACAAACTGGGTAAACAGTCTTAATGATCAAAATATTTCAGCACGCTTGTATCAAAGGGGCACTGGCGACTATTCAGTAAAAATCAATGGTGGAGCAACCGGCGCAGCCAATGCGGTGTCGTTTACTAATCTTAATTTGGCAGTCGGTATCGATACCTTACCGAGCACCAAAATTTATGGGAATGTGAGTTTAGCTGCAGATGGAAAGTTAACTACATCCTTTCCAAGTTACCTTAGTGGCGCTGTTGATCCCAGCAATGGAAGCGCAGTGACGACCTCTGCGACGTCATTTTCAGGATACGAGGGCAACAACAATGCTTATTTAAGTTTAAGTGGTGGTGTTTACTCAACCCTACAAAGTTCTGGAAACATTCAATCAAGCTCAGCCGGTAATCGCATTCGTACCGAACTTGGCCCCACGCCTGCTTATAACAATATTTATCCTTACGCCAATACTTATAACCCCGTTTATGACTCCACTAGCCCGAAATACGGCGGCAGTACGCTCAGTCAACCTCCCGCGCCCTTATCCTCTTGGTACAGCACCCACTGGGATAAAAACTACACGTTTGCATATGACGCTGAATATGATCAAACATTAAACCGTACAAATCCGTTTTTAATTGATGGCACTACTCCAAATCCTTACTTCAATCTAATTAATCGTGGAGTGCGTGACCAACCCGTCAATTCTGCATATGTTCGCGACACATCGACTTATGCATACAGCGCTACTAGCTGGGATCAGAACTTCACGTCAAATACCTTTCTATTAAATTCTGTAGTTGGTATCGATCCAGCACGTGATGCCGTCCTTTCCATCACCAAATCCGGTGTAACCACGAATATCACGCACAACACCAACGTATTTACAGATGCGACTTCTGGTTTACAAATAAACCTGACGCCCGGTCGTCAAGCTTGGGATGGATCAGCTACAGCAACCATTACTGTTGGTGACCCACAACCCTCTCTGCCACGTAATAATTCCAATTTGGTTGCGGTTGACCAGAAAATTACCGCTATGGCAGGCTTCTCCTCAAGCAATACCTCTGCGGAGTGGAACTCTGCCTTTGACTACCTGCAAGATCAAGCCAATAAGGCACTTGACTACCTCTCTTATGAGCGCAGTATCGTTGGCGGACAAATGAACCAAGTGGGCTTTATCAATACCAATCTACGTTCCCAAAGCATCAATTTGGAAAAGTCTAAATCGGATTTAATTGATACCGATATCGCCTCCGCTTCCGCAAAACTCGCCTCGGGTGAGGTTCAGCAAAGAGTGGCTGCCCAAATGATCACGCAGGCCAATTCCTTGGTAAATCCAATCCGGACCCTCATCAACCTTTGGGACGACATCAAGTCCAAATAAGCCGTAACTGGATTTTTCTTTAATTGGGCCGCCTCTTGCGGCCCTTTTCTTGCCGATCTACTGCTGAGTATTAAGGTATTTTTACCCTTAAAAACAAGACTTTGGGTGCAATAGGCTATTTTTGCCGATGAGGTCTTAATATATCGGCAATTTTTGCCATTTTTGATGTTTTTTCCCCTGAACTACAGTATATTTAGTGTCTATTGGGGCGCTAATCACTAGATATAGGTTAGTGCGTACTGATTTAGCGCTGTTTTTTTTGGCAATTTCTTCATTTTTGATCAGGCAATAGACCTATACGCATGAAAATATTGGGTTTTGACACCGCACGATTGCCGAGCCCCTCGGCACAAGGCGCCATCCCAATACTGGTTCTTTTAGTGCTGGTCATGATGCTGGTGCCTTTGCCAGCCATCTTGCTCGACATGCTTTTTACCTTCAATATTGCGCTCTCGATCATTGTTCTGTTTACGGCGATCAACATCAAGAGTTTTAATGATTTCGTTGCCTTCCCTACCGTACTGCTTCTCACCACCTTACTGCGCTTATCGCTGAACGTGGCTTCTACCCGCATTGTGCTGATGGAAGGTCATAAGGGTACGGATGCAGCCGGTAAGGTAATTGAGGCTTTTGGTGTGTTTTTGATTGGCGGTAATTACGCTGTGGGTATCGTCATCTTTATCGTGATCACCATCATCAATTTCGTGGTGATCACCAAAGGTTCTGGCCGTGTGGCCGAAGTCTCTGCCCGTTTTGCTTTGGACTCGATGCCAGGCAAGCAAATGGCGATTGATGCCGATCTCAATGCGGGCTTGATCCAGCAAGATGAAGCAAAAGCCCGTCGTGCCAATGTCGCCCAAGAAGCAGACTTTTTCGGCTCCATGGATGGTGCCTCTAAGTTCGTTCGGGGCGATGCCATTGCCGGCATCATGATTTTGGTGATTAACCTGATCGGCGGGGTGATGATCGGCGTGCTACAGCACGATATGGAATTTGGCAAAGCCCTTGGTGTATTTGCATCGCTCACGATTGGTGATGGCCTGGTTGCACAAATTCCGGCGCTGATCATCTCCACGGCTGCTGGTATCTTAGTTACCCGCGTTGCGACCGAGGATAATTTTTCAGGGCAGGTCTCCAAGCAATTTGAAGCCAATAGCAGTGCCTTGGGCGTAGTTGCCGCAGTCCTAGGTATTTTGGGCATTTTGCCCGGCATGCCTCACCTGATCTTTCTAAGCTTTGCTCTGCTCTTTGGGGGCCTTGCCTACCTAAGCCATCAACGCATAAAGCAAAAGGTGGCGGCAGACAAAATTGCCTCAGCCAAGCCTGTGGTGAACGAAGAATTGGAATGGAAAGATGTCCCGATTGTGGAGCCGCTTTGCCTTGAGTTGGCCTATCGCCTGATCCCCCTCGTCGATAAGGGCGATGAGAGCGATCTCATCAAACGCATTAAAGCCATTCGGCGCAAGTTTGTGACGCAAGTGGGTTTCTTAATTCCGTCGGTACACATTCGGGATAACTTGCAGCTCAGCGCAGAGACCTACCGTATCTTGCTCTACGGCGCAGAGATTGGCCGCGGCCAGTGCTTGCCCGATCGCTTGCTGGCCATTCAGCAAAGTGGCACTGAAAAAATTACGGGCATTGAAGTCAAAGACCCGACCTTTGGCATGCCCGCCGTATGGATCGAACGCAACATCCGCGATGAAGCGATTGCGAAAGGCTATACCGTGGTGGAGCCCGCTGTGGTCATTACCACCCACCTGGATCACCTCATTCACCAACACGCCGCTGAACTGCTCGGCCGCCAGGAAACACAAGACTTACTCGATCATTTCAAGATGAGCTACCCCAAATTGGTTGAGGATGTGATCCCAAAGATCGTGACCGTAGCTCAATTGCAACGCACCTTGCAGTTATTACTGGAAGAAAGTGTGCCTATTAAAGACCTGCGCACCATTTTGGAGATTTCCAGTGAGTTCGCCGGCAAGCTCAATGACCCTTTAGAGATCCTGCCGCACATTCGGTATGCGCTGCGCCGCACCATCGTGCAAGACACCCTGGGCGACGGTAACAATTACCAGGTATTGGGAATTCAGCCAGAATTTGAGCGCTTAATTGAGCAGTCGATTGGCGCCGGCGCGATTGCGCCGGATGGGCTGATTGAGCCCTCATTGGCGCGTATGTTTGGAGAAGAGGTGATAAAGGGGATTCAGGAAATGGAGAACCAAAACCTACCTCCAGTGATCGTCAGCGGTACGCGAACCCGCACCACGATCTCCCGCATTGCACGCCGAGTCTGCCCACAAGCCATCGTGCTGGCCTTAAGCGAACTGCCGCCCACCTCCAATCTTGCTTTCTTCAAAGTTCTTTGTTCCCAAACGGGCAAAAACCCCTAAAATCACCATTAAAGAGATCTACTCCGGAGTTTAAGCATGGGCCCTCAGAAATTCATTGCAGCCAATACCGCTGAAGCGTTAAAGCTGATTCGTACCGAATTGGGCTCGGATGCCATGGTGCTCTCCACCAAAGACACCGATCAGGGTGTCGAGATCATTGCCATTACCTCGAAGGACTTAGCCAATTTATCCACCCACTCCGAATCAGCCGAACCCTTTAGCGCTGAAGTGAATCCTTTTTCAGAGCGGTCGATCGCCCAATCGGGCCTATCCGATAAATTTGAGAATGCCATCGCCCGCCGCACTCAAACTCCCGAGCCTAAATTGCGCAACGACATACCTGTAGGAAGCCTCAGGCGTAATCCAGCTAGAGCAGGCCGCCCAATCCGCGCGCCCGGCTCGGAAGCCTTTTTACCAACCTCATTTAATGATGCTGAGCGCATTCACCGCAATGACAGCAGCGTCATCAACCCTTCTCATAATGACGCGATCTTTAATGCGTCTGCCGCAGCCAATGCAAAGGCTGCTCACGACATTGCGGCACTGAATATCGCTAGAGTCACCGCGCAAAATGCCGCCCAAGCCCACCGCATTGCGGAGGCCGGATTTCAAAGGGCAGCCTCAGCAGCCGCCCCAATTACCCCAAGTGCAGCAAGCGTCCTGCCTGCAGTATCCAGTAACGGCGCATTTGAATCCGCCAGTTCGCCCAAGGTCGAAAAGCTCTTAACCGAAATTAGCGAAGTAAAGTACTTACTGCAATCCCACGTTGCCAGTAATTTTTGGGGCAGCATTCAGCAAGAAAATAAGCACGTCACCGAGATTGTGAAGCACCTGCTCAATAGCGGCTTTTCGCCAAAGCTATGCGCCGAAATCGCCCGCAACATGCCAGCAGATCTCAGCGTTCCCGCTTTAATCAAAAATGCCCGTGAGCAAGTTAAATGCATGATTAAAACCTCGCATGCCTTTGATATTTTTGATCGTGGCGGCGTATTTGCATTTATTGGCCCGACCGGCGTGGGTAAAACCACTACGGTGGCCAAGATTGCAGCGCGTTGCGTATTGCGCTATGGTCGCAATCAAGTTGCCCTCCTGACAACCGATACCTACCGGATTGGCGCTCAAGAGCAACTCAAAACCTTCGCTAAAATCTTGGGCCTGTCACTCACTGCCGTTCGGGATAGTGAAGATTTAGCCGCCAAGATTAAGGAGTTTTCCAATCGTAAAATTGTGATTCTAGACACCGCCGGAGTAAGCCAGCGCGATACCCTGATGATTGAGCAGTCCCTGCTGCTTCAGCATGGCTCTAATAAAGCGCGTCGTATTTTGGTCATGAGTTCCACAACCGATCTACGTACCCAGGAAGAGGTCATCAATCTGCACAACCAAGCGATGCTCAATGCCAATCGCGAGAAACTTGACTCGGTGATTATCACCAAAATTGATGAAGCGGCTCATCTCGCCCCCGTGATTGACAGCGTTATTCGCCATAATTTATCGGTGATGTTTGTTTCCAATGGCCAGCGCGTTCCAGAAGACCTCAGTCAACCGGATATCAATTACTTAAGCCATCGCGCTACGGCGACCCGTGCCTTTTCCGAAACATTCTCGATTACGGATGAACAGGTACCCGCCCTGCTTTCCGATCACTTAGGCGACTGGATTCGTAAAGTGAATCCATGAGCACAAGCACGACTAGTAGCGTTGATCAAGCTGAGGGCTTACGCAATATCTTCGGTGCCGAGCTAGCCCGGGTCATTTGCATTGCCAGTACGCTGGATGCAGACTCAACTATTCACTTGGGCCACGGCACGGCGCAGAACATCAAACAGTTAGGACACAAAGTCCTGCTGATTGATGAGATTGCCCTGTCGGATCGCAAAACCATGTCTGGTTTTTTATACCCGATTCGTTACGATTTAGGGCAAGTCTTTACTAGCTCAATCGACTTACCCAGAAGCATTAAGGCCATTGAAGAGAACTTTTGGTATGCAACCAGCGTGAAGTTGCGCCCCGAAGTGACCCACCGCTTTGCAAAGTATCCCCAATTGGATCAACGCTTAGTCAGTCATGAAATGGACATGGACTACATTATTTTCCCCACGATTGATCCTCAAGCCAATATCGTTTCGTATTACGGTAGCAATGTTAAGCGCATTCTGGTGACTGCAAGCGACCACGATTCGCTCAAGAAAGCCATGGTCCTAATTCGACAAATGGCAATTTTGCAAGTGGATGAGCCGCTCTCGATCTTGATCATCGGTGGAGAAGACGAAGGTGCCGGGGCGGACGCTTTTGAAAAGCTTCACAATGCCTCACTGTCTGCTCTAGAGCAGCCGCTGGATTTCATTGGGTGGATTAAGGCCTTAACTGCCGAGCGCGTCGAGCAAGATCCCGATGACTTAAGCTGGAGCCCGGTAAACAAAGGCGAGTCACATGAGTTTGTTTTACCCATGGGATTTTTTAAGGCAATCTCCGCACGAATCACAAGCTAAGCAGCATAAAATGAAGTGCCCCCACAAAATGAGTTGTGATTGAAGCCATCCGCCTACGCCCAGTCGATCGACATTAATCAGGCGATTGAACAACATTTACCCCTGGTCAAGCGCATTGCCCATCAAATTTGCTCGCGCCTGCCGCCCAATGTCGAGGTCGATGACCTCATTCAGGAGGGGCTTACTGGTCTTTTAGACGCGCTCAACCGCTATGAGCCGCAAGCCAACCTGGCATTTGAGGCCTATGCCCGCACCCGTATTCGCGGCGCCATTTACGACTCTTGCCGAAAAAATGACATCCTCCCCCGCAATCAGCGCGATGAGCTCGAGGGCATTGAGAAGGTGACTCGCAAACTCGAGCAAAACTTAGGTCGCCACCCATCCGAAAAAGAAATTGCGCTGGGCGCTGACATCACCATCGAGGCATATCACGCCATCATGGCGAACATGGTGCACCTCATGCCCTTGGATGATTTATCGGATGACCTGTTGCCAGCAGATGCCATGAACTCAGATCCAATGCGCGCGGTTGCGATGAGTCAGCTTGCCGAACGCATCGCTGTGATCCTGGAGGGATTACCTGAAAATGAACGATTGGTATTTGGACTTCATTACCAAGAAGAGCTTTCTTATCGGGAAATTGCCCAAGTAATGAACATTACCCCGGGCCGCATTAGCCAAATTCATACTCAAGGCATGATTCGCATTCGGGCCAAGCTGAAGGCCTAGTATTAATGCCTAGTTTTGGTTTGCGTTACCTCTTTACAGACTGCGATACAGCTTACGCATATTCTGAATTTTTCCATACTGCGCCTCAGCCGCATCAAACTCAAGGTCGTAATTTCCTTTGTTGGCATGCTGGAACATAATCAAGACGCGATGGGCTTGATCGTGCTTTTGTAAGGTGGCGAGCACCAAGTAATAGCAGGCCTTTTTATGGTCCTGAGGGATGTATTCCCCTTTTTCATACAAACAGCCCAAGGTGTATGCGGACTGACGGCTTCCTTCTTGGGCTCCTTCTACTAAATACGCAATGCCCTTAAAAATATCCCGTGGAATGCCCTGCTCTTCGCCGAGACCGAGTGCATAGATATTACCTAGATTGCAGTAGGCATCCAAGACCTCTTCTTTGATTGCCCTCTCGTAATACTCAATTGCAGTCTTGTAATCCTGTTTAATCTCCCCCATGCCACGCTCGTGCATTAGGCCTACGTTGTAGAGGGCGTAGCCATTGCCAAGACTACTATTGGAGTTCACCCAGGTAAATAGTTTATTTATCTGCTCTGCATCAAGATGTCCATCAAAACACATCTTGGTTAAGGCGAACTGGGCCTCTTGATCCAGATCATTTGACGCAAGCTCAAAGAAAATCTCAAAAGCGGCAGCGTACCTGCCCTTTCTGAGGTTCGAGCTAGCAATATCTAAGCGGGAGTTATCAAACTGCATGGGAGACCATTCAAAGGTATGGATTTACTACAGCAGGCTGCGATTATGAAGTCGAACGGACCTCATTTACCAGCCGCTTACATGCACTTATACAGCATGCGTAGATTCTGAATCTTGCCCAACTGTAACTCTGCAGCCGTCATCTCTGCGTCGTAGTTTTCTTTATGGCTGTGTACAAAAATGTGCAGCACCCGCTTTGCTTGATCATGCCCCTGCAGCGCTGCGAGCGAGAGATAGTAAAACGCTTTTTTGAGATCTTGGGAGATAAACTCACCCTTGCCATAGAGCGAGCCCAAGGTGTAAGCGCACTGCCGACTTCCCTCCTCAGCACCCTTTACAAGAAGCTTGATTCCCATATCAACGTCCCGAGGAACGCCCTGCTCCATGCCCAAGCCCAAAGCGAAAATATTACCTAAATTGCAATAAGCATCTTTTACCTCTTCTTTTACTGCTTTTTGGTAATACTCGACTGCCACTTTGTAATCTTGAGCCACCCTACCAAGACCGCGCTCGTGCATCAATCCCACATTAAAGAGCGCATATCCATTACCTGCACTGGTATGGCCATTTTGTAACTCGTAGAATTTTTCAATCAGCTCAGGGGGGAGATTTCCGTCAAACACCATTTTGGTCATCAGGAAAACAGCATCGTCATTTTGGTCATTGACCGCACAGTCAAACAAAATATCAAAGGCAACATCGAATTTGCCTTTTTGCATATTAAGTTGACCTAATTCAATTGCCCCGTAGCCCATGGAAGCGAACCCCAAATAAAAAAATTTGTATTAAAAATTGATTATATTTCGTCAATGTGACGAGTGCTGTTTTCCCAATGGGGGCCAAAAATCAACACCACGATGCGTCTTGATACCAGTAATTAATCCGCCGATTGACCCTTGAACTCTGAATGGCTGTCCGGGTACTGGCAAACTCATTTAAATTCAAGCGGGTTGGCTGATGCAGCTCGCACCCCACCCGAATCCGCGACTCCTCTAAGAGGCTGGGTCTAATACTGCGAATAATCAGATCAAACTTGGCGGTACGCGCTTGCAACCGCTCTAAGGTGCAATTGGTCCAAATTATTCCGACTTCCAGCTCGGTAGCGCCCAAGCGCAGATCGAACTGAATGCCTTTATCGGAAATATCAATGATGTCTGCAATCATTTCCTTGCCAACGCTGAAATAAATCAAAGCCTTAAATGCCCTATCGGGGGGCGCAGGAACCCTAAAATCCTCGCGTCGCTGAATTAAATGCACTGCAGTGGGGATTTCGCAAGTCAGCAGTCCACTCTCCAAGACCCTTAATCCCTGCATCGGAAATTGCAATTTACCAATCTCCAGCCCAGATACAAAAATGCAAGGGTCGCTGATGAAGGCGTGGACCCCATTTTTAGGCGGCTCCTCCACCTTAAACTTAAAGCCTGTCTTGGCGTCGATTGCATCCACACTCACCGGTAGTAACTGCGATGATTTGGTATTGAAGATGGCAGAAACCGGCCCTGGGGAAAAGAATTTTTCGAGGTTTTTGTAGAGAAAGCGGCTATCTAGACTGTATTTAGGATCAATCTCGCCAGCATCGGGTTGGTAAATTTTGAATGGCATCGTATGCAGATCAACAGACTCCAAATTGCCATAAATGAATCAAAAAAACCGTTAGCCAGCCGGCAGAATGGGTTCCAGTTTGGAGCTGGAATACAGTTGAATTATACGAAGATTTGCCGGATGGGCGCCCGTTTTAAGTGGGCATGAAATACCTTATACCTTGCGGGATAAGACGCCACCAACCGATCCGGGTACACCGCCGTCGCTGCCGTAGGTGGCACCCGGGGCTTGCTGTGCAATAAAGGACTGCATGGCAGCACTGCGTTGCATCGCCAAACGAATCAGATCACCATTGATTTGGTGGTTGGTGGACGTTTCATTTAGCAGCTTCAATAACTGCTCTTTTTGACCTTCGGGGAATTGATTGATATCGCTTCTTAGCTTTTCTACGCCGCCAGGATAGGCATTGATCGACTCTAAAGCCGCATTGGTTAGCTCTAAGGCGGCGGGCATACGATCCATATCATTCGCTTCGAGGGCGGTGCGCAAGTCCCTTACCGCGATGTCAATCTTTTCTAGGAAAACGTGCAGGGCATCAAATGGCATTGCGCCAGCAGAATCGGTCATAGTGGGGCGAACGCGTTACCGGCCTTGCGTGCAGGATCGAGTATGACTTAAATGCTGTTAGGCTTTTGGCCAATGGCAGCAACAACATCCTTGAGCATGGCTTGGGAGATTTGTTTGTAATCGATTTCGAATTCGCCGGCAGCAATCTTGGCGCGCAGTTTTTCGATTAAGGCCTCGTCGCTCGCCTTACTGGCCTTGGAATCGCTTTGCACTTCGGCTAATTTAGCGGTCAAGCTAATGTCTAGATTAACGGCTGGGCCCGGCACTGCATCGGCGGTAGTTTTAGCAGCAGACTGATTGACGGCGGACGAGTTTACGCCTGGGGTGGCTTTACCCACTCCTGAATTTGGTGGAATCAGTGGTGCATTCTCATTAATCTTCATTGCGTTCTCCAGTTTGCTGCTATTTTACCGCTCATCTATCTAATAAATCCTACTTTACCGCACATAGTAAGCTAACGCTCACTCTATATTAACCCCAACCACGCCCGGTTTTATTACCCGGCCCTGCAAAATCTGACCATCCATCAGCCGTACCCGGACCATGTCACCTACCATTCCACTGCTTTGGGCAGTTCCTTCGCCGGACACCTGAAAGCCCCTACCGACCAGCTGGATCAAAACAGGATCTCCTGATTTTATAACGGCAGATTCCTTTAAATCGTTTAGGCCTATTGGAGCGCCCATTTGCAGCGGTCGACCTAAGACCTTATCGAAGGCAGCGCGGGGCGTCCTCAAGACATCATCCGGCAGGATGGTTAAATCGCCCTCGATCACCCGAAAATCGCCACTTTCCAGCTTGTGACCAAAAGGCAGGTAACGACTGGCCACCACATAATCCCCGAAGGCGCGAATGTTCATAGGCACATTGACCATCCATGAGGCCTTGGCGCAGCGCAATTGCAGAGTGCTCCTGCCCCAAAGCCGCACGCCTGGAGGCGTAATAATCTCAACCGTGCCGCCGACGCAGGGTGGTATCACCTGATTGGGCTCCATTAACTGAACCTCAACCCTCAAGCCATTCACACTGGGGCTTTTTTGAATATAGCGCTTAATGGACGCCTCCAAATCCGGCGCCAGTGCAGCCTGGGCTGAAATCGCCAAAAACCAATGCAAACAGCAAACGAAAATGGGAAGGCGAAAGCCGTGCATTACTTAACGTACCTTTCCAAAGCAACCCAAGCATAGACGGTATTGGCCCCATCCAGAGCAACTCCAGCCAACCAATGGGGTCGGTCCAGCACGGCAGGGATGTTCTGATGCACGTTCATGTTTTCCACACCCAAAAATTCGTGGGCATACAACCAGTAAGTCTCACGTCCAGCACGGACTGCTATCTTTCTGGCTGGATGAATGATTTCACCAATCGAATCTATTTTGGAATCGGAAACCTTATCCAGTTGCTCTTCGCCCAAGTATTGGATCGCCGACACCGCAAAAAAATCGCCATGGCGTGAAAAATACGCCATCGGCATTCTCAAAAGACTCGATGGGCAAGAAAGGCGCACGCCTTCGTGATGCACTTCAAGGGATCCGCCGATTTCAGCCATCATGCTGCCCACTACCAATAAGTGCTCTTGCGATAAGGAAATGTGATCGAGGTCGATGAAGATCATCAACTCCTGCTGAACCGCAAAAATACTCGGGCATGGCGGCAAAATACTCAGTATGGTCAGAAGCTGTTGAGCGATATCCGCATCGGCATACACTTCATCAATTAAAAGCTCATCCGTCAAATTATCAAAAATATGCCTTAAGGATTGTTGCCCCACATGGATCAACTCATCTTGTTCTTTGCTCAGCACAAAGTCGAGCTCAACCCCACTCCAATTTTCGCCTTTGCCAGCTAGGCTGCGGGCTTTTTGTAGTCGGTTCAAATTGCTCGCGCGGTCTAACACGTAATGCTTGTCTTGATGCCGTGCACGACCAGAGTAATCAAACGTACTTGCCCGATCCATTGGTCTGGCGCCCTCGGGCATCGAAAATGCCTTAGGCGCTATCTCCGGCATGACGACCGGGGGTGAATCCTGCCGTGGCATAAAAAGCCGATTGAGATCACGGGCAGCAGGCTCTTGATTGCGACTTGACTCAAGGTCCTGGCGCTCATCTGCTGCAAAACGAGGCTCAGCTGTTTGCGCTTGTGGCTCTAAAGGCCTCTCAAATGCACGCAAGCGATCCTTCAGCTCCGCAGAAAATTCTTGATTGGGAAATTCATCCCGGTATTCATCTTCTTCGATGGGCGCCGTTTGCTGGGTCTGCGCCTCCGCCTCCGCCTTCTCTACTGTCATATCAGACGCAGGAGTAGCAATCAATATCGACCCCGTCGATATTGCTACGCCTTCTTTTAATTGGCTTAATTTTTTCTCGAAATCCGCTTTGGCTTGATTTAAGTGCTCAAGACTGACTGGCGCATGGGAGCTACTAGACGGATGAATCAATGCGGCCTCTGCATTGACTAAAACAATCAATTCTGGGATCAATAAAAATGCTTGGGGCCGGTTGGCAACAAAACTCTCAGACAGGGCATTGGCGAATCCACTTAAGGCATCTAGCCCAGCACCATCCAGCGCATTGGCCAAATCAACGCAGTACATGACCAAGGACTGCACCCTGGCCGAGCTCGCATCCCCATTGACCGGGGAAGACGACTGCAATCCCTCGATCGCACGATCAACGTCAATTAGAAATAGCGGTTTTTCTTCAGCCATGGGGTGCGCTTTTATCCAATAAATCGCATTAGGTTTTCGCTTGACGTTTTAGGTCAGAAAATTCCTGACCGAGTCCATCAAACTCCTCTTCCCAAACATCGAGATCACGTATCACTTGCTTGGCATCCATCGTCATCAACTCGATTACCTCTAAAGAGACCTCTGGGGCAAGCTGCTCAGAAGCGGCAGCTTGGTCCAAGGCCAACGCCAGAGAGCCCCTCATTTTGGAAACGGTCGCCTCGACACGGTCCACTAACAGATTTAACTGCTCCGTCTCCACCGCAAGCTGCTTACTGGAGTGATTATCTAAAATCGCCAAATAAAGTCGAACGCCCTGTTGTTTTAAGGCGAAGAAGGCATCTTGTAGTTGATCCAATGGACCTACCCTAGCGCCACGCTCGGTTAAGCCGGTGTAACTTGGCTCATCCTCGCTCGCACTGGCAGGACGAATTTGCGTCGCTTTGTCTTGGAGCGTATTGACGGAATGGCGTAGCTTATTACTTAATTGACTGAGCAATTTAAAGCGCCGCTCAATACTACTAATACGTTCTTTGAGGTCACCACTGAGCTCGGAGATGACATTCACAACGGTTTTTAATTCTGGAGTTGTGGTCCCTTCATTGGCTTGCTGGCGTGGCTCGGCTACAGCAGGCTTTGGATCCGGCTCTTTTTTATCCAAGACTTTCATGCTCGGAGCATTATCAAAGCCCAAATCTATTGAGCTTAGGAGTTGATCAGCAGCAGAGGCAACGGGTGCAGCACGCTGCATATCGATTGCGTTGAGGCTGGTATTGCGCAGATACATGAAACCCCCAATGGCGAGGGCCACCATTCCGATCAGCGACAGTAAGGTAAGCCCCAAAAAGCCACCCGCAGTTTCAAAATCAAAAAATCCCAAGCCTTGGGAACTCTGCTGAGCAACCACTTTCAAGGCCTCATGCCCAGAGGCAAAATCACGAATGGTCGATATGCCCGCTGCGTAGAGCTTTAAGGCCAAAGCGCTCTCTTGTGGCAACTTGGTATGCCAAGGCGTTTGGTTCACCTTAACCATCACCTCACCTAGCTTAGGCAGAGTCTTAGCAACTCCTTTTTTACCAAACTCAATCTCAAGCAATACTTTTTGATCGATTACCGTACCCAAGGCTTTTTGCAATTCAGAATTACTAGCCGAGTCAGTGATATTTTTTTGCCATGCCGTGTTTGCCTTCACAAAGGCATCGAGGCTTTCGGCATACCTTTTGGCCGGGAAATCGGCCGCCATCTTATCGAGTTCCAGCCCGCCTTTTGGAGCCAATAAGGCCTCGGCAGACTTCGCGAGAATAGCAAAGCCGACTAGGCTTTTTTCCTGCGCTAAAACGGCGCCAATCGCCTGCTCTGTTCTCTTTGCCCCTTGCAACACATCCTGAACACTACTTACTTGAGGCACCTTTGCAGAAGCGGTAGGCGTGTCGCCAGGCTCGAGCTTGTCTTGCGATAAATGAGCGTATTTATCCGGTTTGCCAAACAGCAGATTCATAATTTTGGCATCTACTTTTTGAAGTAAAGCCAATATTGGGTTATCGGAGAGGGTCGCTTGTGGCGCCGTACTCGCGCCCTGCATTACCGCACTTTGTGACGGCACTGCTGGAGTCCCTGTTTTTGAGGCGCCTGCAGCTGCCGCATTGCTCTGCGGTTTTAGATCATCGGTAATGGATTTGAAGAGGCTATCGGATTTTTTGAGGCTACTAAAAAAACCAGGCTCGAGTACAACCGCTCGATTGGTTTGGGCTTGCAACTCTTTTAATGCCGGAATGAGGCGCAAGACCTCAATTTGCTCAATATCAATGGACTGCAAATAGTTGCCATCCGCAACCCAATTCCGCGCCGAGATAAATGCGCTGATGCTGGTGATCAGCGCAATAACAAAAGAAGCAATTGCCAGCCAGCGCCACGGGGCGGTTGTACGCTGAAAGATATGGTTGTTGTATTTTTTGATCATAAATTTTTTCCAGCTAATAAATCAGGTCGGATAACCGGCCCTAGGAAGCCTCCAATAGTAAATAATCAACCCCATGGTGATGCACGAACAAGGGGTCGCTTAAGACGGAGGCGTGGAAGGGACCAACAATATTATTTACCCTAAATCCAAGACCCTGATTAGGGCCCTCTTTTAAAACCAGAACCCAAGGGGCATTTCCTGGTTTCAGGACTTGCTGCCAATGGGAGAGTATTTCTGAGCGGCGATTAAAACGCAATACCTGAAAATGATTGCGCAAATACACGGGGGCACCCTCATGCACAACAACGCCACTGATGCGCAAATCGCTTAACGATTGCTCTACTTCAGGGTATAAAAAAACGGATTGCACTGCACTTGCTGGCAGCGCATAACGCTCACCGTTGATGCGCATACCAAGCCAGTACTCTGGTTTATCGCTATTGATCATGATTTTTTACCCGGTAGCTGCCGCTGATACCAAAATAAACCAAAGGCAATAGCAAAAATAAATAGGCTACAAACAAGGCCGACGACCGCATCGCCCATTCCGGTCAGATGGGCAGCGCTGCGACGCTCAATTTTCCATTTCTGCGATAAATAAATATCGACATTTTCAAGGTACTTTTTATGCTGCCACGCCAATACTTCCCTCGATTGAATCTTGGCTGGATTCGTCCCGGAGGGATCAATAAGCCCTCTGGCAATCAGATTGAGGCGCCTTGCATTTTGCATTAAATTATTCGCTGCATCCGCACGCCAATCGATGGGAATAGCGGCGAGCATTTCACGTCGATATTGGTCGATTTGGCGCTTGGTTTCCTGCTCCGTATAGTAAACCGCGTCTAGAGGAGTAACAAAACGCAAGCCGACATTGCTGTCATTGATTAGCCCTTTGCCAGCGATTCGCATCACCACCGTTATGGTGTCTCGTTTATTTCTCAGTAGTTTTAGTATTAGCTCCGAAGCCGGTCTATCGTTAAGCGCAAAATAAAAGCCCGTTACGGATTCAATTTTGGCTGCATTGAGGTAGGTGACGATATCGCCTGGCTTTACTCCGGCAAGGCCAGCAGGGGAAGCGGGGTCAACGGATTCAACCACCGGTAAGGTCACATCTAGTATGGGCTTAAAGCGCTTATTCTCAAACTCCGCAAAAAATTGGAAGGCCCGGTTGACGGCATCATCGAGGCTCACCGGAACAATTGCGTCATCCGCCAGTTTAGGTATATCTGCCGCCCTCAGTCGGCGTTGGTTATTGTTATTGTTTAAGCGAAAGTCGATGTTTTGCGTTTTTACAAAATCTTCGATGTTGGGGCCGGTCACCTTGAGGTTCTTAAGCTCATCTGACGAATTCGATAGCTCACTGGCAGACCCCAGTAGGGTCATTAAAGAGACCACCACCAAAAAACCGGTAAACGCTAAAAACCAGAAATAAATCGTGCGCTGGGAGCGAAGGGGGCGGACTGCTAACAAGATGTACTCTAGCCTTTCTTACGACTAGGGTCAGGCTTGCTTGCGCTGAATTTATTATTCGAATGGTTTAATACAAAACGCTGCTTGAGCATCTCCACTTCGCGATGCTCTGCCATCAACTGCACTTCCGTCTTGCGCTTGTCCATTAATAAACGGCAACTGGCAATGTCATCAATCCAATCGCCCGACTTCATTTCGATGATGGCCGTTTCTAAGATATCGCGACCCGTTGTTTCATTTGCCTTAATACGCACAACAAATAAGCGGACATCATCCACGTCGCGCAGCGTTAACTCAACATAATGCGTTCTAGCAAAACGGTGATTAATCGCGGTAAGCGCATAGGGATAGTTGTGCAAGGTGAAATGAATAACCGTACCGTCGTCTAAGGGCAGGGGATCTACTTTTAAATCGGTGATTCCAGCTTGCGCGTGCCATTCGAGGTCAGTTTGCTGAGCTTCGAGGCTCTTCTTTGGAAATGCACGCGTTTCAAAATAGATTTGATACAAGGTTTCAGGAAGATGGCGCTCGGCAGCCAGATTTTTGAGGACCTCGGCAGTAGAAGTAATACGGAGTCGCTCTGCCATAAGGTCCAACTTCATGTTAGCAATTTTTTGATTAATGACTTCTTCCAGTTGGTGGGTTTTTTGCAAACTCGCCGTCATCACTGGCTCTATTGGTTTTGCATCGTGTTCTTTGCCCTTCACGCCTTCCAGTACTTTGCCGTAGAAGTCGCGAATGAAAAAATACAAGAGCGCGATGAACATCAGCACGCTGATGATCATGATGAGCTTACCGGTAGTTAAGTTGGCAAAAAAATTCATTATTAATTTATTTAGAAATCAAGGCACTGCGTCAAAAAGGACTTAGACATACCACGATGCCCCCAAATGCCAACGATTGAGGCGACCTTGCACTCTGGCATTTTCAATCGCGCTGCGGGTACTCTCGAATTCTTTCAATACTAATTTGTTCGGCTCATACAGCTCGCAACCTGCACGAATGCGATCCATTGCTGCGCCAGGTCGGACATTTTTAATCAGCAAATCGATGGTTGTTGAGCGAGACTTCAAGCGCTCAAAATAACCGGAGTGCCAATACCGACCCACATCCACCTCGGTAGCGCCTAAACGAATATCAAGTAGGATGCCATGGCTAGAAATATCAATTACCTTTGTCAACAGTTCCTGACCGGCGCCCAAGCACAGCACAAAACTCAAGTCCTCATCGGCAGGACCCAGCGTGCGGAACTCTTTTCTGCGCTGAATTAAGATTAATTCATTCGGTAGAGGGCAGGTGATGTTTCCATCCTCGGTTAATTTCAAATTCACTGCTAAAAATTGCATCTTTCCAGACTCGCCACACAGCACCACGATCCGCTGCCCCCCAACGATGCTGGTAAGGCCGCCTTCGGGCTTCGTTTCAGGCTTCATCACGATGAGGCCTTGCTTAATGTCCAATAATGAAACCGGTAACTCCCTAGCCGAGCCGTCCACAGGAAATAAACCGGCAAGCGGTTTTTTAAATAATTCGCGCTCTATTGTTTTTGGAATTGCACGAGACTCCACATGAAACTTCGGGTCAACGTTTTTTAATGCTTCAGGTGGGTGTATATTAAATTTCATAGGATTAAATTAAGGCACGCATACTTGACTAAAGACAATGGCTAAAGGACTACCTTCGGGGACCGGGTCATCATTCAAATTAAATCCAGTGTCGGTTTGTAGCATGGGTTTACCTGCTGCATTAAGCTCCGCATAGTTAATGGTGGCCAAGGTAGAGTAAGTATTGCGCACGCAATTAAATAGGATGTTTCGGCGCACCGATACGACGCGCGACTCAAGCTTTCCTTCATTGGCTTTTCGATTGGTGATGACCCATACTTTTTTCCAATCCGGAGGCAGCGCCTTGATTGAACTTTTGTAATATCCAATGGAATAGTGTTTGCCATCAAAAACCATCATCAAATCATCTTTTGCTTGAGAATGGGCTAGATCAGCCCCAAGCCAACTGGAGACTGCTATAAAAGCAAAATGAGTAAAAAAACGGTTGCCCATGGTTAAAACCATATAAATAGGCAATTATACGGACATCTAGGGGGTAAAAGTAGCCCTCAAAGGGGGATATGCCTTATGGGCATTGTGGCGTCAAACCCTAGATCGCTGCCAAGAGGAATAGGGATCCTCCAAGATCCAAACCGCGGCTTACTTTAAAACCCCACTTTAGGCAGTGGGAGCATCCTCAGCATTGCCATTCTCCAGCACTGGAATCGCCTCACCATTAATGACGTGCTTCACCCAATAGCGCGCTGCAGCAATATTGGTTGTATAAAAAGCAATTTTGCTACTCTTTTCGATGGTGTAAAAGCGCTCGCCTCGGATGCGGTGCTCGGTAATGACTGGATTTTCCATGATGTGAAATACCTGTTTATTCTATCGTTCTTTTAATACGGCCATACCGGCTATTTTGATTAGCCCATTATTGCAGGTGATTGACCTGCTCCCCGCTAAAACTCCTTAAGCCATTAATTTATATAGCAATTTATCCAGTGCTTCTGGTTAGAATGGGGGTATGTTTTGCGAACTGCACTTTCTAAACTGGATGCTAGATAGAACAATACCCAATGGCCCTGACTCCAGGACCCTAGCCATTGGTCGTCCCTAAGTCCCATCATGGCTATATCGCTCAATAATCGACTTAGCCCTCAGGTCAGCCTCACACCGCAACTGCAGCAGGCCATCAAGCTCTTGCAACTATCCAATAATGAACTCGAGCAGGAATTAGCAAAAGCAGCAGAAGAAAACCCACTCTTGGAATTCGAGCCCAACCCAGAAATCGAATCGAACCTCAGCCAATCCAATGAACGCATTGAACTACCCCAAAATAATTGGTCCAACAGCAATCCAGTAAGCCATGATGATGAAGAATGGGTCGAGCGCCATGAACGCGTGGCACACAAGCAAACCCTGCTGGAATACTTAGAAGAGCAAATTCAGTTACTGAACATTACTAGCCAAGAGCAGTCCCTCCTCGCCTATTTAGCCGGATGCCTTGATGACAGGGGCTACTTGATGGATGATCTGGAATCCATTCATAGCGAAATTAGCGCTCAATTGATGGGTAGCGCTCTGAGCGCAATGGAGCGCATCGAATCGGGCTTAAAAAAACTACAGACCCTTGACCCCCCCGGCGTTGGTGCCCGTAATCTCGCCGAGTGCCTCTCACTGCAAATTGATCGCATCCTTCAAGAAGGAAAAAACAATGCGGACGAATGGGGGCTGGCAAAACGCATTGTGAATACGCACTTAAATCAAGTGGGTTCTAAAGATTGGCTCAAGATAAAGCAAGCCTGCGGCAAATCCCAAGCGGAAGTTATGAAGGCGGTTGTATGCATTCGCAGCTTGCAACATAATCCGGGCGGTCAATTTGATCGCGAACATGATCAGTGGGTCTTACCCGACGTGGTCGTCAAAGCGAGCCGCGGAAAGTGGGTAGTGGAATCCAATCCTAGTGCCAAGCCCCGCATTTCCCTCAACGCAGAATACGCCAGAATCCTCAACGAAAATGGCGGGAAAAAAGCCGATGGCGGATTAAAACAAAAAATGCTGGAAGCGAATTGGATCGTAAAAAATATTGCGCAGCGAGAAGAGACCATTCTGAAGGTGGCTCAAGAGATCGTAGCTCGCCAGCAAACCTTCTTCTCCTTAGGCGCAGTTGGCATGCGTCCGCTTGTACTGCGAGAAATTGCCGAAAGTGTGAATATGCACGAATCAACCATTTCACGCGTGACGACCCAAAAGTACTTATCGTGCCCGCTGGGCATTTATGAATTTAAATACTTTTTTAGTAGCCAGCTGAGTTCGGAAAAAGGCGGGGCTATTTCATCCACAGCGGTGCAAGCACTGATCAAGCAAATTGTAGAGAGCGAATCCACTGCAAAGCCGATCTCGGACACCCATATTGCAAAATTATTGAATGATCAAGGCTATGTCATTGCCAGAAGAACGGTAGCAAAATACCGCGAGTCACTGCGTATTCCTGCGGTACACCTGCGCAAAGAATAAGACTCACGGAAAAATGTGAATGCTGTTTTTTCCTGATTTTTTTGCTTGGTACATGGCTCGATCAGCTTGATCAATTAAATCGTTGATTGATGTTGTTCCATCCGCTCCGATTGCAATACCAATACTGGCACCCAATGTGAACTCAATCGAGTGATCGGAATGTAAGTGCAAGGGTGCGGTGATAATTCTAAGCAAACGAGCGGCCAGCTCGATCACCAATTCCGGTTCGTGCACGCTCGTAAACGCCACAATAAATTCATCACCCCCCCAACGCACAGCCATGTCGTCAGGTCTAATCGCACCCTGAATGCGGGCGCCAACTGCAGCCAAAACCCGGTCGCCAATCGCATGTCCATATTGATCATTGATCCGCTTAAACCCATCTAAATCGATAAAGTAGAGGGTCAAGGCGGTTTTCGCATTGTTTGCAGCCAAGTTCTTTGGCGAAAAACGATCCACAAGACTGGCTCGCGTCAACATTCCGGTTAATTCATCTCGATTGCTCACCTCCCCCTCATGCTCGCCATCCAGCAACGCCATCAGCATGCGGCGCTGAAATGGCGTCGAGCTCGGATCTTGGCGCAAGGCATCGATCACGTCTTGACGATTTGCCGTCTGCAGAACTTGCTGTAAGTCGGCCAGGTGGCGTTTAAAGAGAACTGCAGTTCGCTCTGGATTGCGCTCCATGAAATCCAGCTTTGAATCCAAAGCCTCGGGCGTCAGATCCGCTGGAGTGATGGCCGAGGGTAAGGCAGTGGTTTTGCTGAGTGCCATAACTGACTTCAGCTCACAAAAAATTATTTACAAATCGTATTTTTAACATCGCTCTCGATGCTTCCAGGATCAATGGGTATCGGCTTGGATTTATTCTTCTCAAAATACACTTCATTGAGCGATCCCGTCTTCGCATCAAAAAACAGATAGGATGTTCGATAGTAAAAAAAAGAATTTTCTTTGCATTCCATAGCGCCACTCGCGCTGAATAAATTGAAGGGCTTGCCTCCCGGAGCAATCTGGTCCTTATTAAAGTGGGCTGATACGGTATACCAAACAGTAGGACCCTCAGCCTTACCCCAGCCCGCCAGCAAATACAGGGTAGTTTGGGCATTTTTACTGAGAACGATATCGCTATCGTTGTTCGCTTTTTTTACCCCTTTAGACTCAGTGACCTTGTTCATGCCGGATTCCAGCGGGGGCTTTGCATCCGTAGCGCAGGCCAAGGTCAATAAAGCACAAGCGATACTGAAACGAAAGATGGGTTTGCATTTGCTAAAGCAGGCGCTCATTTGGAGTCCCCCGCAATCTGCTTAGCTGCCCATCCCTCAAATGCTGCTGGAATTGCTTCACCTTCCATTAAACCAAAATACCGTGTTTTGCCATTTTCAATCGTAGCGGCATAAACACGACCCTTGCTGGGATCAATTAAGTATGCAGCTTGCGATAAGGCGCACCCCAATTTTTGACACCCCGCACCAAAAATAGCTGGTCCCACATAAACTAAAGCTACGCTGTCTTCTAGAGCAGTAATGAAGGCTTGGTAGCTGCTGCCGAGCAGATATTGAAATAAGGGTTCATTTACAGAGCGCTGGACAAACTGAAGTGAGGGGCTGCCGACAGCCAGTGGAGAATAGGTAGCGATCTGTTTACTTAAATTACTAAACTGCTCACTTTGCTCGCCCCGCAGCACCTTTGTTGCCTCTTGCTGGCCTGATTCAGCGGTGTATTCCCAGACTTTAAAAATGAAATAAATAAGCACTAAAGTGGCTAAGGCATACAGCAAGACCTTAGCAACTTTTTTTGCTAAAAACACTACCCGACTTAGAATTGTTTGGGATTTGCTATCCATGCTGCGGGTCATCTTACAGAAGAAATCATTCAGGTTTAGGCCATCAGAGGGCCTCAGCGTTACTATAAAGCATAATCTTTGGGTTTCCAGCAATTAGCAAGTTAGTAGCAAGATTTGCAATAATCTACGAAATGCTTCAATGTCGCCGAGCTTATGCTTCAAACGATTCGCACAAACACTATTTTGGGATAAATATGGGTACTTTGGATGATGCAATCAAGGAACTAAAAGCAGTTAATGCGCAATTAGCTGAGATTAGCGCTAACCTTGCCCAAAGGGATCGCAAATCCGATGAAAGTCTGAACGTCATTCGCAAGGACCTCTGGAATATTAAAAATATTGTGGCAGACGAAAACATTCAGAATAAGATTGTTCAAAAGGGGGTGGAACGAGCGCTTGCAAAAGTCTTTGGATACCTCTTCCTTTCTGGACTCATGTTGTATGTTGTTGGTAAATTTTTGATCTAAATCGGTATCTACTTTAGCGAATAAGCCCATGACGACCCCGGAATTCAACGAGCGCCAAAAACGCTACCGACACATAGCGAAGTCCTTAGAGTCGGCAAGTCAAGAATACGAGAGCGCCGCCCTGGGTCTTGAACAAGGGATTAGCGAGGAACACATCCATCGTCATGTTAAGAATGGGAATGCAGCGCTTGAATCCGCATTTCCAGAGCTATTTGCCCCACCAAAGCCCTCGGCTCCGCCCAAGCTTGCTCCAGCTCCGCGTGACTACACCAACCTGAAGGTGTTATTGATTGCTTTGCTGGTTTTGGGATTACTGTATGCCTTCGTTGCATTCGGTCCTACCGGGGATTTAACCAAGACGTGGATGCTTCAAGATTTACAAAAGAACGTCGCCTATCCTAAGTAAGTGCATTACCGTCTTTGCTAGCCGATTTTATGGCGCAGGCGCTGTGGCTTTTCCGTTGCGCCGATGGCGCTTAATAGCCGTCCGCCTTTTTTATCGGCAACACATTATTTAAGCTTGAGTCCCCTTGCTCCCCGGCCAAATGCGCCCATGAATCCGAAAGCAAGCACTTCAAATTACCGTTAACCTTGGCATCTGGATGTACGTTAATCTGTGAATACGTCACATCTCCATTCACGATCGCTCCCGGATAAATTTCTACACGGCCTTTGGCATAAACCGAACCCTCAATACGTCCAATAATGATGGCATGGGAGCTGTAAATATTACCCTCGATAAAGCCTGTTTTACCAATGACAGCGGTGTAGCCCTCATCTGATCCAGCAGAATCTTCCTCTTGATGCATATCCCCAATGAGGTGGCCAGACAAGAGCACATTCCCACGGTGCGTGAAATCTCCCTTAATCGTAGAGCCGCTGCCAATCGTGCTTGCATAACTCAGTTGCGTGTCGGCCATTGGGCCTTTTTTGGAAAACTCGAACATGTCAACACCTCATTAAATAAGCGCGCACGGTAGCGGGCTATCAATTGACCTCGACTAACTTCACTTGCTTAGATCCTGCGTTTGGCAACCGCACTCTCCACCCCTGAAAAAACATTTCTACATTGTCTAAATCTTGCCCAAGAACCGTGAAAGGCGAGACGCCTTTAAAGGCATGGGCAGTGTTTGCCTCTAATGCAATGACAAGTTGCTTGCCACCCCCATCAATAAAACAGATGGTCTGCTTAATTAATGTTTTTATATTAACAGTGTCGCCGGCCTTGCTTGGGCTCGAAGTTTGATAACTGAGCAATTGCCCATCCTGCTTGAAGGGGCACTGGCCTGCTTCCGCAACCATTTCAGGGGGTTTAGTTTCTTGACTCGCCTCGGCTGGCGTAGTTTGCGCTTCGGCCTTTGCCTCATCACTAGCCGCCTTTGGCGGCTCAGCAGGAAGAATTTCAAGTGGTTTTGCGTCACGCTCAAGCAGTGAGGCGACTTGGTATGCAATATCGTATTTTGAGTTCAAGCCGAACACAATTCCTGCAAGCACAATACCAAGGGAAAGGAAGGCGATTGATTTCATCGAAAACCGAGCTCCACCCCGTGTATTGGCCTCCGCTAATTCCCCACCCACTTTTTCTGTCAGCAAATCTTGCCACTCCAGGCGCTCCGTTATCGCAGGATTAACCGAGCTGGTCGATGGGCCATCAGACGCAGAGGCTTTTTCAGAGGAGGCTCCCTCATTGGACTCATTTTTACCCTCGCTGCCTAAGGACTCTTCATCCTCCCCTTCTGCGCCCACCGCTATTGCGCGCGGGTAACTGAGGTAGTCGGATTCGGAGAGGTTCAGCACAGTGCCGACGCGTTTTGCGGCATTGATTTTGAGTTTGAGGCTGTAGAACGAGGTCATACCCCCCTCTTCTAACTCTAAAATCATCTTGGCAGATAAACAGCATAAGTTCGCTAACTCACTGCGCTCATAACGACGCGCTTCCCTTGCCGCCTTTAAGGTGGATCCAATCACCTCGGGAAGGGGAGTGTTTTTTACTGGCGGCATGCCTTTTATCCTGTTGTTTACTGCACCGCAATAAAAAGGGGCTACAGTAATGTTAAATCTGCCTCTTTTATTAATAATGTCAAATCTTAGCAAATTAGCCCGCTTTGCAGGAAATTTTATTCCGCATGCATGCAGCTTAAAACATATTAATTTCAACTGGTAAAATAGCCAAAACTAAGAAATGGCTGTTCTCTATAGAGGAAAAATAGCAAAATGCAGCTTATTTGGATTTCAGGGTCTACATCGACCATGAAACAAATCAAAATAACCGGTAGAACCCTGATCAAAATTGCCTTTTTGTCCATTAGTGCATTTTTGATATTCGGGATTGGCATCCATTTCTTTGGTTTTCGGGTGGCCATTCGCTTTAGCCCCGAAATGACGAAAGAAATGGGCGGCGTGATCACCCGCAAGGAAATGGAGGAGATTGAAGCCCATTACCGTGAAAATCTGCAAGCCCTTCAGAAACAAATTCCCCTTATCGAAAGTAAGATTGGCGAACTGAAAAATCTGAAAGACCAGTTCTCGGAACTGTCGACCCCCACTACGACAAAAAAATAAGGTCCAGATTGAGGGCCGGCAGCAAATTAAATAGTATTGTCTTGTGGCCATAGTGTTATATGATGTTTTTACATTTATTACTTCAGGAAATTTGATATGACGGATAGCAATCCTAAAGGTTCTCTTTTTGTTGGTGAAGGCGTTATTGTTAAGGGCACATTCGAGGTGCCGGAGATGGCCGTCGTCGCAGGGCTAGTCGAGGGCGAGCTCAATACCAAGGAAGTTTTAGTGGACACCTCCGGTATTGTCAACGGGCGAATCAATGCCGAACTGGTTGAAATTCGGGGTGAAGTCACGCAAGGCCTGCACGTAACCAATCACCTTAATGTGCGCTCGAGTGCCAAAATTACTGGGCTGACCCAATACGCTGAAATGAGTGTTGAAAAAGGCGCCAAACTAAGCGGTGAGCTTCGGGTAATTGATCCTATTCCATCGTCCACCAGCTACGGATCTTCCGGCAACCAAAGCTATCAGAATACGGACTCTAGCGACGCCGAGTAAGTGGTTTGAAGCCTTTATCAAAATACCCCCTAGTGGGGTATTTTTATTTATGAATCGCTATCGGATTTAGCTGCTATCGCCTTCATCATCGAAAGCATTTGGAAATAGGGTGGCGGGGGATCATTAAATTCAGAATTATCAAATGCAGTAATTCGCGTCTTATCAATTGCTTTGAAAATTTCCGAGTCGAATTGAATGCCCCTAGGAGCCTCATCCAAACTGTATGAATTTGCGTCTACCTTAGACACCATTTTCACTACCTCAGCCCTGCCCGCCTCAATCCGTACAATCCAAATATCGGTATAGCCGGTGGTGTCCCGAAACAAAGTCCAGCGACCCCAACTCACGTCGTCATCCTGCATATAGGAATCTTGCTCTAAAACCCGCAATACGCTACCGCTGTACTTAAATAGAGCGGATAGGTTTTCATTAATGTCGTTCATAAAGTAATGCATTTTGATCGCATCATCGAATGCGGGCAAGCCGAGTTCCGCCAGATGCTGCTCGTATTTTTTAAACGACCGATTGCAACCATCTACCCGCATTTCTGGGTTTATTTCGCTTGGTTCCACAGGTTCTAATTGCATATGGGCTTCATATGCTTGGCTGGCCTGTAGGCTAATGTTTGAAAAAAGAGTTAGCGACTCAGGACTGATTCCATAGGTATTAAACCAATGCTTTTCAATGTCCAAACAAGCCTGCGCTAACTGTGCATGCAGAAAGTCATCCTTTGGAAAATCAGCTTCGCAGGCGTAAAGTTGATCAACCAAACGCGCTACTCCTCCATCGGATTTTGGGCTACTGGCATGCCAAAAGTCTTGGAAGCTATCGTATTTAAATCGCGCGCAATAAAACTGGAAAACGTTCAGGTCAAATTGCAATTGGCCCATAAAGGAGGGCTTACCTTTTACTAAATCAAATAATCCCATAGCTGCCTGTTATCAACATGGAGTAAAAAAATGGAGGGAGTATCAAAACGGTTTTATTTGCTTTTAATCTTGCTCCAGTTGGCCTGAAAAATTGCTGCCGAATCAGACGATCCCTCGGGCTCTTCGCCATTTCTGGAGATCATTAGGCCATTTAATTTAGCGCCGTGCTCAATTCCCAACTGGCCATAGGTAATGTCGCCCCGGACTTCAGCACCCTCATGCAACTCGACGCGCTCGGTAGCATAAATATTTCCCTCGACTCGCCCTGCAACCAGAACTCGAAATGCAAAAATATCACCCTGCACCACGCCGGTTTTACCCAGTGCAATACTCACGCTCTTGCCCTGACGCGCTTCGATATTACCAATGACGCGCCCATCAATCCGCAGGCTCTCATTGGCAACTAACCTTCCATGCACCTCGGTTGCGGGTCCTATGATTGTTTCAAAGGACTCCATGGTGGGCTGCAAGAACTTAATCGATTGGGATTTTTTTTTGAAGATCATCTTTCATTTTCCTTTGGGCGCCATCCCTTTATTTTGGCAGGGGATCCATTCTAGCTTCATTTGACTAAGTCAAACAGGCTCAATTCAGGCGGGGAAAATGAATTTAGTTAGTAATTACAAACTTTTTTTAAGGCAACGCACTTCTTACAGTAAATTGCGGCAGTACCTCACCATCCGAAAAGCTAGAATAATCCTATTTATTCCATGGGCCGTGGAATCATCGCCTTTTCCAAGTGGACCAGCTATTGGGCTTGCCAACTGTAGCCGCGTGCCCGCATGCAGGCGCGATACAACTCTGGGTTGGTCTGTACGCCAGCGTATCCGCTCGCCCCACCCCACCCTGGCCCCCATCCCGGACCCCAAGCAGAGCCCCAGCCAGGAGAGCCACTGAGGTAACTAAAGGGCTGCTGGGCTTGCTGTAAACAAGCGTACTTATCTTGATCTACCTGAAGCGGCTGTGTGCTGTCTTTAACCCAATCCCCTGCAGGCGCAGCGCAGCCACCTAGCAATAGTGTCGCCAGCAGCACCCCTGAAAGGATGGGGTTTACAAGGTGCGTGTACATGGCCATGGTGTTATTGGATTGTCTTTACTCAATGGGTTTACTCAGTTGCTCTCGATCGCCTGCTGAAAGCCAACACCACTCGCCCTCTTTGAGATCGGCTGGCATGGCGTAATTTCCGATCGATGAACGATGCAGTTGAGCAACATGATTGCCTGCTGCAGCGAGCATGCGCTTCACCTGGTGGTAGCGCCCTTCCACAATCGTCATCGCCAAACGACGCTCATCCAGTAGGGTACATGCTTTAGCAAAACAGGGGCTGGGATCATCATCTAAAACAACGCCCCCCAGTAAGTGATCAATTTGCTTTTGGGTGATCGGCTCAGCCGCAGTAATCTCATAGACCTTGCCAATGTTTTTCTTGGGAGTGGTCATGCGATGAATAAATTGCCCATCATCCGAGAGCAGCAATAAACCAGTCGTGTCTTGATCAAGGCGCCCAACGCATTGCACTGCTCGTTCAATTAAAGGTCTTGGTAAAAGGCTATAGACGCTCGGGTGATGCTTGGTCTTATGGGAGCATTCGTAATTGGCGGGCTTATTAAAAGCTATGTAGGCTTTTTCGTGATAAACCCAATCGACGCCTTCAACCCGTAATACCAGGCCTTCTGGGTCCATTTTGATTTCGGGATCATCGGCCAAAATACCATTGATCTCGACTAAATCGGCATAGACTAAATCACTGCAATAACGGCGCGTGCCAAAGCCTTGGCTAAAGAGTATTTTTTCGAGCGTAAGGGGTTTGGCCATGCAATGGGATTGATTGGGTGAATGTCTGCTTAGCAGAATACACCGATCAACCCACTACCGGCACAGCAAACTCTACTGCTTGTGTTGCTCGACGTGAAAGGTGGCTTTTTCTAAGGCGTCGACCGCATCAATGCCCACCATGTCAGCGCCTAAATCCTCAACGAGTTCGGGGTTTTGATTAAACACCGGGCTACCAATCATGATGCCCACATGGGGATTTAAGGATACCGATCGAACTTCGTCAATCATTCGCTTTAAATCTGGAAATTGCTCACGCACGCTTGCGGATAAACCAACCACATCGAACCACTGCGTCTTAACCATCCGTAAAATATCGGCTTCGGTTGCGGCTAGCTCACCCCACACTCGCCAACCGGCACGCGCAAAAAACTCCGACACCATAAAAAGGCCCAAGGTGTGTTGTGAGCCTGGTAGAGGCACCAGCATGACGCTTTTCCCTTGCTGTTTGTACTCGGCATACTCTTGAAACATCGGGCTTAAGTCATACATCAATTGTTTGATGCGCCACAGCGCTACCGTGACTTGCGTAAAGTCAGCATCGTCGCTTTCCCACATTTCACCGAGTTTGCGTGCCACTGGAGTGAGTAGATTGAGGTAGACCTCTTCCAACTCGATACCATTCGCGAATAATTCTTTAACGTAGCTTGCCGAAGGAGCGGCATCATCCTTCAAAAGCAGAATTAATAGCTGATCAATGTGTGCGCCATTAATGCTAGGGTGCGCTGGCACATTGAGCTGACCATTTTCCAATCGGTCAGCCTGTAAGTGGTGCTCAACAATATGCGGCAGGATATTGCCTTCAATCGTTTTTACCAAGGAGCTTAAATACTCTTCCGGGGTACATGCCTTCGATAAGGGGTGCGACTCAATCGGGCTATTGGCACCCGAATCGATTGGCGCATCGTTGGTTAAGCAATCCGCCCACGCATTGCGCTGCGTATTATTGATTGGATCAGGCCCACCGGAGACTGGCTTGGTCTTAACGACCAATTTCTCGCGCGCTAAATCAACTAAGCTAAGAAGCTTCATGTTATTCGGTTAAATGGTCCCACCAGATCATTTGTACGCAGAAAAAATTAATTTACGTTAATGGTTGAGGGCAGTTAAGAGATCCAGGTAAGTGAGAGAACTTACGTTATAAAGGGTTTTTTTCTTTCCCGCACGATCTCCAATACCACTAAGGGATTACCTTAATAGGCACTTTCACATCATAAAAAATAGTGCGCCTCAGAATTGCCCGCAAAACTGTAATTAATGTGCGTCACTGGATTTACTTTGTTCATTGGATTCAGGACTTAAGCCGTAGCGCTTAATCAAGGTCCAGATGTGTTGGGGGACCATATTCTTAATTTTGTGCGGCGCCATTTGCCGTAAGTGCAAAACCGACTCTATACCCTTCATCTCAACGCGGGCTTTAGCAAATTCGAGTCCGCGGGGACCAAATCGCGGCATCACCCAAGCCATGATCGGACGCAAAAAACTCGGCATGCGGTTTACAGGCAATCCCCCAGCAGCTAATTTGACGTTTTTCATAAAACCTTGCACTGCCGAGATGCGTTTACCCGCGGTAGTGACTGGCTCCAATATGAGCTCGGGCGCAATTAAATCCAAGACAGCTTGTCCACGGGGATTACGCACAATCACCCACTGCGCGCCCGTGCCCGCCATATACCCCACTGTGATATCCGATAAGGCATTGACGTAATCCACGCAGGTTTTGCAGGTCAATGGAAAAAAATCACTTGGCAAGTCAGATAAAGGCAAATTCAGAAAAGGGATTTCTTGTTTCGTACCATTCTTAAAACGCAATTCGACTTTGTAGTCTGCCCGAAACTCCAAGTAAGTAATGCTGTCTGGGTCTTTACTCAACAAACTCAGAAAATGATGAAAGTGCTCAGTCGTTGTATTGTCTGAACACGGCGAACCCACAATCAGGAGTTTTTCAAAACCCAGCTCCTGCTCCAATGCGCGCGCCGCATACACTTGGCACGGAATACCAATCATCGCCACTTTTTTATGGCCGGCTTGTTTGGCGAGTTCCAGGTACTGCACTACGGGCGCATAACCCATACGCATACCGCGGCACTGCGCCATATCCGCTGCCTTGGTCACAATAATCGGTACGGGTTTCCAGCGGTCGTGGGAATCACCCGTTACGGTCACCACGGCATCAACAATGCCTTTTTCAAGGAGTAACTCACCAATGCGTGTGATGATGCCGGTCCACTGCGCTCCAACTAATGGCTGCTTCATTTGTGCCCGCGCCATGCTCAGGTAAGGGCCGAAAAAAACCTCATCGGATTCAATCAGATTGCGCGGGCGACCATGCGCTGCGGTTTCGAAACCGGGATAGTCCGGCTGAATAAATTGGCATGCGGAACCGCAGCGCTTAGGGTCGCTACTACGTGAGACTCCACAGTCAGTGCATAAATCCCGATAGGGTGCTGCTGCCGCTTGATTTACGACGCTGTCGAGCATGCCTCAATCGCAAAACGGGTTCGCACTCGAGTCTCAATCTGCTTAGCTGATAAGCCATACAGATTCATCAGCGAAGGAATATCGCCGTGCTCAGTAAACTGATCGGGTAAGCCAATTTGCAAAGCCGATACCTGAATATCTTGCTCTGCTAAATATTCTAAACAGGCGCTGCCCGCACCGCCCATCACGCAACTGTCTTCGACTAATACGATGCCATCATGGCTTGTTGCAATTGATTGGAGCAATGCTTCATCGAGCGGTTTTACAAAGCGCATATTGACCACCGTGGCATCGATTACCTCCGCCACTTCCAGGGCGGTATAGAGCATCGGCCCAAAGCAGATAAAGGCAATGCGCTTAGCAGGTTTACCTTGGATAGTCCGTTCTACATGGCCTTTGCCAATCACCATCGCCTCAAGTGCAGTGCCCGCATCCGGGCCCTGACCACTGCCGCGGGGGTAACGAATCGCCGATGGGCCATCGAAGGCAAAGCCGGTTGTCAGCATATCGCGGCACTCTTGCGCATTGGCGGGCGTCATCACCAGCATATTGGGTAAGCAGCGCAGGTAGGCAATATCATAAGCACCTGCGTGCGTCGCGCCATCGGCACCGACCATACCCGCCCGATCTATCGCAAAGACCACGGGTAAATTTTGCAGAGCCACATCGTGTACCAATTGATCGTAACCGCGTTGTAAGAAGGTGGAATAAATCGCAACGACGGGCTTTAATCCCTCACAGGCAATACCGGCAGCAAACGTTACGGCATGTTGCTCGGCAATACCCACATCGTGGTAGCGCGCCGGAAAGCGGCGTTCAAATTCCACCAGGCCGGAGCCTTCGCGCATGGCGGGCGTAATACCAATCAGGCGTTCATCGGCCGCTGCCATATCGCATAACCAATGTCCAAATACTTGGGTGAAGGTTTGCTTCGAAGGCTTACTGGGCTGTATTCCAATTTCAGTATTGAATGGACTAGGGCCATGGTAGGCAATTGGATCGGCCTCGGCGCGATCGTAGCCTTTACCCTTTTTGGTCACAATGTGCAAGAACTGAGGGCCCTCGGTTTTTGCCAGCTTATTGATATTCTCGAGTGTAGCAACGAGGGCATGAATATCATGCCCATCAATTGGACCGTAGTAATCAAAACCAAATTCTTCAAAGATGGTGGCTGGACCCACCATGCCTTTGGCATGGCCTTCGAGTCGCTTGGCAAACTCCCGTAGCGGCGGCGCGTACGACAGTACTTTATCTAGACCGCGCTTGGTGACTGCATAGGCTGAACTGCTGATGAGTTTTGCAAAGTAACGATTGAGCGCGCCCACTGCAGGCGAAATCGACATCTCGTTGTCATTCAGAATCACGATCAGTGGCACATCTTTGCGCACGCCAGCGTTGTTCATCGCTTCAAAGGCCATACCCGCACTCATCGAGCCATCGCCAATCACGGCAACTACCGTGCGATCTTCGCCTTTGGTCTTGGCTGCAACCGCCATACCCAATGCTGCTGAAATACTGGTCGACGAATGGGCTGTACCGAAGGCATCGTATTCACTCTCTGAACGGCGCGGAAACCCCGATAGGCCATTGAATTGACGCAAACTCGCCATGCCTTCGCGACGACCCGTCAAAATCTTGTGCGCATAGCTCTGGTGACCCACATCCCAAATGATCCGGTCTTCTGGGGTGTTGAGCACATAGTGGAGCGCCAAGCTCAGCTCAACCGTACCCAAGTTCGACGACAGATGTCCGCCGGTTTTAGCGACGGACTTTAGGATGTACTCCCGCAGATCATGAGCAAGTTGTGGCAATTGACTAGGATCGCAATCCCGCAAGTCCTGCGGGGATCCAATGGTCTCTAAAAGATTGGTTACTTTAAGCATAGCGACCTCACTGTCCTATTTGTGTCCGTACATGCTGGAAATCATTTTTTTGTAATCATCCAACTCATGGGCAGGACTTGTCTTTAAAGCATGAATTGGTGCATGCATTAATTTATTCGCCAAGGCTTGGGCCATGGTGGCCATGACTTCCATCGGATCATCGCCCTTGGCCAAACGGCGGCGCGCTTTTTCCAATTCAATTTGCTTAAACTGCTCGGTTGATTCTTGTAGCGACTGAATAATCGGCACGACGGTGCGGCGCTCAAGGGATTCATAAAACTCGCTCACGCCCTGATCAATGATCGACTCTGCTTCCGTCACGGCTTGCAAACGACTTTCTTGTCCCGCTTGCACCACCTCACCTAAATCATCTACCGAATACAAGTACACATCCCGAATCGATTTGATTTCTGGCTCGACATCGCGTGGCACAGCCAAATCGATTAAGACCATCGGCCGGCGATTGCGCGCTTTGAGTGCCGTTTGAATCATGCCCATACCGATGATGGGCAAGGAACTCGCAGTGCACGAGACCACAATATCAAATTGATGCAATTGACTTGGTAAATCCTGCAAAGTAAATACTTCAGTTGCAATCCCCTGTTGTGTAAAGACTGCTGCTAATTCATGGCCCTTATCGAGGGTCCGATTAGCAATCGTAATTTGCTTGGGCTTACGGGTTGCAAAATGATTGGCGCATAAGGAGATCATTTCACCAGCGCCAATAAAGAGTACCTTGCTGTTGGCGATGTCGCCAAAAATACGCTCACTTAAGCGGACGGCAGCACTGGCCATGGATACTGATTGGCTACCAATTTTCGTATTACCCCGAACTGCTTTTGCAACCGAGAAGGTCTTATTGAAAAGTGGCTTTAGGTAAGAGCCTAAGGTACCAACCTCATCGGCATGCTGCACTGCTTGTTTCATCTGCCCCAGAATTTGGGTCTCACCCAGTACCATCGAATCGAGACCACAGCCAACTCGGAAGGCATGCTTTACTGCCATATTTTCTTTGGCAGAATAAATATAGGGTTTGAGTTCATGGTGGTGCATGTTCTTTTGCGCCAGGAGCCAGTCAATTGCTTTGGCTTCGAGATGATTGTCGGTGTAATCCAAATCATTAGCAGCGCAATAAATTTCCATCCGATTACAGGTTGACAATATGGCAACCTCGGGCGAGCTCGAGGCATTGGTACCTTTTAAATAGGCGCGTAAATCGAGCAAGGCATCGCGCAGCACCTCGGGCGCTACGGCCACACTCTCCCGAATATCAATCGGTGCGGTGTGGTGGTTTACGCCTAGGTTGAGTAGTTTCATCGTGATATCCGCTTAGGCAAACGGTCCATTAAGGCGAATCGTTTCCCAATTCAGGGCCATCGCAATCGAAACCCAAACTAGGTAGGGCACCATAAGCCAGGCAGCTACGCTGGATACGGGAGCCATAGTCACAATAATGGCAGCGACCGATGCCCATAAAAAGACCGCTTCGATCATCGACCAATCAGGACGGTGCATTTTGAAATACAAGACGCTCCACAGAATGTTGAACGCGCCATTCAAGAGGAATAAAGCGCTCACCATGAATTTTTTATCCGCACTCGGATTACGACTCCAAAACTCAAGCCACGCAAATGCCGACGCAATAAAGATGCACGTCCATACCACCCCAAAAGCCCAATCCGGCGGTTTCCATGGTGGCTGTAATAGCGCTTTGTACCAAGCCCCCACTTCAGTAGCAAGACCGCCGGCAATGGCCACGACCAAAACCCAGGCCGCAGCAGCCAGCACATGCTTTTGAAGAAGGAAGTCCGTAGTACTCATACTTTATGCCTTGGCAATCCCCAAGAGGTGCCCCATGTCTTTAAAGAAAATCTTGACGTGCGCTAACGGCTTCTTGCGTACCAGTTTTTTATGCATATAAGACTCAAAGGTCAGCTTTTGCACGTCCTTGTCTTCGCACATCTTCACAAAGCTCTCGCGGCGTTTATTGGTGGTGTACCAAAAGTACTGCATGATGCCCAGCACAATGAAGGTTAAGCGGTGCTCTTTCATAAAGCGCTTGCGGGCCAGTTGCAGGCAAGCAGGATTCCTGCTTTCTAAAAACTCCATAACTGCTTCACCAGCCAGTTGACCGCCGAGCATGGCGTAATAAATGCCTTCACCCGATGCGGGAGCGACTACGCCAGCGGCATCCCCGGCGAGAATCACCTGCTTACCGTCGTCCCATTTTTTGAGGGGCTTCATTGGCAGGGGCGCGCCCTCATGGCGCACGAGCTCGGCATTTTCGAGGCCAATTTCTTTACGGAGCTTACCCACCGCATGGCGCAATGAGAAACCTTTATCTGCACTACCTGTTCCTATGCTTAAGGTATCGCCGTGCGGAAATACCCAGCCATAAAAATCGGGGGACAGGGGTTTTTGATAAAACACATCGCAGCGATCGGGATTGTAGGACTCGGGCTTAACTGCTGGCGTCTTCACAATCTCGTGGTATGCAAAGACATAATTGGCTTCAGCACATCCTTTAACACCGGCGCTGCGGCCCACTTGGGATTTAGCACCGTCAGCACCAATTACCGCCCTTGCCAAGATGCTATCCATTGCACCTTCAGCAGTTGACTTGTTATCGCGCACCTTAAAGTGAATGCGCGCCAAGTCACCTTCGCGCGTTAACTTCTCAAAAATACCATCGCGTCGCTCTGCGCCGTGCTGCACCGCGCGGTTACGTAACCACTCATCGAATTGCGAGCGGTCAACCATGCCAACAAAGCCATTTTCAATCTGGATATCAACCTTCTTGCCGGCTGGAGAAATCATCCGTGCCGAAGTTGATCTAGCAACCAGCAATTCATCGGGAATCGCAAAGTCTTTAATGAGGCGTGGCGGTATTGCACCACCGCACGGCTTAATACGACCCCGTCGGTCCAGTAACAAGACTTTCTTGCCTTTTTTAGCCAGGGTCTCTGCGGCCGTTGCGCCCGCTGGTCCGCCGCCAACGACGACGACGTCATAGATAAGGCCTTCTTGGTTTCTTTGCATAATCACTTCTCCACTTTCGAAGCTAAATAGGCTGATGCGATAAATAATCCCGACTCAATACTGAAGACGCTGGCGTAGGCCAATGATTGGCTCTCCATTAGCGTTCGCGCGACATCGCTCGCGGCTGCGCCGAGCAGTCCGCCTACACCAAAAGCAATGGCTTGCGCGCCACCCCATAGGCCGATACGAACCCCTTCTTTGCCTGCACCGCCAGCAACCGCCAAACGCATCATCGAGGCAATTGCAGCAATCGAGAATGCGCCATTGGCAAGGCCTAGGGCGAAGACATTAAAACGCAATGGCCACTCGGGTCCAACCATACTGCCAACCGCTAGTCCAAACATCGCGATGCCGGAAGCAATGCAGCCGTAAATCATCCACAGGCGCAAAGAGCCGCAATACGCCCGCAATCGACTTGATCCGCAAATCGCCACCAGCAGCATGCCCATCAATACGCCGGAATGCTGAACTCCCGAGAGACTGGTAGTCTCGCCGAGGCTGTAACCGAAGACAATCCCAGCAAAGGGTTCTAGGATTAAGTCTTGCGAACTAAAAGCAAACATCGAGATAAAGATGAAGATGGAGAAGCGACGTGCATCGGGGTCAGCCCAAACCTCCGCAATGGCTTGTCTAAAAGGTATTTTGCGTTCTGAGCGCGCATGGCTATTTTGCAATTCAGGGGTCTCCAGTCGATACAGAGCCGCCAATACAACCAACACGGCAATCGTGGAGATAACACCCGAGATAACCACCACCTTATATGGCTCGTAGGGATCTAAAAATTTACCGGCCATGATGCTGGTAAAGGCAAAGCCAAAAATCATCATGAGCCACACAATGGTTGCTGCTGCTGCGCGGCGCTCATCGTTCACGCCCTTAGCAAGCAGTGCTAGCAGGGAGGTGCCGCTAATGCTCACCCCAATTCCTATTAAGAAGAAAGCCACTGCAGCGCAGGCAATTCCGAGAATGAGATAACTTGCCATTAATGCCGTGGAGAGTGCTGCGCCAAATCCACCCAGCGCCAAAACACAAATACCGCCGATGATCCATGGGGTCTTTTTAGTCCCGCTGTCAGAAGCATGGCCCATGCGTGGGCGAATGACTTGAATGAAGTAATGAAATGCCACTAGCAAGCCTGGCAGAATTGCGGGCAGCGCCAGCTCCACCACCATGATGCGATTGAGTGTTGAGGTGGTCATCACCACAATGCCGCCAATAGCCGTTTGCACTAAACCCAAACGGACGATGTCGAGCCAACCAAAGCCGCTGGCACGCACATAACTGGGATTGAGTGCAATACCCATTAGCGTACTCCGTATGCGTGAATTGCAAACGCCGAAACCATCATGCCACTCACTAGTAGAGGCACACCAAAGCCACTATAGAAGAGTGCGTAGCGCACGGGATCAGCTAAAAATTTCCGCATCAATACGAGCTGGCAAACAATTAAACCTGCAATCGCAAGCGCATAGTTACTGCGATCCCAATACAAGAGCAATACAAGTACAAGCACTTGGGGCACGATCATGACCCAGCACGCCAAGCGAGCCGCCCGATCCACGCCCAGCTGCACTGGCAATGAACGCACACCCATCTTGCGATCACCTTCTATTGCCTTGAAATCGTTGAGTGTCATGATGCCGTGGGCACTCAGGCTATACAAGATAGCAAAGGTCAGTGACTGCACGCTCGGCGCCAGACCGCCAGCAAGCAGGGCTGCGCCCGTTACCCAAGCTAGCCCTTCATAACTAAATCCGCAGGCTAGATTACCCCACCAGCCATTTTGTTTTAGTCTTACTGGTGGCATGCTATATGCCCAAGCCAAGATCAAGGCCAAGACCGTCGCAATAAATCCCCAGTGGCCTAATGCACTCGCAAGCAAGAGTGAAAGGATTGACCACGCGATGGCAATATACAAACCCCAGTGGCCTGGAATGCGCCCCGATGGAATGGGTCGATTCGGTTCATTGATGGCATCGACGTGGCGATCAAACCAATCGTTGGTAGCTTGACTGGATGCGCAGACTAAAGGTCCAGTGAGAACTAAGCCTATCAACATGATCTGCCAATTGGCAGTAATCGAATAGCCGGAGGAGATTGCGCCACACGCAAACGCCCACATCGGCGGAAACCACGTAATGGGTTTGAGCAGCGTTGCAACAGCACTGATCTGAGGCATATTCATGTAAATAATTTTTACATTGACATATCAGACTGTCAACTAAATTTGACACTATTAGGACCTGAATCGCTAAGGACTAACCCTATTATGCGGGTTTACCATTAGTCTGGTGGACGAAAACCACCCTAGACATAAAACGATCAACGCCCCTCGCGAAATCCCCACTTCCACAAGCCTTCACTGGAAAAAGGCAAGACCAATAAGACATGCTCCAAAATGCCGAGCGATAAGAGTGTCGCCAGCAGGGTTTTGGACGTCAGGGCAAAGGCACTCTCCGTCGCAGTAAATACATCGATCCACAGTGGCGTTACTACAAGCATCGCTAGCACCACTGAAAATGGCATGAGGTAATTCATGGCGCGGCGACGGAAATAGGTCTGTAAATACTTGAGGTGATCCGGCAAGAAACGTTCATTCAAATTGAGAACGCCGAGAAAGATATTAATCTTGGCACTTTGGCGCATCACCCACAAAATAACAAAAGCCCAAAGGCCAGTTGTATTCACAGCATCAATATGCAGAATAGCTAAGATAATTCCCAGCGCTAGCAAGGCAAGTTCATGGTGGTTAATGGTCTGGAACGCAAACCACGCGCGTTGCCAGCCTTTAGCATCCACCGGACAAAGCGCACGGCGTGAGCCGGTGATGTAGCCAAGCAAGAAAGCCAATTCTTGCCAACCCCAAATCAATATCGCGCAGCTAAATGCACAGTAGGCCCCTAGCACCGTATCTTGCGTACTGGAAATACTAATGCCCCAAAAAGCAAAAAAGAGCAAAACACACGATGCTAAAAAAATAAGGCGGAAGTACTTTTTAGAAAATCCATCGAGCCACAAAATCGCCCCCGTACTAAACCACCACACCAGTACGGCAAAAGCAAGCGGAACGATCCAGGCTGACATTAGGATGCAAGGATACTATTCATACTTACCAAGCCGGGGCCATGCGAATATCGGCAGGCAATGCGTTTGGTACCACAGGGAGCGTGTAAATGCGGACAAATACCAAAGCCGCATTGGCCGCCAAGAAGCCACGTTTCACATAGGAAAAGATGCCGCCCTGTACCTTAGCTGCCTCGACCGCATCGGAGATTTCACGCAGACGCTCAAAGCCAGCCCATAAGCGCTCATCGTCTAAATTGATTGTGAATGGAAATACCTGCTTTGAAATATCCGATGTGATCTGCAGTACTTTGCGATCGTAGTCGGCAACCGATACGCCTAAGGCCGCATGAAACTCGGGCCGTGAATGATCTCGAACGTACATAGTGGCATAGACAGCAATTAAGAAGAAACGGATCCACAACTTATTACGGCCCTCGAGCAAATACGGATTGGCGCGCATCATGAGAGCAAACGCTTCACCATGACGGAATTCATCATTGCACCACTTTTCAAACCACGTGAAAATCGGATGAAAGCGCAGCTCAGGGTGCTTTTCAATAATGCGAAAGATGGTGATGTAGCGTGCGTAGCCAATCTTCTCGGATAAATAGGTTGCATAAAAAATAAACTTGGGCTTAAAGAAGGTATATTTTTTCTCGCGCGCCAAGAATCCCAAATCCACGCCAATGCCAAAATCCTTCAGCCACTGATTAATAAAACCGGCATGGCGGCTTTCGTCACGAGCCATATAGGAAAACAGGTCTTTTAAATCGGGGTTTTGCACGCGCTTTTTGATTTCAGCATAAAGTACACAACCTGAAAACTCCGACGTAATCGAACTAATTAAAAAATCCAGAAACTCTTGATATAAACCCTCTGGCAATTGCGAATAGTCCTTCACCATGTCATCAGGGCGTTGAAAGTGCGTTTGATTAATGTCCTTATCAAACTCCTTCATCAGGCGATTCCACTCAGGCCGCACCGACTCAATATCAAAGCTATCCATTTCTTTAAAGTCAGTCGTATAAAAACGGGGGCTTAAGATCGTGTTATCTAAAGCGCGATCAGTTGACTCGCTAATTGGATTGGCGTGCATGGTTGCGCTGGTCATACTTCTAACCTCTTTCCTAAATTCATATTTATGGCCGTTGTATTGCCCGCCTGACTTTCTGCTGCTTTCAGTCTAGGGTACTTTTTGGTATGGGAAAAGCGGGTAGTGGAAAAACTCACTTCATACAACATGGTGAGCTCAAGTCGTGCCGTGCAATAGGTCCATAGACGACTCAAAAGCCCAGCCCGTGAAACAGTTGCTCTGCGGGTGTATTCGATTTGCTGCCCAAACTCAATCTGAGTTAGTGGATCATGTATTAAAACCTGGTCACCTGGGCCAACCTCGACCCCATTTAACTCCACATGGGCGTACAAGAATTCAGCGGTGTTCGACAGTTGAACTCGGCAATCGACTATTTCTTTATCCATTACCGCGCCCCTTGTGGCTTAAGCATCACTGCAAACTCGACGACATTGTCTTTTCCAAATGACTCTAAATCAATCCGATTGCCCGTAGCCGGGTCCAATAAAGTCAAACGACCGTCTGCTCGCGCAATTAACTCAAATGGAATAGATTGATTTACTTCTTTAATGCGCCGCTCACGCGCCATAGCCCGCAAGATTCCCCGAACAAACCCAGCCTCGCCCTCGATCACTTTGACTATCTGACCGTCGGGCGCTGATATGACAGCAATAGAACCGTCACTGCGGTCTTCAAAGCGCAATTGCTTGGTAATTACCGCCTTCGCATCCGCCTCACGCGTCAACTTTCCTGTATTCACGTAGTCGGCCACAAATAAAATCAAGGCAGCCAAACTGCTCACAGCAATCAGTGCCAGGTATTTTGGTATGGGCATACCGCGGGTAGGCTGAGCAGTGTTCATGCGGCTTTGATTTCTCCATTTAATCCTGAAGTACGACTAACTTGCACCTCAGGATACAAGAGGGTATCGCTTTTTGCTGAGCGCATCGTTTGTTCGGCTAATTCCACTTGGTTTACCTCAGACCACGCATCCGATAATAAGCCAGCAACCCGCTGACTATCAGGGATGCAACGCAACATGGGCTCAGGATTAGCCCAAGCACCGGGTTTGGCATGTGGCCACAAATGAAATACCGCAATCTTAGTTTGCACATCGAGCTTCAATGGAATGTCGCCAATACCATTTTTTCCGACATTCAAGCCCGCACTTTGTATTTTCGACAGGGGTAAATTGAATGTCATGCCCAGCACAATACCAATGCGCATCACGATGCGGCGATCCGTCAGCGTGTATAGCGTGGTGGAACTAATTAAGTAAGCAAAATAGGCAACCAAACCAAGGCACATAGCAGACAATACAGACATCCACACCATCGACATGGCCAGACTGGCAAATGCATCACCATCATAGATACCCGAAAATAAACGGTAGGCTAGCAAAATTCCAAAGTAAATTACTAGCGCCCGCATGTGGAAGACCCGCAATGCTACTGCCTTAAAGTCAGGCGCACCCTGCCAAAGGATGGATTCCCCCTTTGGCAACTTCTCTGGTAGGCCAAGCTGAGCCTCGAATTCATGCTCAGGACTTGAATGCAGGTTGGGGTTCATAGGAGTGGCTCCTGGCGATCTGGCGTAGCGTATAAAGTACCGCCGCCGTAGTACGCCATGACCTTCTCTTCTTCAAGTAAGGTAATTTGCTCTGGATGCTTCGTGGTAGGCACATGGGCAAACTGGGTCGATAAAATCGATTGCACCGTGATTTGCTCTTTACCAATTCGGCTGAAGTTCATTGGCAGTAATACAGTTTTGCCGCTGTCCAACTTAACTTCCAAATAGCGAATCGTCACTTCCATGTGATCGATCCAAGCATCCGCAACAGTGCCGGCCAAATTACCATCGGCGCCAACCACCTTCATGCCAATGGGGTTACGGTCTTTGCTCGATAAACCAAACTCGGGCAATAAACGCAATGGACGAATGCGGGCATGGCCCTCTAAGTCATAGTCGACATGATCGGCGCGTTGCGCATACGATCCTGGACCTACCCCAGCCAGCATGGGATTACCGGTCGGCTGCATGGGTGCGCCATTCCAAGGATGTGCTGGCTCAGCGGCAATGCGCTCTACCTCGGGCGGCGTAGGTAATGGTGCCGTATAGGTTTTACCGAATTCGGTTTTATACGTCACTGGTCGCGGCATACCTAAAATACCATCTTCGTGGCGTACTTTGCCATAACGCTCGGTCTCCAGCGGAAAGCCTTCGCGCTTACCTTCCAGGGTCAAGTAAATGACGAGCCCTATGAAAAAAAGCAAAAAGATATAAAAAGCGATTTGTGCTACATCGATGTATTGCGTTATTGCTCCGGTTCCCATTTTCTACTCCTTTACAAAATTAACTAGCCTGGAAAATCAGCTAAACCAAACTTTTTGATACCTGAAACAGGGCGTTGATGGCGACTTGCCACCAAGGGGCCCAATGCGACGAGTGTTGCAAACAACAAATAAATCTCAATGTGATAGACCACGCTATACCCAGTACCTGCAGTATTTAAAACTGGTCCAATGGCGCCGCTAGTGGCGAGCGTGGAGACCCCATCCCGAATGACACCGCCTATCGACATACCAATACCAGAGCAGGTTGCTGTGACTGCGCCCCAGGCACCAATCACCATCCCGGTCATATTGTCTTGATCGATGCTCATGGCGATGGTGAGCGTACTGACCGCAAACAAACCGCCACCAAATCCGATTAAGAAAGCACCCACCCGAAATAAGGTGGCGGAATTGAGGGGCTCTGAAAAAATCACCGATGTAAATGCCAGAAGGCCGACTAATAGTCCAATCGATGCAATGCGATAGGCATTAATGCCTTTCACTAGCCAACGGGCCGATAGGAAAAAGGCGAGTAACGATCCACCTGAAATCAAAGCCGTTAATAAGCTCGTTGCCGACACACTTAAGCCTAAAATCTCGCCGCCGTAGGGCTCTAAGATAACGTCTTGCATGCTAAACGCCATGGTTCCCAGGCCCAGCATAATTAAAAAGCGCTTCACTTGGGGCATCGCGATAAAAGTCTTCCATGATGCAGAGAACGCAGGCTGCGCAATGCTAGGGTGGGTTTTGTGCGGCTGGCGCACCTCTTGTTTCCACAGGGCAATGAGATTCAGAATTAAAGTGACCGATGCCGCCCCCTGAATCACCTGAATTAATTGCACTTGGGTAAATGGCTTGAGTAACAAACTAAATACAATACCGCTCACCACCATACCAACTAGTAGCATCACATACATCAGGGCAACAACGCGTGGGCGATTTTTTGGTTCGGCTAAATCGGTTGCTAATGCTAAGCCTGCGGTTTGCGTGGTTTGCATGCCAGCACCAACCAGCAAAAAGGCAAAGGCACTCGCAATATAACTAAACCAAATGGGCCAGTGGGTATCGCCAGACATCAAGATCAGAGCAAATGGCATGATCGCTAGGCCACCGAATTGCAACCAGGTGCCGATCCAAATATATGGAACGCGTTTCCAGCCCAAAATAGAGCGGTGTGTATCGGAGCGGTGCCCAATCAGCGCCCGAAAGGGAGCGAAGATTAAAGGCAAGGCAACCATCAAGGCCACCATCCAAGCACTTATGCCCATCTCCACAATCATCACGCGGTTCAAGGTGCCGATAAGTAAAGTTGCCGCCATGCCTACCGTCACCTGGAATAAAGACAAACGCAATAAACGGCTCAGCGGTAAGTCAGCTGTAGCGACATCCGCAAAGGGCAAGAAGCGCGGATTAATCCGCGTCCATGCCTTGGCAGTTTTAAAAAATTGCATCATGAGAAGCGTCTAAGTTCCATTATTTGTGATTGGTAAAAGCCGCTCGCTATGCGCAGGGTAAAACTCACTCGCCAACTGCTGAGTAACTTGGATTTACCAATTAAATCCCGTAATTTTTGCTCTCCAACTGGCTCAATAAACGGCGCTCGATCTTTGCGGGGAAATAGGCGCCCCACACGAATCATGATTTCCAGCAAAGCAGAGCTGGGGGCAAAGGTAAAAATGATCTTTTGATGAGTACGTTCCGCCAAACGCTCCAGTACATTGACCATGTCGTCTGATTGATAATGGATCATCGAATCCATACCCACGACATAGTCAAACTCGCCAAATGCTTCATCGAGCATGTCACCGGAGTGAAAGGCAATGTTCTGCCGCTCTTCTTCAGGAATACGTTCTTGTGCTAGCTCGACTAACTTGGGCGATAAATCCACTGCAACCACGTTAGCACCGCGCTTGGCCATTTCTAAAGCCAATGCGCCAGTGCCACAGCCGGCATCCAAGATGCGCTTGCCGCTTAAGTCTTCTGGCAGGCGATTCAGAATACGTTGACGGGTTTGGTCTCTACCCGCACGCACGGTCGCCCGAATGCCGCTTACTGGCGCATCGGAGGTGAGCTTAGCCCAGGCATCGACCGCAGTACGGTCAAAGTAGTTCTTCAGCTTGCTTCGGCGATCTTGGTAGGACATTTCAGCCATGCTTAATCAAATCCTAGTAAGTCAAAAATTTCGCGGTCTTTTAATGCCTCTGACAATATTGGATCGTCATCTAGCAATAAGCTGGCGGCCAAGCGTAAATACTCCTCTTTTACTGCCTCAATCTCAGGAGTCGACTCCATTTCAAAAATGGTGCACTTCTTCAGGCGACTGCGGCGAATGGCATCCAAATCCGGGAAATGCGCCATGGTCTTGAGGCCAACGCGCGTATTGAACTTATCGATTTGATCGGTGTCTTTACTGCGGTTCGCAATCACACCACCCAAACGGACGTTGTAGTTTTTTGCTTTTGCGCTAATCGCCTGAACGATGCGATTCATCGCAAAAATCGAGTCAAAATCATTGGCAGCCACAATCAAGGCCCGGTCAGCATGTTGCAATGGGGCAGCAAAGCCACCGCAAACCACATCGCCCAAGACATCAAAAATAACGATGTCGGTATCTTCTAGGAGGTGGTGCTCTTTGAGCAACTTCACAGTCTGGCCAACTACATAACCGCCGCAACCGGTTCCAGCTGGAGGTCCACCTGCCTCTACGCACATCACGCCATTAAAGCCTTCGTACACAAAATCTTCTACCTTTAATTCTTCTGAGTGAAAGTCCACGGTCTCCAAAATATCAATTACGGTTGGTACCAGCTTGCCAGTCAAGGTAAAGGTCGAGTCGTGCTTGGGATCGCAGCCAATTTGAATAACTTTCTTACCCAGCATCGAAAACGCCGCAGATAAATTAGAAGATGTGGTGCTTTTACCAATGCCACCCTTGCCATAAATCGCAAACACCTTGGCATTGCCAATTTTCTCCAGTGGGTCCAGATGCACTTGCACGCTGCCATCGCCATCGGGTGGTTTACGCGTTGTAATTTCTGAGATGGGTACGCTGACGGTATTCATTAAATTGCTACTCCTTCGTAAACACCTTCTAATCGGTCTTCAAAATCTTGCGCAACACGGCGTAAGGTTTCCAAAACTGATGGTTCGGGTTTCCAATATTGCCTTTCAGAGGCTTCTAAAAGGCGGTTTGCTACTTTGACTGAGGAAGCCGGATTGAGGCGCATGAGGCGTTCGCGCATATCCGCATCCAAAATAAAGGTTTGAGTAAGTTGCTGATACACCCAAGGCTCGACTTGACCGGTGGTGGCAGACCAACCAATAGTGTTGGTGAGGTGGGATTCAATTTGACGTACGCCCTCGTAACCGTGCTTGAGCATGCCCTCGTACCACTTTGGATTAAGCATACGCGACCGTGTCTCTAATGCCACTTGCTCATTTAAGGTTCTTACAACGCTCTCGCCCTTGGTTTGATCGCCAATGTAAACCGGTGGCGCTTTACCGCCTTTGGCGCGCTTCACAGCTCGACTAATCCCGCCCAAGGTATCAAAGTAGGTATCAATGGTGGTGACGCCAAGTTCAATTGAATCGAGGTTTTGATAGGTCAATTCCACATCCGCCAAAATGCGCTGGAGCAATTCTTTTTGGGCTTGGGGACGGCCATTGCGGCCATAGGCAAAACTCTTACGGCTGGTATAGGTTTCAGCCAACTCATCTTCATCCTGCCATAAGCCGTTATCCACCATCATGTTGACGTTGGCACCATAGGCGCTCTCTGCATTGCCATACACACGCAAAGCGGCTGTCTCTAAATCGCAACCGGTTTTTGCTTGGTAATCGAGTGCATGCTTGCGAACAAAATTCTGATCCAGCGGCTCGTCGGCTGCTGCTGCTAAATACGCTGCTTCAGCAAGCACTTTGACCTGCAAAGGCATCAAGTCCCTAAAGATTCCTGAAATGGATACCATCACATCAATTCGGGGACGTCCCAGCTCTGCCAATGGAATTAAGCTTGCGCCAGCGACTCGGCCAAAGCTATCAAAGCGTGGCAAGGTTCCCATCAAAGCCAAAATTTGGGCAATCGGGCCGCCTTCGGTTTTGAGGTTATCGGTTCCCCACAATACGAGGGCAATGGATTCTGGCAAAGCATTGCCATCCGCCTGATAGCGCTCGAGCAATTTATTGGCCTGCATTTGCCCATCGCGTACGGCAAATTTGCTGGGGATGCGGAATGGGTCAAAGCCATGTACATTGCGGCCGGTTGGCAATACATCCGGATTGCGCAACACATCACCGCCGGGTGCGGGCCGAATGTAACGACCATCCAAAGCGCGGTAAATACCTTGCAGCTCGCTGTCTTCTTGCATTAAGCGATCCATCTTGACGAGACCGTCCAACTGCTCACGCATTGCATCGGAGAGTGATAGGTTGTTTTCAGTAATCGAGCGATCGACAGTGGCGCCCTCTACCAATCCGGCAATAATGGCGCGATCGAGTGTCTTCGCTGGGCCATCACCGGCTTGAGCCGAGCTCATGAGCATATCAATCCGCTCTTCTTTACTCAGCGCATTGCCAAGCACATGCAGCCCATGGGGAATCAAGGCGTATTCCATTTCCAGAATTTGCTCGGTCAGCTTATTAAGACTAGCGGCAACGATTTGGCGATCAACCGTTTTCCAGTTGGGCTCCAGATCTACTAAGTTGAGTTCAGCAGCTTGAACCTGAATCATCTCGATCAAATCCAATTGCTCATTGCTATCCATGCTGACCGAGGCATCATCCACTTGGGCTGCTGGCGCCAGCGTACGCCACCGATCAAGGGATGCCTTGAGATCAACCAAGCCACGATACAAACCGGCTTGCGCCACTGGAGGGGTTAGATAGCTCACTAAAGTAGCCCCAGCACGGCGTTTAGCAATTGCGCCTTCCGATGGATTATTAGAGGCATAAATGTAAATATTAGGCAAATCGCTAATCAAGCGATCTGGCCAGCAGGAACCGGACATACCGGATTGCTTGCCTGGCATAAATTCGAGTGCGCCATGGGTGCCAAAATGCAATACCGCATTGGCATTAAAGTCTTCGCGAATGTAGCGATAGAAGGCAGAGAAGGCATGGGTTGGTGCAAAGCCTTTTTCATACAAGAGGCGCATGGGATCACCCTCGTAGCCAAAGCCCGGCTGAATGGCCACCAGCACATTGCCAAATTGCTTACCGAGCACAAACAAAGCGCTGCCGTTCGTGAGCATGCGTCCTGGAGCTGGGCCCCATTGCGCTTCAATCTCTTTTAACCAAGGCTCGCGCTTGACGTAATCATCTAAACCAATTTGCGTGTGCACATTGGCATCCATACTGAATTGCTGTGCATTGCCGGTGAGCATTTGCTCGCGCAAATCATCTACGGAAGCTGGGACATCGACTGCATATCCCTCATCGCGCAAGCCCTTGAGCGTATTAAATACCGACTCAAAGACACTTAAATGCGCTGCTGTACCAATGCGACCTGCATTGGGTGGAAAATTAAAAATAACCAAGGCCACTTTGCGGTCGTGTTTGACCGTTTTGCGCATCGCAATTAACTTGCTGACGCGTGCTGCCAGCATGGCGGTACGCTCAATGCAGGTGAACATATCATGCGCATTGGTATTAACCTCAAAGGTACAGGCTTTGTGGCAGCCAGTACAGGCAACGCCAGCGGCGCCAGCACGTCCACCAAAGATCATCGGATTAGTAGCGCCATCGAGCTCCGGAATCGCAATCATCAGGGTGTTCTCTACTGGCATTAAGCCTTGATCTGACTTACCCCAATCACTAAGCGTTTGAAATTCAAGGGGATGCGCAGCCAAATAAGGAACATCCATTTTGGATAAGACTTCTTCGGCTGCTTTAGCGTCGTTATAGGCAGGGCCACCAACCAATGAGAATCCCGTTAAAGAAACCACAGCATCGACTGCACAGTCGTCGCCCTTCATTAAGAAGGCATCAATCGCGGGTCTGGCATCAAGGCCTACCGCAAAAATAGGAACTACTTGCAAGCCCTGGGCTTCCATCGCCGCAATCACAGAATCGTAATGCAGCGTATTACCAGCCAAAATATAGGAACGTAGCAATAACAATCCAACACGGCCACGTGATTTTTGATCAGACACTAATTTAGGCAAGTCACGCAGCTCTTCACTCATGCGGCCTTTGAGGCGCGGGTGATAGATTCCGGTCTCAGGGTAAATCAGTGGCTCAACGCTTTTTTCTTGGCTACGCAATACCGCCCGCTCGCCTTGGGCATAGCGATTAATCAGGCTACGTACCATGTGGTACATATTTTCTTCGGAGCCGCCCAGCCAATATTGCAATGTTAGGAAATAAGCGCGAACATCTTGCGCGCTACCAGGAATGAATTTGAGGATCTTTGGTAAACGACGCAACATCCGCATTTGGGCAGCGCCACCAGTTTGTGCTTTTTCTTTATTACCACGCAAACGCTTGAGTAAAGCCATGAGGCCAGTAGCTGGCTTGCCCATATCAAAACTACCCATGCGGGTTAGTGTCACGATTTCTCCGGCAGACATCGCGCAAACCATCGCGTCACACTCCAAGCGCCTTGCTTTTAAAGCCTCAATCACGGGTAAAAAGTGATCTTCCATGAACAACATCATGGAAACCACAATATCCGCCCGAGTAATGTCGTCGATACAAGCTTTGAGGGCTTTGGCATCAACTGTCCAACTCGAAGCCGCATGAATTGTTAATGCCAAACCGGGCATTTTCTTTTGCAAAGCAAAACGAGCGCGCTCGGTGGCACTAACCAAGTGGGTATCCATGGTCACGATCACTACCCGAATCGGTGTGTGATTAGCGGCCATAGTGTGCCTTTGCATCGTATAAGGTTTCAATCGTGATCATCGACAGCCCCTGCTCTATAGCAAAACGCTCTGTATTGCGACGGGCCTTTCCACGCACAAAGAAAGGGATTTTTCCAAGCTCTTTCATGGCATCGGGTGCCCATGCTGCTTCACCTACTACGGCATCAACTACTGCACTAGCGGTAACGTTAATCTGTTCTGCTGGTATTTCTGTTTTGGCTGCAGCTGCTGGAGCATGATTAACAGCACGATGGCCTAAGTGCGATCCGGCAGCGCTGGCATCAAACTCAAAGTCTTCACGGAACATCATGATGAGGTGCTCTTCTAAGCCCATCATCAGCGGATGAATCCAGGTATCAAACAGGACGTTTGCGCCCTCAAAGCCCATTTGTGGGGAGTAGCGTGCTGGAAAATCTTGCACGTGAATCGGTGCCGAAATCACGGCGCACGGAATACCCAAGCGTTTAGCAATGTGGCGCTCCATTTGGGTGCCGAGCATTAGATCGGGAGTGAGTTCACTGGCTTTTTGCTCTACCTCTAAATAATCATCGGTAATTAAAGCCTCTACGCCGTACAGTGCAGCAGCCTCACGCACATCACGGGCAAACTCACGGCTGTAGGTGCCTAGTCCAACAACTTCAAAACCAATTTCTTGACTGGCTACGCGGGCGGCGGCAATGACGTGAGTCGCATCGCCGAAAATAAAGACCCGTTTACCAGTTAGGTAGGTTGAATCCACTGATTTGGCATACCACTGCGCGCGGCTATCTTGGTAGCGATCCACAATGCTGGGATCGAGGCCTGCAAGAGCCACGACTTCAGCAATAAATTCGGTAGTGGCATTGACGCCGATTGGAATCACTTTCGTTGCAGGCTGACCAAACGTCCGCGTTAGCCAGGATGCGGCTACACCGGCGATTTCAGGATATAGAACCACGTTGAAGTCTGCCTCGCCCAAACGCTGCATGTCTGCAACGCTAGCGTTCAGAGGCGCTGTGACGTTGACCGTAACGCCCAGCTCACCTAACAACTTCTGAATCTCCTGCACATCATCGCGGTGCCGAAATCCGAGTGCGGTAGCGCCCAAAATATTGCAGCTTGGCGCTTTACCCGCAGCGCGTGCAGCGGCTCGCTCTGCCACAAAACTGGCTGATGGTACTTTGTTAGTCGGCGCAGATAGCGTGCGTACTAACTGATAAAAGGTTTCAGCAGCGCCCCAATTTTCTTTTTTCTGATACGAAGGTAATTCCAGCGGAATAACTGGGATTGGTAAGTTCAGCGCCTTTGCGAGACCGGCAGGATCATCTTGAATTAGCTCGGCTGTACAAGAAGCACCAACCAACATAGCCTTGGGCTGAAAACGCGCATAGGCCTCACGGGTTGCATTCTTAAAGAGTTCTGCGGTATCGCCGCCCAAGTCACGCGCCTGGAAGGTGGTGTATGTCACGGGGGGACGCTTTTTGGAACGCTCAATCATGGTGAACAGCAGATCGGCGTAGGTATCGCCTTGAGGGGAATGCAGTACGTAATGTACGTCTTTCAGCGCTGTTGCAATGCGCATTGCGCCCACATGTGGAGGCCCTTCGTAGGTCCAGAGTGTCAGTTGCATATTAGGCCGCCAACTTCATGCGACGTTGCAATGGGCGGGCAAACAGCTCGGCTAAGTCGGCTGCTTGCTCGTAACCGTGAACTGGACTAAAGACCAACTCAATCGACCATTTGGTGGTGATGCCTTCTGCCTCTAAGGGGTTGGCTAAACCCAAACCACACACTACGATGTCAGGATTGTCTTCTCGGCAACGATCGAGTTGCTTTTCAACATCCTGTCCTTCAACCAGGCGGACACCATCCGGCAAGAGCGCTAACTCTTGGGCTAGGTGCTGGCGATGCAAATACGGTGTGCCGACTTCCAGTAACTTCATACCCAGCTCATTGTGTAAAAAGCGAGCTAAGGGAATCTCAAGTTGGGAGTCAGGAAAAAAGGAAATCGTCTTTTGATTCAGGATCGCCTTATAGCGCGCCAAGGCAGACTGTGCACGGGCTTTTCTTGGAGCTGTTACTCGCTCAAAATCGGCTTCGGAAATACCCCATTCGGTAGCGGCGGCCTGCAACCAGTGGCTTGTGCCCTCGACACCAAATGGGAATGGTGCATCGAGGCGCTGAGCACCACGTTCATCAAATAAGCGTCCCGTTTCAGCGAGGAAAGGCTGGGCCAATAAATAGCGCGTATTCGCATTGACAGTGATCGTGTCATTGCTATGGCGCGGCGGAAAGAACGATACGGCATCAATGCCAAGCTCACCAAACACTCGGCGAAACTGGTCCTCTACGACATCGGGCAAGCAACCGACGATTACTAGGTTTTTCGTGTCTAAATTTACTGAACTAGTATTTCTTTCATTAGACTTAGGCAGCTCTTTTACTAATGCCGCCAAGCAGGCATCTTCGCCCTGCGTAAAGGTGGTTTCGATGCCACTACCAGAGTAACTTAAGATCCGGCATTGCTGAACAAACTGTTTGCCAAGGCGCTCAGCTGCTCGCGAAAGATCGAGTTTGATGACCTCAGATGGGCATGAACCCACTAAAAACAGTAACTTGATGTCTGGCCGACGGCTTAATAACTTCGTTACCACTTTATCCAACTCTTCATTCGCATCAGCGATTCCAGCCAAATCACGGTCATCAATAATGGCGGTGGCAAAACGGGGTTCTGCGAAGATCATGACGCCCGCAGCCGACTGAATTAAGTGCGCACAAGTACGGGATCCTACTACCAAAAAGAAAGCATCTTGAATTTTGCGATGCAGCCAGATAATGCCGGTGAGGCCACAAAATACCTCGCGCTGGCCTTTCTCTTTGAGGATCGGAATATCGCGACTGGAATCGCGTGTACTACTTAAATTAGGCGTTGTAATGGCATTCATGTGGCCATGCCTCCGCTGACATTGCGCTCTTCTGCCAAAACCGTTTCTTCCGCTACGCCCTCGTACCGCGCTACCCTCAGCTTCCACAAGAATTGGGCCGCATTAATCAGGTAAGCAACATAGGCGGCCAATGCCAAGTAAATTAATTCGTTCGCATCAAGCCTGCCATTCCATAAGAAGTAAAGGTAAGCAGTATGTAGCGCCAGAACCACCATGCTAAAAAAGTCTTCCCAAAAGAAGCCGTCTGCAAACAGGTATTTACCAAACACCACTTTTTCCCAAATCGATCCGGTAATCATGATGAGGTAAAGGGCAATCGTTTTAATCACGATCGATATCGTGGCAATCTCGTAGCCATCGCCAGTAAAGAGGTAATGGATCACCAAAGAAAAACTAATAAGGAAGATGAGGAACTGCACTGGAGCCAGAATTCCTTGCACGAGCGTCCACACCGATTCATTGCGCCGTTTCCGTTGCTCTGGTGTGTAGAGGGGTTTGCTCAAATTACTCACGCTTTTGCTAGTTCCATTTGATTGAATGTGTAAACAAAACTTTACGACTAATTTAATTTACAAAATACCGTATTTACCCTTAGTTATTTGGGGTTTACCCTTAAATATGAGCTTTATTTACGAGTTATTCTATCAAAACTGTAATATTTGTTTTACATTGGTAGGAAGTTTATTTTTTTACACCACCCTTCACACGAGCCCCTTATGTTGGCAAAAAAAGAAAACCAGACTGAACTAATGGATTCACAGACCTTAGATACGGGCAAGGTGCTCGCTATGGTGAAAGGGATTGGGCGCGTTAATCAGACTGGCAATCGGGATTGGATAGAAGATCGCTTGCTGCACACCATCTTAGAAACAGGTGCACTAAACGCACGACCCCACTCATCCGCCCACCTCACCTGGCAAATCATTGAAGACCATGCAGATGAGTTTGTGGCTTTAATTACACGCGAAGGGCCACAAAAAACAGAGCGCTACATTGCAGAGCTTCTCAACTTAGGCATGGGCGTGGATTCAATCGTATTGGAGTTAATACCGCGCATTGCTCGTAAGTTAGGGGATCAATGGATCAGCGATAGCCTCAGCTTCACTGAGGTCACGATCGCTACAGGTCGTTTACAAAAATTAATTTATAGCTTAGATCATTTATTTCAAGAGACGCGAACACATGCAGCCACTGCGCACACGATCTTAGTTAGTGCTGCGCCTGGTTCGCACCACACACTAGGGCCGCTCATCCTCTCAAATTACTTTACGTGGGCCGGATGGAATGTCTTAAATGAAAGCAGTCCAAGTAAGCGCTTCATTGAGGCAGCCGTTGCACGCCAATCCCTTACTGCGATTGCGCTGAGCATTGCTGATTATGATCAATTGGATCAATTACCTGCTCTCATACAGTCAATACGCAATAAGTCGCGCAACCCAGGAATCATCGTGCTTACAGGGGGATCGCTTTATAATGCAGATGCAATGTCGTTTGGACATATCAAAGCCGATATCAAGTCCAATACGCCCGAAGAAGCATTGCATCAGCTGAATCGAATCTTAAACATTACCAATGATGTTGGTAATTTGGCTTCAGTTCTACCTAATTAAAATAAGAAGAAATGACGCTCACTGCATACTCCAACGAAGTACTTGACTCAGTCGATATTAATGCAGCCGTCACGCTTGTCGCATATTCTGCTGATGTTGTTTTTGTACTCGATACGAATGGCACCATTCATGACGTAGTCAATGCAGAAAAAATTGGCATCGAAGATAGCAGCAGTCTTCTGAATAAAAAATGGATGGATACGATTGCAATCGATAGCCACCCAAAAGTACATGCGTTAATGGATGCGAATGCAACAGAAGGCGTACAAAAATGGCGTCAAATTAATCAATTGTTACCCGACGGCAAATCCTTGCCTATTTTGTTTAGTACCGTTCACCTACAAAAGCAAAAAAGGGTTTTGGCAATTGGCCGAGACTTGCGTAATATTTCTGCACTACAACAACGCTTGGTAGAAGCTCAGCAAGAAATCGAACGCGACTATACCCGCTTACATGCGATTGAAAACCGTTACTCGCAATTGTTTAATATTACTGATCAGGCTTATTTACTAATTGATAGCCAAACCTTGCGGATACTGGAAGCAAACAAGGCTTCCGGAACCTTATTGGGCGACTCTAAAAAATTAGTTGGCAAAGCCATCGCCGATCTCTTCTCTAAAGCTGACCAAGATGCCATACAAGACTATTTTGCCGATTTTAAGATTGGCAACTTACAACAAAATCGCGTAGTACACCTGCAAAATTCAGCCGATGAGGTAGAGATATCGAGTGCTTTACTTCGTGAAGGTCGGCAAAGTGTTTATTTAGTGAGCTTGAACCCGCTATCGGTCAATGCGGCCAATATTAATTTCGGCGAACAAAGCACCTTAGTACTCAAAGCCATTGAAGAATCAAGCGATGCATTTGTGGTGACCAACCTGCAGGGCTTAATCCTTTCATCAAATAAAGCGTTTGTGCAAATGACCCACTCCGCCCAAGCAGAGTACGTCATCGGCAAATCATTAGAGCAATGGTTGGGGCGCTCGACAATTGATTTACGCATCATCTTAAATACGCTACGTGAGCATGGCGCCATTAAGAATTACGCCACCACCATTACGAGCGATGATGGAAGCTCACCGCTAGAGGCTGAGATTTCAGGGGTAGATGTGCGATCCCACAATCCCCCTGCCTTTGCTTTTAGTATCCGTAGCATTTCTAAACGGGTAGCACAAGCTGGGCCTACGCCGAGTAATATAGAGAAAAATGCACGGCACCTTACTGAATTGGTCGGCAAGGTTCCCCTGAAAGAGATTGTGACTGAGACAACTGACATCATCGAAAAGCTCTGCATTATTTCTGCTTTAGAGTTAACGATGTCAAATCGCGCCTCTGCCGCCGAGTTATTAGGTCTGTCACGTCAAGGCCTCTACATTAAGATGCGTCGCTTTGGCATTATTGAGAATAGCGCTTCCGAAGACAACGACTCTTAGATTACGTCATCATGCGCAATCAAACCGCAGTATTAGTGTTAGTGGATATTGCGCCCGATGCATTTCTATGGGGACTGTCACGTTACGTGATTGGTCGTTTTTCCCTGCGCGATATCCCCGGCCTCCAATTTTTTAAAGTATTGGGATCCGGATTTGGCGGTGGTTTTAGCACTAAGCCCAGTTTGCACAAGCAAGGTTTGTTTTGTCTATTTGATAGCGAACATCACGCCAAGGAATTCCGTCAGAATTCAGCTTTAGTTCAGTCCTATATCAAGCACTCTCGTGAATTTTTTGCCGTTACTCTTAATGCTTTCAGCACGAGGGGTTCTTGGGCTAATACGCAACTAGACCTTACAGTAAAACCCCCCACATCAGGACCGATAGCCTCCTTAACGCGTGCATCGATCAAGCCTCTTAAGGCCAATGCGTTTTGGAAAAATGCACAGCCGGCGGAAGTCTCCATTAATCAATCTGAAGGTGTGCTTCTAAGTGCTGGTTTGGGTGAAGCTCCTTACTTACGGCAAGCGACGTTTACGATTTGGGAAGATGAAGCTGCACTGAATGCCTATGCACAACACGGCGCGCACCTGGCCGCCATTAAAGCAGCCTATGGCCAGCACTACTTTTCAGAATCGATGTTTACGCGCTTTGCTCCATCGGACATAGAGGGCGCCTGGCGAGGCAAGCAGTATGGTTAGGATATGAGTAAAGAACGTGTAGTGGTCATTGGGGGCGGCATTGGCGGTTTGTGCGCCTGCCTTGAGCTTGCCCACCTGGGTTTTGACGTGACACTGCTTGAAAAAGAGTTAGCTGTTGGCGGCAAGATTCGCCAAATCGCTGTTGGGGCTCCCGATGATCTTGGCTTAGTTGACTCGGGTCCCACTGTCTTTACGATGCGCTGGGTTTTTGAGCAACTCTTTGATGCGTGTAGTGCCTCATTTTCGTCGCATGTACAAACCGATCCATTGGATATCTTGGCTAGGCATACCTGGGGTGAGCGCCATCTGGATTTATTTGCCGATCGCCATAAAAGCGCCGATGCCATTGCGGCCTTTTCGAGTCCGGCAGAAGCAAAAGCATTTCTGGAATTTTGTGCAATGGCCAAGAAAGTTTATGAGTCGCTGGAGAAGCCCTTCATTCAATCCGCTAGGCCGTCCATGGCAGGCATGATGGCATCACTCGGCATCATGAAATCCATGCCCCTGATGGCGATTGGGCCCTTCAGTGACTTATGGACCTCGCTGGGTAAATACTTTACAGACCCACGCCTGCACCAACTCTTTGGTCGCTATGCCACCTATTGTGGCTCTTCCCCTTTTTTGGCGCCGGCAACCTTAATGCTGATTGCTCAGGTAGAAATGGATGGGGTTTGGTCTGTGCGCGGCGGCATGGCTGAAATTCCGAATGCGATTGCACGCTTGGCACAAAGCAAAGGGGCTCGCATTCGCACCAATGCATCGGTACAGGCAATTCATCAGCAGCACAATCGCATTGAGTCGATTGAACTGGTGGATGGCGAGCGCATTGAAGCAGACTATGTCGTCTTCAATGGTGATATCAATGCCTTGCGCCAAGGCTTACTGGGAGCTTCACTGCAATCGGCTGTTTCGCCCAGTATTCCTACTACCAGATCACTCTCCGCGCTAACCTGGTCGATGAAAGTCAAAACCAGCGGCTTTCCCCTGGTACGCCACAATGTCTTTTTTAACCGCGACTACGCCCATGAATTCAGGGATATTTTCCAGCACAAAGCCTATCCCAGCAATCCCACCGTCTATGTCTGCGCGCAAGATAGAAGCGATAGCGGCGCTGACTTAGCGCATGAAGAGCGTCTGCTCTGCCTTGTCAATGCACCTGCCATTGGCGATCATGAAATTAACCAGAAGGAAATCGACCGATGCGAGCAAACCGCATTTACCCTACTCAAGCAATGTGGTCTGGAGATTCAGGAATCCAGCCATTCAACCATACGCACCAGGCCTTGGGAATTCAATCGCCTCTTTCCGGGGCGTGGGGGAGCGCTATACGGTCAAGCAACCCACGGCTGGATGAGCTCATTCCAGCGCTCCAATGCGCTGACGCAAATCGAGAATCTCTTTCTGGTGGGCGGCAGCGTGCATCCGGGTCCGGGAGTACCGATGGCCGCTTTGTCCGGTCGACAGGCGGTCGCGGCCCTGATGGCGCGCCGCAATTTAATCAAGCGGTAAATCCTGGCAACTACCTGTGGTGGTATCTGGATGCCCTGAGTGACGATGGCCAACACGGGCTCAGCATTATTGCCTTTGTAGGAAGTGTGTTCTCACCCTACTATGCGTGGGCTAATCGATCGAAACCCGCCGACGCCAATGATTATTGTGCACTCAATGTTGCTATATATAGCCCTGGCAATAAACGCTGGACCATGACTGAGCGTGGCGGCAAATGGATTCACCGCGATCAACATACCTTTCAGATTGGGCCAAGTGGGCTGCGCTGGGATGGCAACTGCCTAACAATCGAAATTGCCGAGCGTGCGATTCCGTTTGGTCAAAAAGTAGCCGGCACCATCAAAATGTATCCAGAACGACTATTTCAATTCACCACACCCCTGGATGATGCTGGCAAACACCGCTGGGGACCGATAGCGCCCTCCGCACGCGTAGAAGTAAGCATGCGTCACCCCAATTTACGTTGGCAAGGGCACGCCTACTTTGACTCCAACGAAGGAGATGAAGCAATTAGTGTGCCTTTTACCGAATGGGATTGGTCACGTGCCTCCTTAAAAGACGGCAGTACTGCCGTGATTTACGACGTTCGCCAGAAATCGGGCGTGGAGCGACTGATTGCAATGCGCTTTAAGCCGGATGGTAGTGTTGAGCCCTTTGAAGCTCCTGCACGCCAAGCCCTCAAGAAGACCGGCTGGCGCATACAGCGCCACATGCGTACAGATCCGAATACCCTGGCGAGCACAAGTAAACTTTTGGAAGATACGCCGTTTTATGCACGCTCAATTTTGCAATCGACTTTGCTGGGTGAAGATGTGACTTCAATGCATGAAACCCTCAATGTACCGCGCCTTGTCGCAACGAGTACCCAGCTGATGTTGCCATGGCGCATGCCACGCATACCCAAGCTCTTTTCCTAAAGAGTACTACCCCAGTCGTCTAGGATTTTAAGCAGCAGCCTTTTCTGGCTGCATAAAGGCGTCGTAATTTTTAATGCGGCGCTGTTCTACCCTCTCCATTAAATTGATGACCCAAATCATACGGTCCTCAATTGAGCCTTCGTAATGGGCATGCGGATCATTGGGAAGTACGGCCGCTACCAAAAACTGCAGTTCGGCAATCGGCTCTAATGGCTTTTGCGATTTGGGGCTATAAATACCAGCGGTTAAGGCTTGCCCCATCAAGAGCATCTTTCTGGAAAACGATACTACTGCGCGGTGATTAACCGAGTTCATGCCGCGCCGCTCAACCTCACGGCCGATTTGGCAATAGATTAAGCGCGCTGCAGAAATGGCAGCCCGGCAATTGCGGGGCAAGTCAGCCACCCCATTAATCGAGCGTTGGTACATGGCATCTGCTGTCTTTAAGAGGCGCGATACAACTGAGCCAAGCGCCTCGCTAAATACTGGATTCTGCAGCCAGGCATCGGGGTCGATTCCAGCTTCACGCATCCACGCGCGTGGTAAATACAGCCGACCGTTGCGAGCATCCTCACCCACATCGCGGGCAATGTTAGTCAATTGCATGGCTAAACCCAGCTCGCAAGCGCGCTGCAATACGACTGGATCGCGCACGCCCATAATGAGAGTCATCATCACGCCAACGGAAGAAGCTACCCGTGCACCATAGGCATTTAAGTCTTCTAAGGTCTCGTATCGGCGGCCATCGCGGTCCCACTGAAATCCCTCAATCAAGGCCTCGAGCAAGACCTTGGGCACACCAAATCGCTCAACTACCAGCGCGAGCGCACGGTCTGCGGGTACATCGATTGGGTCTTGTTGGTAGATGCGGTTAAGCCGATCCTGAATTTGGGTAATAACGTCATTGCTGGCAGCCTGATCATCTACCAAATCATCCAGTAGGCGGCAAAAGGCATACAAAGCCGTCGCTGAATTGCGAATATTGCTCGGCAGGATTTTAGAAGCGGCAAAGAAGGATTTAGAGCCATCTTTCATGAGCTCGGTGCAGGCGCGTAAATCGAGTTGAAAACCAAACTCTGCTGTAATGGCCCTCACGGAGCTATGTTGCGGCATGCTTACTCTGCTGGAAATAGGGCGGGATAACTGCCTTGATCACTGAATCCAAGGCCTTGGCCGAAGACAGCACCCCTGGAATGCCTGCGCCAGGATGGGTGCTCGCACCGACCATGTACAAACCATGAATATCTTCGCTGCGATTGTGCGGCCTAAACCAAGCGCTTTGCGTTAGTAAGGGCTCAAGACCAAAGGCGGCGCCTTTATGAGACAGCAAGCGATCCTTAAAGTCTTGTGGCGTCATCATGAATGACTCGGTGATGTTGGCTTGCAAATCCGGCATCACGGTGCTCTCCAACATGCTTGCTATCGACTGACGGTAGGACTCTGCCACGGTTTGCCAATCGGTTCCACTATCCAAGTGGGGCACTGGGGAGAGGACATAAAACGTATCGCAACCCTCAGGTGCCATCGATGGATCGGTTGCCGTCGGGCGATGCAAATAAAGACTGAAGTCTTTGGCTAAATGATGCTTTTTAAAAATATCATCCAGCAGCGTTTTAAAGCGCTCACCCAACAGCATCATGTGGTGTGGAATTTCTGGGTATTTTTTCTTAGTACCAAAATACCAAACAAACAAACTCATGGAGTACTTGCCGTTATCAACCTTTTTATCGGTCCATACCTTACGGTATTTAGCATCTACTAAATTTTTATAGGTCCATGCGGTATCGGCATTCGAGACCACTAAATCAGAGTACAAAACCTGACCATTTTCAAGCGTGACGCCAGTAACGTGATTGCCTTCAATATTAATTTTACGTACGGTAGAGTTGTAGCGAACTTCAACGCCCTGCTCGCCCAGTAACTTCACTAATCCTTGAATTAGCTGGCCAGTACCGCCCATAACGGAATGCACGCCCCATTTACGCTCCAAGGCATTAATCAGCGAATATACTGCCGTCACCGAGAAGGGATTACCACCAATCAGCAGTGGATGAAAGCTCATCACTTCACGCAGTTGTGGATTTTTAATGTGCTTCGCGACCAAGGAATAGAGATTATTCCAAGCGCGCATCTTGACTAGACTCGGAAAGGCTTTCGCCAGATCCCCCAAACTCTGAAAGCAGAAATCGCCCAACTCTTCAAAACCTAACTTATAGCATTTTTCCGCCTCATTTAGAAAGCGCTCATAACCCGGTAAATCCGATGGCTCAAATCTGGCCACTTCTGCGCGCATTTTTTCTGGATCGCCGGTGTAATGAAAAATCCGCCCATCGGCAAATCGCACTTGATAGAAAGGATCCATGATGCGTAAATCAATGTCGTCTTTCATGTCGCGGCCACATAAAGTCCACAACTCTTCCAGCAGAAATGGAGCCGTAATAATGGTAGGGCCTGCATCAAAGGTATAGCCATTGCGGCGGTGCACATAGGCGCGGCCGCCAGGTAAGTCAAGCCGCTCGAGTACCGTTACCTCATAACCCTTCACTGCTAGCCGAATTGCTGCCGCCAAGCCGCCAAAACCACTGCCAATCACAATAGCCCGAGCGCCTGTCTTTTTAGCTCCGCCTAAAACAGCCAGCTCGGGTAATTTAAATCGATCGACCTTTTGATCCATTACTACTCCTAATCATTAGCAGAGCTTGAAAACCAAGCCCCACTTACTTCTGTTGCGCTACTTTTAACGGCATTCCAGCTGGCGGCCCGACTAAGTAAGGAAATTCTTTAAGCATACTTTTACCTAAAAGAGGCTTATTCACACCCTGATGACAAGTAGCGCAATTCGTTTTGGCGACATCCCCATCAGGCCCTAAGCGGTGCGGCGGAAATACTGAGGTAATCGGCACAATGTAATTACTGTTGACATCCTTCACCATCTGTATCCCATACCAAGCCTGTGCTCGTTGTGGTGGACTTTGCTCCCATTCCGCAAAAGCTCTGGAGTTATGGCAATAGGTGCAATTGACACCCAAAGCATTGGATTGATGGATCATTACCGCAAAGACCGATTCAGTTTCCTGAATCGATTTGACATGGCCGTTCGGTAGAGCAGTAGGTCCTGTTACACGGGCAGCATCTTTACCAGCCAAGAAATAACTTGAGAAGGGTTGATTGGGCAAAGAGGAATAGCCGACCACTGGCGAGGGCATGTTTTGACCATTGCGATTACCCAGCATGCCGCCTTTTTTCTTTTCTGCGGTTTCAAACCAAACTTCTTTCGGTATTGCATTACCCCGATGGCAGGTATAGCAGGTCACGCCGGTATCTTTGACGTGAGTATTCCAATTGGAATTGATTGCCTGTGTCATCTGAATCATCGTACGCGAAACGCTTTTGGTATAGACCGAATCGTCTGCAAAGTTCTGCACGTTATGGCAATAGCCACAGCCTTCATTAGGAGCGATCCAAGCCGTCATCGCCACCATGAAACTGGTAAACTGCGCTTCACTTAAATTACCCAGTACTTGGACATTTTTATACACCGCACTTGCCTTAGGTCCATCGGGAGAGGCAGCTACACTCACAGGAACAATATTTTCAGCCGCTAACTTTTCCTGTGTACGGGGATTATTAATCTCCACCATCGCTGTGCCGCGGAAACCGGTTTGTACGGCATCAATCGGTGGTCGCTCACAACCTGTTAACAGGGCTGCCGAGGCGAGACCTAAAATAATCAGTAATTTATTGAGTCCAGCGTTCATTATTTTGCTCCCTGAATAGCGCTAGGTGCCATCGGTGCACTCAATGCAGGATCGGCAACTACTTCAAAGTAGGCAGGGTATGCCGGAGCAATGCCGTGTTTAACCCCCCATAGGTACCAGTTATCCACCACGGTACCGGTTAATAAGATTCCAATTCCGCCCGTAATCGGGGTCAATACTGCAAACCACCAAGCCCAGCGGTGAATCGATTCCATCGTCGCATTGAAGCCCATAGTCCAGCGCCAGAAAAGACCAGCGCGCTCGGATGCCGTTCCACGATCGACGATTTGCTCAATCTCGCGCTCGCCGCCAAAACGGCTGACTGCCAAGATGGTTGCCCCGTGCATTGCAAAGAGCAATACCGAGCCATACAAGAACACAATCGACAGCATGTGGAAGGGGTTATAGAACAAATTACCGTAGCGAATCGAAAAGGCAGTAGTCCAGTCGAGATGAGAGAAGATACCAAATGGAACTGCCTCAGCCCAGCTACCCATCAGTACGGGACGAATCAGACCAAGCACTAAAAATAACCATATTGCAGCGGCAAATGCCCAAGGTACATGGGTTCCCATACCCAATGCAATCGCACGGCGATAGGTGCGATACCACCACAACATAATTGAGATCGTTGTGAAGAGACCAGCGATTAACCACCAGCCGCCTTCATTCATGGGCGGAAAGGTCAGGCCATATTTAGGCGCAGGTGGATCCAGTGATAACCAAAATAGCTGGCGTACAAACTGAATTGGGTTCCAATCGACTTGGGCCAGCATATTAAAGCCGATAAGAACAAACGCGGTGATGCCAAACATCAATGAGGCAACGCCAAGTCGGCCTAAATAAATGGGTCCGAGCTGCGCATTACCGATGACGCCCATGAGGTAACTAAAACCAAATGGTTTAGTGCGCTCCCGCATATCGTAGGCATTGATCGGCACGCCATGACTAGCAGGACCAGTTACTTGAGTTTGGGTGAATAAATTTTGATATTCCATCATGATCTCTCCTATTAGCTCCAGATGGGCAAGTTAAGCCACCATGTCCACCATTCAGGCCATCCTTTGGTCCAGAATGGGCCGCTAATCACAATACAAACAGCGCTCCAAAAGCCTGCCGATAAAGCTAGAAACAAGCCAACCCGGTGAATGCCTAAGGTACCAACGGAGTAGCCTACAAAATCCCGAAAGAAGGTATCTTCATGCTCAGGCGTTTTTACATTGTGGCCAGGCTGCGGGTTTGTTGATGACAAGACCAAGGCACCATGCAATGACAATGCCAAAGTCGTAGTGAAGAAGAAAGTAACAGCCAGCATGTGCGCCGGGTTGTAATGGAAGTGAAGATACTGATACCCGGTATTCGATACCCAATCCAAATGACTCAAGATGCCGTAAGGGAAGCCATGTCCCCAAGCGCCCATCAAGACTGGACGTATCACTACCAAGGTGAAGTAAGCAAAGATCGCCATACCAAAAGCAACCGGAACATGTAGCCCCATACCCAGCTTGCGGCAAATTTCGACTTCACGGAGTGCCCACGATATAAAGGCACCTAAGGCGCAGATCGTGATGATTTGCCACAAACCACCTTCCATCATCGGCGCCGGTCCTAGCCCGTAACTGATGTCGGGCGGCGCAATATTAATCTGCCACACATTCCAAACGCCCGATTGGGCAGCGCCCCAGAGTATGAGCGCAGTACCTAGAAAGCTAAAAAATATGGTTGTGACGCCAAAAAAACCAACATAGAATGGCCCAACCCAGAAATCAAAGAGATCTCCGCCGATTAAGGTGCCACCGCGTACGCGGTATTTCTTTTCAAAATTGAGCATAGCCATTTATGCACTCCTTACTAAACGAGATAGTTCTCGTCTCTAATTAATCTGCCGTAAGCAGGTAACTATCGCTAGGTACCCACTTACGCCGGTACAACAATTACTTCTTGGAAGCTGCAACTGCAGCTTGATACTCCGCTTGACTCAAGCCATCGAGCCATTTGTATTGAGTGGTACTCAATAGGATCAAATGAATCATTGCGGCCAAAGCAAAGAGAAAAACGCCCTGCGCAACCATCGCGCGTAGTGGGTCGTATAGTTTCCAAATTCTCCACATAATGTTTCTCCTAATTTAAGTAAGACATAAAGCTATAAACGCCGCTTTCGACAGTCTTAAAAAATGATGCGCTGTCTGAACTTCCAAACAGCCAGCTTTTTTGAGATGCCGGCAAAACGATCGTTAACAAGGCAACCCCAAAGATCACTACATAACTAATTAAAAAAATAAGTTTGAAAGACAGTCTGTCGTCTACCAAATTTTTATTTATAACTTCTGCATTTATCTTCATGATTCACCTCTTCACTTTATTTTCTAAAACTTAATTACTACTTCTTAAAAAAACCATGGACGCCACGCCCATACGAGGATGTGCGCAACAACAGCGATTGCAGTAAATCCAAGAAGTCCTTGTACATAAAATGTATGGAATTCTTGAGCCTCTGCATCGGTAAGCCCAGATATAGATCTGTTTTCACTCATGATGAATACTCCTTAAGACTGACCTTGCGGTCTTTTCTACATCACCCCTGTAGATTTGGGGACATGGCATGGTGGTGCCATATTCGGTTTGCCCTAACTGCAGGCTAATTATTTGGTGTATGCTCATGCGGTTTCCATCACCCCTAAAGACGTTTTGGATTTATTCACACAAGCAACGGTGACGCGTTCTAAATTTCCGCTGCGCGCTTCGCGCTCGGACATATCGCGCAGGCGCTTTGCAACGGAGATCTGGGTCAACACAGGCTGGCCACTAATTAAGCGATTGAGTAGCAATTGCGCCTCGACATCCCATGGCATCGCATGAATGGCGGTTTGCAAACGGGCTGGAGTGGGATCCACCTTATCCATCTCCGTACCTAAGGGCAGAATATGAAAGAGTGCATCAAACAGCGCATTGCATACTTCTTGAATTAAGTAAGCCGCTCCCGAATAGCCCATGTAAGGGGTTCCGGTATGCCGACGAATAATCGCCCCGGGGAAAGATGCAGGAATATAAGAGCAACGTGCATTGACTTCGCTGGCATACATCCGTTCGTTGTAACTACCAAATAGAACCAATGGCGTTTTCTTTTGGACTAAATTACGAATCTCCATGTTGTCCGTTTTTTGGCCTGGCATTCTGGAGACTGCAAAGTTACAAGGTAGGCCCATTTCAGTCTCTAAGAAATGACTGACGCCGCGTGTGTAGGTTTCATTTGCCACGATTGCAAAGCTCGCGGTACCGAAAAAGTCTTGGGTCACGGAGCGCCACAGATCCCATACGGGCTTTAAAGTCGTATTCTTTTCCAGTGCTATGAATGGCTCTGGATCAAGACCAGTCAATTCGCCTAATTTACGTAAAAATGCCGTAGTTGAATGCATGCCGATGGGCGCTTGCAAATAGGGCCGCTCTAATGTTTCGCAGAGGAGGCGGCCAAATTCACGGTACATGCAAATATTCACGTCGGAATCAGCCAACTTTTCTACATCCGCTAAATGGCTGCTGAGCGGAAACACCATATTGATTTGGGCGCCAATGCCCTCCACCAAGCGTTTAATTTCGGCTAGGTCACTGTATAAATTGAATGTGCCATACGCTGGTCCAATAATGTTGACCATTGGCTTTTCGCCATCTTTGCGCACTGGCCGTACTGGTATTTTCTTCAGTCCATACTCGGTCCACAACCAGTTCATCGCCCGGTTAGCGCACTGCCACTGATCTTCATCAATCGTTCTAGGCAAAAAGCGCTTGATGCCGGTACCTTCTGGAGTAACGCCGCCGCCAATCATCTCTGCAATCGATCCAGTAACCACTACCGCTGGTAAATCAGGATCCAGTACTTTATGTGCCCGCTTCATCGACTCTTCGGTGCCTTCGCGGCCCAATTGCTCTTCTGCTAGTCCAGTTACCACGATGGGTAACTCATGGGGTGGCAATGCATCGGTGTAATGCAACACTGATGTCACCGGAAGGTTTTCGCAACCCACCGGTCCATCAATGACAACTTGCAACCCCTTGATTGCAGTGAACACATAGACAGCGCCCCAGTAGCCGCCAGCACGATCGTGGTCTAGTACTAGCATTAGCCCATCTCCTCTGCTTTACGTTTCTTCTGCGCTTTTTCATTACGGCGACGAGTCTCAGCACGGAAATCCGGGTGATCGACCGGCAGGGCATCCCATACCCCAGCCGAGTAACCGGTACCAACACCTTCAAAGAAGTCTTTCATGACATCAAAGCGGGCTTGATTACCAAGGGCCGAATTAATCACCTGTGCTAGCGATCCAGCACCGGCAGCGCCCATGAGGGGTCTTGCTGAAATTAAGTTGGTGAAATACAGCGACGGTATTGCTGCTTCTTTGGCTTTTTGCACAATCGGTGTTGTACCAATAACTAAATCGGGCTTAAATTCATGCATAGCGGCTTCGTCTTGCTCAAGCGATGCACGGTATTGCACATGCACTCCGCGCGATTCCAGCCAATCTTGATCAGCGCTACTCCAAATTGTTTTGGGGCAAGCTGTGCCAACGTATTTCACATCAGCACCGCTCTCAATCAGTAAACGGGCAACTAAGAGCTCAGAGCCCTCGTAGCCACTCATCGTAATACGGCCTTTAATTGGCTTTGCAGCCAGGGCTGCTTTAATCATGGGTAAGAACTGGTCTTTCGATAGCCCTACTTTTGCTTTTGAAATGCCGCAAGCCTCACCAATCGAATCAAGCCAAGCTGCAGTGCCTTCATAACCAATGGGGGCTGAGCCGACAATTTTGCGTCCAGCTGCCTCAAATTCACGAATACTCGCGGTATAAAACGGATGAATCGCCGCTACTACTTTTGAGTCCAATGCTTGATAGAGTTCGCGCCACTCACGGGTTGGCACAACCGGCCCTACTGCTAAACCCATGGGCTCGAGCATCATGCCAATTCCAACCGGATCGACCGGGAACATTTCCCCAAGCAAGGTTATGGTTGGCTTGTCCGATATGCCGTTGCGCGGCGCCGATACGGGGCCCGACTCGGCCTCGCCCCGTGCGTAACGCAGCATGGCACTGGCTAATACGTCTTTTGCTTCTGCATGGGTTGGCACACCAAAACCAGGTACGTCAATACCAATGATGCGCACGCCGTTGATTTCTTTTGGTAGGAGTTGTAAAGGTACGCCGCTAGCGGTTGGCACGCAGAGGTTAATAATCACAATCGCGTCATACAGCTCTGGATTGGCTTCTTTGTAAACCGCGTCCCGAATATCTTCAAACAATTTGCCAGTGACCAGGCTTTCCGAGTTGAATGGCACATAACCCACACTGCGACGCGCGCCATAAAAGTGGGAAGTAAAGGTCAATCCATAAACGCAGCAGGCAGATCCCGAAAGGATGGTTGCCGTACGGCGCATGCGCAATCCAACTCGCAAGGAACCAAAGGCGGGGCACATACTCTGAGGTTGGTCGTGCGGGCCCTTGGGATAATCTTTGGCGTACTGTCCTAGGATCTCACTTTTGCTCGATGCGTGAGCAGCTGCTAATAATTTTTCTGCGCCAGAGTGGCAGCCCATTCCATCTTGGGTCAGTGCCTCGCTCTGAATTGGAATTATTTTGGATTGGCTCATGGCGTATGGAGCATTAGACTTTGTCGTAGATCACTTCGAGGGTTGGCTTGATGACTTCATCTTTGCCAACCATGTCGAAAATAGTAGCGGGTTCAAGCACCACATTGCGTCCGACTTGGTCTGCTGAAAACAAGCCGAGTAAGTCATCTGAGGTCATGGGCTTAGGCCGCACAGGTGGCGCCTCTGCCACATTAAGAGCCAACTCTTCAAAAACCGATGCCCATTGGCTATCGGGCTTACCGATAATTTCGTAACTGGCGCTCTTGCGGCGGATATCTTCGTTTGCAGGGATTGCCGACAAAACAGGGATACCTACTTTTTCCGCAAAGGCTTTGGCCTCGCCGGTTCCATCGTCTTTATTAATTACCATGCCCGCTACGCCAACATTACCGCCCAGCTTACGGAAATACTCTACGGCTGAGCACACGTTATTGGCAACGTAGAGGGACTGCAAATCGTTACTTGCCACTACGATGACCTTTTGGCACATGTCGCGGGCGATGGGCAAACCAAAGCCACCGCAAACGACGTCGCCTAAGAAGTCGAGTAAGACATAATCAAAACCCCAGTCATGGAAGCCCAGTTTTTCGAGGGTTTCAAAACCATGTATGATGCCGCGCCCACCGCAGCCACGACCGACTTCTGGGCCACCCAACTCCATCGCAAATACGCCATCGCGCTTAAAGCAAACATCACCGATTTTGACTTCTTCACCAGCCAGTTTTTTCTTTGATGAGGTTTCAATAATGGTGGGGCACGCCTTGCCGCCGAAGAGCAGTGAAGTGGTATCGCTTTTTGGATCGCAACCAATCAGTAATACTTTTTTACCTTGCTGCGCCATCATGTACGACAGGTTGGCCAAGGTAAAACTTTTACCGATTCCTCCTTTGCCGTAAATTGCAATGATCTGTGTTTTTTTCGTTACCTCGCCGGTGTGCACTGGATCTGGCTCCACCGCAGCTTCTTTTTTTAAGTTCGTAAACTGAATCGTGATTTCTTTTTGGTTTACTGGGGCGTTCATGGTGCACTTCTCCAATCCACAATCATTTTTAAACAGCGGGCATCTTCAAACGCTGTGCGGTAGACATCATCGATTTGGGCTGATGAGCGATGGTGTGTAATCAAGTCATCCAAACTCAGAAGACCTGCATCAATGCAATTCTTTACAGCACTTAAATCACTCGGATCCCATTGGGATGCAATCCGTAACTTGGCTTCCCGCATAAAAGCAGGTGCAAACTGAAACACAATGTCATTCTCATAAAAGCCGGCGAGAATAATTTCACCGCCGTGCTTTAGTCGCATCATCAATTGATTTAGTACTTGGGCTTGACCGCTCGCATCACAAATGCGGGCGTAGTCTTTTCTTGCATCGCTATCAGGGTGTATTACTTGATACCCTTTGGCACCACTCATCCGATCGGTATTGACTTCCCAGACGACTGGCTGATGCCCGAGCATGACAGCAATGCGAGCAATTAAACGCCCCACTACCCCATGGCCAATAATTAAGTCGGGTTGTTTATGTACATTACCCTGCGTGACGTGATAGGCAGTTGCAGCCAAGGCAAGCAGTACACCCTCTCTACCAATTTGCTCTGATAGGGGCGTAACACGTGCGGATGGCACGACTACATGAGACGCTGCGCCGCCAAATAATCCCTTGATATCGCCAAAGCATTTAGCTCCCGGTACAAATACCCGCTGACCGACTGGAATGGTGGCTTTTGCGCCCGCTTCAATGACTCTGCCAACCGATTCATATCCAGGCACCAAGGGGTAGCCCATGCCTGGGAAATCCGGCATGGTTCCGTTCCACAGCAATTTTTCTGTGCCGGTACTGATGCCGCTCCACTCAATCTCCACCACGATGTCATCCGCTTTGGGCTCATCAAGCACAAGTCTGCTGAGCTTGAGTTCTTTTGGAGACTCAATGACAACAGCAGTGGAATGGATGGTACTCATGTGTAATATTTTTTATACTTTGTTATATGTAAACTAATTTATACACAATTTCAAGTTCTAACATCAGTATTTACCCTAGTATTAGCGCTTAGCCAGCACGATTTGCGTATTAATTGGCATCTTGGTTGCTACGGACTCTACTGCCTTAAAACCTACTTTTTTTAGTAAGTGACTGATTTCTTTAATGCTTCTGGGTCTACCCCGCCCCATTGCCAATAAATAGAAGCCAAAATAGGCATGGCCCATGGCCTGTGCATCTGGCGCATCTGCCATGGGTTCTGCAACTAAAAGCGTTCCGCCATCTGGCAAGGCCGCATAAATTGCCCGAAGCAAGGTGAGCACTCGCTCGTCATCGTGGTCAAAAATGACACGCACCAGCGTAATCAGATCGGCGCCCGTTGGCAGTGGATCCGTAAAGAAATTACCGCCATGCGTTTGAATGCCTTGTGTTGCTGAATTCAGGTCCAATTGCTCGGCTGCTAATTGCGCAACACCTGGCAGATCAAAGAGCATTTTTTTAAGTTCTGGACTTACCACGTGCACTCGCTTTAAAAAAGTGCCTTGACCACCGCCCACATCCAGCATGCACTGGTGTTTACTGAAGTTGTAAGCGTCGACAATTTCATCGGCAACCAAGGGCAATGAAGCTGACATCAGGGCGGAGTACTCTGCGACATTCTCTTGGTGCTTTACAGACGCCTGATCTTCATCCTTGTCCGAAACGTAAGGCCAATATTTTCCTAAGTTACGCTCTGGCATCTCTCCGGATAACAGCGCTAGGGGATCACGCATGTCGGCATAGAAAGCAGTGTGGTGTTCTACCATTGCAGCAATGGCATCATTACCAACCAATGGTGCGCCGAGCGTGCCTAAGCCGTAACGATTTTCAGAACGTCGCTCGAGTAATTTAATCGCCGCTGCTGCATCGACTAATGTTTGCAATCCCTTGACTGGAAAATACGTCAAGCGACTGAGCTCAGCGATTGTCAGCGGGCCATTTCTTAAATGATTAAATACATTGAGTCGGACACAAGCTAGCAAAATTTGGGAGTACACAAATCCCGCCATCACATCAAATAAATGACTTGCACGCGTGCGCGAGATCGAACGAAAAATCGGCACGCTGGCAGCAAACCGTTGAAAGCGTTTCGTTGCAATCAACTGATCACGTCGGATCAAGATGCGATCCCATAAGCCGTACTCGGGCTTAAATGGCAATCGGGATTGCGGAGTTGTCTCTTCTGCAATAGTGGGCATGCGTGCCTAAGCTCGGTCTATGCGGCCATACGACTAATTCCAGCCGTAATGACACGTGCATCTTTTTCAAACCACGCGGCTGGCAGAAGGCGTTCGGCTTCGTGTGCAACGAGCATTTTTAAAGCGACATCGCCTTTGCAGTTGGGTATCGATGCAATCGCTTTTGAAACCAACTCGTCAAAGTATTGCACTGCGCCGCTCAGTCCAAGTTCGCGCGCTGAACTGGGTCTGTTGTGTTCAATATCTTGACCAGCAGGCTTTCCTAAAAATTGGCTATCGCCTAAGACATCACGAATGTCATCTGCGACTTGATAGGCTTCGCCCAGCCATTCTCCCAAGGCGCGCCAAGTATCTGCATCAGAGCCCGCTGCTTGCGCGCCGCATGCAGTCGCCGCAGCAAACAAAGCACCTGTTTTGGCTCGTTGGTAATCCCCTAGCAAGGCTTGCGGCTCGCACTCCCAGGCCTGCCCTGCAATGATTCCATGCGGAGCGCCAACGCCGGCTGAAATGGTTTTAATTAAAGGTGCAATTCGATTGGCAGAATGGCGCGCTGCTAACGCTACCGTTTGATATGCCATGACGATTAATGCATCACCCGATAACACTGCCAAGCGTTCGCCATATTGACGCTGCACCGACGGTACACCGCGGCGTAATTCCGCATTATCAAAACAAGGTAAATCATCGTGTACCAGCGACGCGCAGTGCAGCAACTCAATCGCAATGGCAGCGGCCATGGATAAGGCAGGATCATCGTCGCCGCAGGCAAGCGCTACCGCCAAGGTCAATTGTGGGCGGATGCGCGCGCCTCCTGGAAATACCGCATGGCGCATCGCGGCGCTCAATAATTTAGGGCCCGTATCGGATTCATGCCGAGTCAATGCGGCCTCTAATGCGCGATTAATATGCTTGATGGGTGACATAAGGCACACTCCCGATAGTGAATCGCCAAACTGAGCGATTTATAGTGTAAATATTAAATTACTTGTTAATATGTAAAAAAATATAGACACTCTTATCCCTACTGTCAACCTATGAAACCCTTACATTCGTGAATAGCACCCCAAATACGATCCCATTTAAACGATATTGCTTAAAAAATAGGCAACTTATTGCTTTTGAAGCCCTAAAGCGCACATGAACCACCCCTCTATTGACCGGATTCCCCAAGGCTGGCCTCTGCGCGAGCTCAGCCAATCTATTGCTACTGGCAAATTGGATTGGCATGTGCAAGTGGCCGGATCGCGCCATACCCCAGAGGGATTAACAAAACCGATCGCCTTATTGCTGCACGGTACGGGTTCCTCGGCTCACTCCTGGGCAGAATTAATGCCCGCATTAGCAAGCAGTCATTGGGTAATTGCACCCGACTTGCCTGGCCACGGCTTTACGATCAGCCACCAATCGGAGCCACTCTCACTCACACTAATTACGCACTTGCTTGCTGAATTACTACATGCATTGGAAATCAAGCAGGTCGATGACCTCGTTGGACACTCAGCCGGCGCAACTCTGGGCCTGCAATACAGCCTACTTTACCCAGCACCCCAGCGCATTCTTGGACTCAATCCATCGCTTGTTAGCCTGCCGAGTCTTTACCACTCTTTTGTAGCGCCACTGATTAATCCGATTGCGACTTCGTCATTTGTGTCATCCTTGATTGCGGATTTTTTACCCTATACCTCAATGATTGATAAGCTATTGGACTCCACTAATTCGAAGCTAAATGGCATTCAGCGTGAGCGCTACAAGCTGCTATTCAAGCAAAAAAATCACATCAATGGCTCACTCAATTTCATGGCAGCAACGGATATTCCGAACTTACTTGCCCACGCACATGAAATTAAATCTGAGCTCACTTTTTTAGTAGCAAGGCAAGATAGCTGGGTCCGCAAAAATGAACTGCTCTCTGTAATCCAACGCTACTTTCCGCAGGCTAGGGTAATACAAGAAGATGGCGGCCATTTGTTTCATGAGGCCAATCCGGATACGGCTTTAGCGCTCATTCAATCGGTAATCAATCCGGTACAGCCCGGCTCAAATTAATTCATATCCAAGAAAGCAAAACTACATGGACTCGATTACGCTCTATGCCATTGCCGGAATCATTATTGTGGCTGGCTTAGGTCTCTTTATGAATGCCTTCATCAAAGGCAATAAAACCTTAAAAAAACTGTCGTCCAAAGATAAGAAAAAAACGTGGTAGGTGCGGGATTATTGCTACAGATTACTGCCGCGCTAAATGTGCAGCGCGTTGTGAAATGGCTTTCCCTGAATTGATATACGGCAGCGGTAAATACTGCGCATTCATGGCATCGGCAAGCGCCTCTGCTAAAGCTTGCGGCGCACTCGCGGTATCAATAAATAAGATGGCATGCCCTGCTATACGCAGCTTGCTCGCCATATTTAGCGCGTCCTGATGCGCTTGCTCCCGGCCACCAACACCCTCTAGCGTGACATTAGCAACGCCATCGGTCATCACCACAATTAAGGGCGTCATTCCTTTGCGGCGAATCGATAAGGCCATCTCATTCACAGCGGCAAATCCCGTTGCTAAGGGCGTTCCGCCGCCACCAGGAAGTGCAGCTAGATTACGCTTAGCACGCACAAGTGAGCGCGTGGGTGGTAACACCACCTCTGCACTGCGGCCACGTAAGGCAATCATCGCAACCTCATCACGTCTTATGTAGCAGTCAGCCAACAGTTGCTCCACTGCACCCTTGGCCTCGGCTAGGCGTTGGGTCGCTGAAGACCCCGATGCATCCACCAGAAAAATAGTTACCACCCCTTGGCGTTGTTGATAGCGCTTAATGTGTAAATCATCTACGCGAATCTGAATGCGGCTGCGAATTTGATTGGCGATAGGTGGCCTTGCTTGTAATTCGGTTCGGCGCATGGCTTGCCATGGAATGGCCGCACGAATAGTTTTCAATAGATCTAAGCGCTTGCCCCCTTTTGGTAGGCCACGCCGTGATTCTGCTGGACGACCTGAAGCCGCATTTTTTTGCAATTGACCAAACTGACCTTGTGAACTATGTTTACTATTGGCACGCCCCAATCCAGCACTCAATTGCGCCAATGCATTCGGCGGAATACCAGCCCGAATGGCCTCCACCATGAGTTCTTCTAACTCATCCTGACTAGGTTGATCTGTATTTTCTTTGGGTTCTTTTGAATCCAACTCGGCATCGTTATTTTGCTTTTGCTCATTTGCTGACGCACTAGGCTGATCCGCCTCTTCAGTCGAATCCGCCTCAGTATCCTCTTCATTGGGCTGCGTTTCTTCTCGGCTACTGGGCATCCGCGTAGCGCGATGGCTAAACACGAAACGCGCGGCATCCACCACCTCATCTTCGCTCACTGCATCCTGGTGTCGCAATGCTGCTAATGCTTTAGCTGCGTGCACCGCAAACAGATTAGCGCGAATCGATTCAATTCCAAATGCGGCAGCCGATTGCACCAGTGATTCAATAAAACGGGAGTCGCATTGAATCCGAGGGAGTCGCCTTTTTGCCTTTCTTATATCTGTAGATGTAATTTGAAGCGAGTCCGCGCAGTCTTTCAAACTCAGCTGATCCAGATTTACCTGAAACGCCATGTGCTCTGCAAGCCGAGGGTGGATTGATTCATAGGGCGGGATACCCTCATCAAATGCAATCATGCCAAATAAACAGGGCATGGAGTCAGTTGCTTGCTGCTGTAAATCGACTGCGCCACGATCAAGCACTTGCATGAGGTGCGCAATGGTATCGGCTGATAAGCGCTCAGCCATTGGCAACACAATAAAACCGCCATGGCTTTTGGCGAGCAGGCCAGCGCTGTATACAGGCTTACCGCACTGCAGGGTTGCCTCTAAATCGAGGCCACCCAGCAATTGCTCCCTTTGGATTTGCAGGGGGATTTTCTGAAAATGCGATTCTGGGGCAAGCTGGGTTTGAAAGAAAGAAAACCAGGCATCCCGGATCGACCCAAATTGACTTTTGACACAAACGCCACCTAAACCATGGGGATCAATCGCTAGCAGTGCCGCAGCTGTCTGTGCATCAAACCACGCAGATTGACCGCTATTAGTGGTCATGGCGCTTTAGAAAAAGTCTGCCAATACCCGCTCGACCCGCGTTGTCGAGCTACTGTCATCAAGGGGGTTGCGGCGTAAACGATGACGCAGCGCTAGGGGTGCTAAGCGCTTGAGGTGTTCAGCGCTGGCTTTGCGAGCGCCATCAAAGGCTGCAAGCGCACGCATGCCGCGCATTAAGGTTAATTCCCCACGCAAGCCATCGGTTCCCAGCTGTGCGCATAGTTTAGTTGCCAGCATCAGCACATCGTCGCCAATCGTCACCTTGGATAAACGTTTGCGGGAACTAAGGATCTTCTCCTTAAACTCGGCTTCGCTGTCTTGGTATTGCGCTAGAAAAGCAACTGGGTCACGCTCAAATGCATCGCGGCGCTTAATGATCTCAATCCGTTGTGCCAAATCTTGTGGGGTTCTCACCTCCACCGATAGGCCAAATCGGTCGAGCATTTGGGGGCGTAATTCACCCTCTTCTGGATTACCGCTCCCAATTAAGACAAACCGCGCTGGATGGCGAATACTTAAACCTTCGCGCTCAACCACGTTCTCGCCCGAAGCAGCAACATCAATCAGTAAATCAACTAAGTGGTCTTCGAGTAAGTTCACTTCATCGATATACAAATAGCCCCGATTGGCTTTAGCCAGCAAACCTGGCTCGAATACTTTAATGCCGTGGGAGAGGGCTTTTTCAATATCGAGGGCGCCCACAACTCGGTCTTCGGTTGCGCCCAGCGGCAAGTCGACTACGGGAACAGACACTAGCTCAGACTTAAGTTTCTCACCGGCGGCCTTACGGGCTTCGCAGGCAAAACACAGATTAGGCACGCTGGGATCGCAGTGGTAGGGGCAGCCCACAACTACCTTCATGGGTGGCAAGAGAGCCGCTAAGGAGCGAATGGTGGTTGATTTACCGGTCCCACGATCACCAAAGATAAGTACACCACCAATACTCGGCTCGATGGTGGAGAGGGCAATTGCCAACTTCATCTCATCTTGGGCAACGATTGCAGTAAAGGGAAAATTAAACGCCATCTCAATTCAGTTTAGGTAATCAACCCTGAAAGCATACTACGAATAGAAGCTAGCCCCCTATTGAATCGGGATTAGGATCTCATTACGCCGCATCCACGGAATGCTCCACGGTGGGTTGTAACGGGCTAAGCGTGGGTTGCCCAGCGCAATCTCATTTCTGGACTTAATCCATGCCATGAGTTCAGTTGTTTTTTCTTGCACCTTATCGTCGCTGACAAACCCAGTAAACCGAATCACCGCTAATTTTTGCGGGCCGACTTGCACTAATTTGACTTGCGGGTTATTTGGCTTTGGTAAGGTATCGATGGTGTATTGCTTTGGCATCACAAATTGGATTAACCAGGTTTTTTTATCGCCCTTACCTTCTGCAATCACCGGCACAGTCATTGCAATCTTTTCAGGGACTGGCTCAGCGATATTGAGCCCTCCATCCCGTACTGAAATATTGTTACCAAAAATATAGTTAGCGATTAAACGAAATCCTGCGCTAGAAGCCTCACTCAGATCCCCTGGTACTTCTACCTGCGCCACTATTAATGGCGAGTATTGACGAATTTCAAATGGTTCGGACTGCTCTACAACACGGTAGCTGGGTTCTTCAGTTGCCATAGCAATGGGACTTCCAATGAGAGAAAAAGAAAAGGCTATGCCGAGCAAAAGCCAAGCCTGAACTGTAAGGCATGAATTATTTAAAGTCATAGAGTCGCTCTGGATTGCTTACTAAGATTTTCTTTAACTGAGTTGGGTCCTGAACCCAATTTCCGAGCAAATCACACAGATCAGCATCATTTGGCATGAAGCCCTTAACCATGACGTGGGGCCAGTCGGTTCCCCAAACAAGTTGCTCTGGATTTGACTCTATTAGTGCTTCAGCAAATCGATGCACATCAGCGTATGGCGGACTTATTTCATTGGAAATCCGATAGGCACCAGTCAATTTAACCCATGCTCGCCCTTCACGCATCATTGCGCACAGGTTCTGAAAGCCAGTATTTGCAATACCAAGGCTCGCATTAACATAACCAAAATGGCCGAGCACAATCTCGACCGGAAAATTATGAAAATCAGTTTGTAACTGCGGGAAAGCATCCACGTGCATTAAGAATTCCAGATGCCAACCAAAGGGAGCAATTCGCGTGGCAAGTGATCGAAGCATGGTGATTGGCAATTGCCCCGTTGCATCGGCTAAATCGACGATGTTGCAACGCAAGCCGCGAACGCCTGCCAGATGCAAGGCCTCAATTTCAGCATCGGTGATGCTGTCGTCTACTACCGCAACGCCGCGTAATTTACTTGGAAATGCCTTGAGTGCGGCGAGCAACGCACGGTTATCCGTGCCATAAATACTAGGCTGCACTAAGACGGCACGCTCAACGCCCAAGTGAGCTAGTAAGTTGAAATAATCCGGTAGCAAAGCATCAGGCGGGGTGTAGATACGCTCACTGAAATAGGGAAAGCGACTTTCAGGCCCGCAAATATGAGCATGGCAATCAGTAGACCCCGCTGGCAAAGGCAGATCGGGCCGACGCAATACCCGATCTGGGGCCTGGCATAGTGGCGCCTTATTGAGGTTCAATACCGGCGTCTTTTGCAATCTTGGTGTACTTGGCGATTTCATTTCGAACAAACTGAGCCGTTTGCTCTAAATTCATTGGCTTAGATGTAATGCCTGCTTTCGCGTAGGCAATCTTGATATCCACGTCTTGTAAGGAGCGATTAATGTCTTCGTTGATTTTGACTTTGATTCTCTCTGGCGTGGCAGATGGCGCCCAAACACCAAACCAAAGTCCGATATCAAAGTTCGGATACCCTTGCTCAGCAATGGTTGGAATCTCCGGTGCAACAGAGGCTCGCGCAATGCTGGTTATACCCAGCGCACGCGCTCTACCGCCGCGGACTTGCGCCATGGCTGTTTCAAATGGAGCCATGTAAAACGCTGTTCTACCTGCAATCGTTTCTGTAATGGCCTCAGGTGAGCCCTTATAAGGAACGTGCAGCATCTTGATTCCCATGGTCTGATTAAAGTACTCGGCAGCCAAGTGCGTAGAGCTGCCAATACCAGCAGAAGCGTAAGGTAAGTCGCCTGGTTTTGCTTTTGCAGCGGCCACTAGATCTTTGATTGTTTTATAGGGGCTGTCAGCACCAACAATTAATAGATAGGGTGTTGTGCCCAGAATATTAAGGTCCGTCAGGCTTTTTAAGTCATAGGGTAATTTTTTATAAATGGCGGGGTTCGCTGCATATGAGGCAGACTGCACCAATAAAGTATAGCCATCCGGCGCCGCATTGACCACCACGCCCGTGCCAACTAAACCTCCAGCACCAGGACGATTTTCAATAATCACGGATTGCTTCCATAACTCACTCAGGCTTTTTGAAACTAGCCTACCAGCAATATCCGCGCCCGATCCAGGCGTTAGCGGAACAACCATCTTGACGGTTTTAGTGGGGTATTTATCAACCGCTGGCTGGGCCTGCGCATGGGTGCCAGCACCTAATAAAGCCAAGCTAATTAATCCAACTTGCCATTGTTTATGCATCTGTTTAAATTGCGTCATATTAAGTCTCCATTTATTTTTATTGTGTTGCGTATAAATACTAAGCCAGTTTATTGAACGGAGTCCAAAAATTGCTTCAGGGCTGCATTAAATCCGGCCGGCTGCTCAATATTCGCCAAATGGGCTGCGTCCTCGATGATATGCATACTCGAATGATCAATTAAGCGATGCAGCACAGTTGCTTGAGCGACGGTACAAGCGGGGTCTTGTCTACCCACCAAAATCGTAGTAGGTGCCGTAATCTTCAGTAACATGGTCGATTGAGCCATATCCCGAACGGCGCTGGCGCACGCAATATAACCATCGACCGGCGTACTCAAAATCATTTTACGAACCCGCTCAATCTTGTCAGGCTCGCTGGTAACAAATCCATCCAAAAACCAGCGTTTGATAGTGCCATCGACCAATCCACTTAAACCCTGTTGATGTGCAATGGCGAAACGCTCCTCCCACAGCGAGCGTGGCGGCATCTCACTGGCCGTGTCACACAAACTTAAGGAAATAACCCGATCTGGAAAATGAGCGCCAACAAACTGGCAAATCATTCCGCCCATCGATAAGCCGACTAAATGGGCTTTGGGAATCTGCAAGGCATCCATCAGGCCAACGAGATCATTCGCTAATAACTCAATACTGTACGGCCCAGGAGTTACTTGCGATTGCCCGTGCCCACGAGTGTCATAGCGCACAACGCGGTAATGGGAGGTCAATGCCACAATCGTGTCATCCCACATTTCTAGGCTGGACATCAAACTATTACTCATCATGACGACGGGAGCGGTGTCGGGGCCATCGATTTGATACGCCATCATGATGCCATTGGCATGAATTGTTTTCTTCATAACAACCTTCAGGTAATTTGATTCATCTAAAAAGGGATATCAAGGCATTTTTCACTTGATTTGCAGATCTAATTCTACTAAGAAGCGGTGGACTTCACATACACTGTTGCCATGATTGCCGGTTTAGTTCAAATACTGTTATTCCAAGGCCTAGGCGAGCTGATCTCCAAATTTGTCTTCACCACCTTACCGGGTCCAGTGATTGGGTTGGTCTTGCTTCTGTCTTGGCTGATGCTGCGTGGCAAGCTCGATCCATCACTTGCTTTGGTGGCTGATGGCTTTAGCCAATACTTAGGCCTGCTGTTTGTTCCGGCTGCAGTTGGAGTAGTTCTTTTTTTACCGCAACTTAAAGAGCATGCCGGAGCACTAATTACTGCTTTAGTGGTGAGTGTTGTCCTCACGATCGCAACTAGCGCCCTCATTCTGAAACTGATGCACCGCGAGCCTAAAAACGATGCGTGAGTCTGCTTCGATAGTCGAGATCTGGGTCTATCTATCGGGCAGCCCCTTGATTGCCCTCTTTATTACATTAGCTGCCTATCAAATAGGTCTATGGCTCTATCAACGCAGCGCCCAAAATCCCTTAGCCAACCCCGTAGCGATTGCGGTGATTTTGGTTTCCGTTGCTATCGAGTTATTGCAAATGCCCTATCGGACGTATTTTGAAGGAGCTCAATTTGTCCATTTTTTACTGGGCTCGGCTACGGTCTCCTTGGCCATTCCGATTTACCGCGGCATACAGCATTTGCAAAGTCGGGCTCTGCCGCTGATTATTTCCTTGGTGTGTGGTGGTTTAGTTTCAATTCTGAGTGCAGTAGGTATTGCTACCGCGCTGGGCGCAGACAAAACCTTGGTAGGTGGACTGTATTCCAAATCGGTCACTGCGCCGATTGCGATGGGCATTGCCGAACAGATTGGAATATCACCCACACTAACGGCGGTGTTTGCGGTTGTCACCGGCATTTTGGGCGCCGTCTTAGCGCGCTTCATACTGGATGCGCTAGGCATGAAATCCTGGTGGCAGCGCGGCTTTGCGATTGGAGTAGCATCGCATGGCATCGGCGCATCACGGGCGTTTAGTGTGAGTCCTGAAGCAGGCGCCTATGCCAGTCTGGGGATGGGCATGCATGGCATCTTGGGCGCCATTGCTATCCCATGGATTTTTCACCTGATCAATCGCTAAGCTAAATAAACTTAGCCCAAGTGGGTCTTTAAAAACGCATGGGCTCGCTGCCATGCTTCCTTAGTCGCAGTTGGGTTGTATTGCAAGGGCGGTAGGTGCCGCGCGTCTGCCTCTGGATTGGTAAAGGCATGCTTTGCGTCATAGCGATAGAAGTCATAAGACACGCTTGCGGCTTTTAAATTATTCTCTAGCTGATCAACACCAGCAATGGGGAAAAATTCATCGTGCAAGGCCCAATGCCCCTGGAGTGGTTTTTGAATCTTGCTGGCATCGATGTACTCCAATGGAGGGTAGCCGTACCACACGATGCTGGCATCAAGCTCAGGCACATGCACTGCCGACAATAAGGTTAGTGCTCCACCCATGCAAAAACCAGTAACAGCAACCTTAGGACTGCCGGTTTTCTTTAAATGCTGTACTGCTCCTCGAATGTCCTGCGCTGCTACCTCACCAAAATTCAGGTTGCCCATTAAGTGTTCAGCCTCTTTTGCTTCTAAAGCCAACTTGCCTCGATACAAATCCGGCACCAAAGCGCGATATCCCGCTTCTGCCAATTGATCTGCGACTGCCTTTACTTGATCATCTAAGCCCCACCACTCCTGAATTACGACTACTCCAGGCCGAGTGGTGTCCTGTTCTGGTTCAGCAAGGTAAGCACTGACTAATTGACCATCGGGGCGTGGATATTGGACGAGTGAGCGCATGAGGTGTACTCCTTATGTAAATAGCGTAAGTAGCGATAGAATGGAAACGTCCACCCTAAATTACCATAATCAGGTCCTGTCGTCATGCGTGCCTCCCCCGACCAAACCGTCCTGCTCATTATTGATATGCAGTCAAAGCTGATGCCGGCGATTGAAGACCATGCCCACGTGCTAGGACAGTGCATTCGATTGGCTAGAATTGCAAAACAACTCGGTATACCCATCATTGGCACTGAAGAAAACCCAGCCGGCCTGGGGGGAAATCATCCTGAGCTAAAAAGCCTCTGCGATCAAACGGTAACGAAGTTTCATTTTGATGGCTGTAGTGATGGCCTCGTAGATCATATCCCCACTGACCGTAAGCAATTGGTACTGGTGGGCTGTGAAGCACATGTTTGCTTAATGCAGACTGCCTTGGGGCTCCTTGAGCACGGTTTTGCTGTGACGATTGCCATCGACGCTATCGGTTCTCGCCAGTCACTCGATAAGACCATGGCTAGCATGCACCTAAAAGAATCCGGTGCCACACTCAAAACCGTTGAGATGTTGGCATTTGAATGGCTTAAAACCTGCCAACACCCCAGCTTTAAAAACACCTTAGCCCTAATTAAGTAACAGCGACTTCGTGGCATAACAAAAGAAGTACTGAATTTGATGCACATCAAGTCAAGCGGGGCTTTTTTGATCAAAAATACCGGGATCGGCAGTGCTAAACTTCATTAGTGCATTTTTTACAACAACTAAAATAAGCAATCACATTTAAGGAAACAACATGAAAATACTATTACCAGTGGATGGCTCTAAATCCTCGATTAATGCGTGCAAATACGTCGCTAAGCTATCAGCTGAACTCAAAAGCAAATGCGTCGTCACATTAATTAACGTGCACGACGATGTCGGCTTGGCACACGTTAAGCAGTTTGTGGCAAAAAGTGTAGTCGATGATTACCTGCGCGAAATCAGCGAGAAAGAACTCAAGCCTGCTCAAAAAGTATTGGAATTAGCGGGTATCAAACATTCGATGGTGATTAAGCGCGGCAATATTTCAGAAGAAATCATTGATTTAGCTAGCAAAGAAAAAATGGATCTAATTGTGATGGGCTCCAAAGGTCGCAGTGGCTTTGTCGACATGATCATGGGCTCAATTGCACAAAAGATTGTCTCTGGTGCGAAGCAGCCGGTTGTTCTAGTGAAGTAAGCGCCTTGTTTGCCCTTGGGGGTAAATGACAAAAGCCTTGCATGTTACTGCAAGGCTTTTTTTATTCACTTACTACAGAAAATACTGGCTTAGGTAGTACCGTAGTTCTTAGCAATAAAGAAGGCTCGCTCCACATCAGTCTTCCATACGACGCCGTCGCCAATTTGCCCCGTCTGGCAAACCTCCACAATACGATCCATGAGGAGATCGGCCACATCATCGCTGCACACAATTTCAATCCGCACTTTCGCCGAGTAGTCGGTGAGCTCTTCCTTGATGGTGGATTTATCGCGGCTTCCTGGAGCACCACAGCCTTCAACGCGCGTCACCGTCATGCCCGGAAAGCCAGGTGTTTCCATTAGGGCATTTCGTAGGGCAGGTAATCGCCCCGGACGAAAGACAGCTTTGATTTCGATCATGCTTCAACCTCTTTTTCTTCAAATGTGCGATACAAGACCGGTAATACCAGTAATGTTAACGCGGTTGAAGTAATTAAGCCTGAAATAACCACTACTGCCAAGGGGCGAGTCACTTCGGACCCGGGTCCACCAGAGAACAACATCGGCACCAAAGCCAGCATCGCTACCGATGCCGTCATCATGACGGGCCGGAAACGATGCTCACACCCCTCGATTAATGCATCCTGCATGGATCGTCCCTCTTCACGTAATTGCTTAATGAAGGAGATCAGCACTACGCCATTAAGCACTGCTATACCCCACAGATTAATAAAGCCCACTGCCGCTGGAACTGATAAATATTCGCCGCTGATCAAGAGCCCAAAGATGCCGCCAATCGACGCGAAAGGCAGCACTAAAATGATCAAGCCAGCTAAGCGGATCGAGTTAAACAACATAAACAAGAGGAAGAAAATCGCTGCGATCGTAATGGGAATAATGATCATCAGACGCGCCATCGCACGTTCCATATTTTCAAACTGGCCGCCCCATTGCAAGGTATAGCCTTCTGGCAAAGATACTTTCTTTGCAATTTGCTCCTGCGCCTCTTTTACAAAGCCGCCCAGATCGCGGCCTTCCACATTGACACCAATCACCAGGCGGCGCTTACCGCTCTCCCGAGAAATTTGCGCAGGACCATCGATCAAGCTAATTTCGGCTAAGTCGCGCAGCAAGACTTGAGCACCATTGGGTGAGTGCAAAATAATCCCGGAGATGGCCTCAACGTTGTCACGGTAAGGCGCTGGATAGCGCAGCATTAATGGGAAACGGCGCTCGCCCTCATACACAATCGACGCTTGTTTGCCGCCAATCGCGGTCTCGATTACTTCGTTGACATCCGAGACATTAATGCCATAGCGCGCGATGGCATCACGGTCAATCTTGATGTTCAGGTAGTTCTGACCCGATGCTTTTTCAATCCGCAAGTCGGTACTACCCTTCATACCGCTAAGCACTTGGCTGATTTGATCACCCAGTTTTTTAAGCTCGCCAAGGTCTTCACCGAAAATTTTAATCGCCACCTGCGAGCGCACGCCAGACACCATTTCATCGACCCGCGCAGCAATCGGCTGGGAAATTGACAGCTCAACACCAGGTAAGGTTTTCAGCTTCTCCCGAATTTGATTCGCAATCTCTTCTTGGCTTAAATCACGATCACCTAATGGTTTGAGTGTAACAATCGGATCAGACTCAAATGGCTGACCTGCATCGGCGGATGACTCGCCACGACCTAAACGTGATACAACGCGTTCAACCCCAGGCACGGTCATGATGCGTTTCATGGCCTCAAATTCCAACTTAATGGATTCGTCCAAGGAAATATTGGGTGATTTAGCGATCAAGGGGGTAATGGAGCCTTCTTGCATGACTGGAATAAAGGATTTACCTAGCATCGTAAAGGCAACAAAGCTGGTCAGTAACAAAATGATGGCGCGCTTAACAACTAATTTTGGGTTTTCTAAGCACCAATGTAGCCATTTGGTGTAAGGCGTTCTTAAGACCCGAACAATGCGCGTATCTTCCTCGCCGCCGCCTTTTAAGATATAGGAGCAAAGCACAGGCGAAAGAGTAAATGACAGTATCAAAGAAATTGCAAGGGCAATGGCAATCGTAATCGCCATCGGCGCAAACATCTTGCCTTCCATTCCCTCTAAAGACAGCAATGGCATAAACACCAAAATGATGATGCTAATACCAAACAGCACGGGCTTACCAACCTCGGTTGCTGCCTCCAAGATGATGCGGTTTTTAGATTCCCCTGATTTGAGTCGAGCGCCTAATTTGGCAAAGGTATTTTCAACCACCACCACCGAGCCATCCACCATAATGCCGACTGCAATGGCAAGGCCGCCAAGCGACATCAAGTTCGCAGAAATGCCATAGCGGTTCATCACCAAGAAGGTTAGGAGTGGCGTCAAGATAAGGGTTGCAACCACAATGATCGACGAGCGTACGTCCCCTAAAAATAAGAAGAGCAAGATGATCACTAAAATGATGCCCTCAATCAGTACTTTTGCAACGTTGAACATCGCTGCATCAATCAAATCGGTCCGATCATAAAATGGAATGATCTGTAAGCCATCAGGCAGTAACTTTGCTTCATTTATCTCACGTACTTTTAACTTAATTCGGCTGACCACCTCACGCGCATTTCCACCCCGAATCATTTGAATGATCCCGGCAACGCTCTCGGTTGTGCCGTTTAAGATAGCGGCGCCTTGTCTCACTTCACTGCCGATCGTGACATCGGCAACGTTACGCACATAGACTGGTGTGCCTTTGACTTCCTTCAAAATAATCTTGCCAATGTCTTCGGGTTTGGCAATCAAACCAACGCCGCGTATCAAGTAGCGCTCAGAATAGGTAGGTAACTGCCCGCCGCCGGAGTTCGCATTGTTGCGCGCCAAAGCTTCGTAAACATCCTGCAGACTAATTTGGTAATGGCGCAGGCGTTCTGGATTGACCAGCACTTGGTACTCTTTAGCGTAACCACCCTGGGTATTAATTTCAGCAACTCCGGGCACTGAACGCAACATGGGCCGCACAATCCAGTCTTGAATAGTCCGGCGTTCTGCCAAATCATCGACTCCAACCTCCGTATTGCCATCGGTGGGGTGATTAATGGTGTATTGGTAGACCTCACCCAAGCCAGTGGATAGCGGAGCTAGAACGGGAACGACACCAATCGGCATGCGCGATGCAGCCTCAATCAGGCGTTCTAAAACCAATTGCCGAGCAAAATACACATCAGTTTTTTCAGTAAAAACCAGGGTCACAATCGAGATGCCATTGCGATTTAAGGAACGCATCTCCACTAGGCCGGGTAGACCCGTCATGCTCAGCTCAATTGGAATCGTAACAAAGCGCTCGACCTCTTCAGGCGAGCGGCCTGGGGCCTCACTCGCAATTTGCACCTGAACGTTGGTAACGTCGGGGAATGCGTCTACGGATAGGCGCTTTGTTGCAATCAAGCCGGCAATCAACAACACCACCGCAATAATCAAGACAAGGAGGCGTTGCTGTAGTGCGAGGCGGACTACTTTTTCAATCATGGTGTGGCTTTATCTCACTCAAAAAATAAATCAGCATTGAAATTAACCACCCGACAGCTGTTTCTTACGTTCGGTGTTGAGGTGGTAGGCGCCTTTAATCACAATCTCAGTGCCAGCTTTTAAACCGGAGGTCACTGGCCTAAAGCCCTTGCCCTCTGGTCCTAGCTTGACCATCACCATTCGATAGCGCTCATCGTCTTCACGCACATAAACATAGTCGTAGTTGTCTTCGCGAACAATTGCCTCTAAAGGTACGAGAAGGCGTTCACGTGGTTGGCTATCAATCAACATGGTTGCCAGCATGCCTGGCTTAACCTGACCACTTTGATTTGGAATATCCATGCGCACTAATACCGTTCGGGTTGTCGGATTGACGATCGAATCGACATGCGAGACCACTCCCTCGATTACCTGATTACGTAGGGCGGGAATAATGACGGATGATTTTTCCCCTTTACGTATTAAATACGCAGCACTTTCAGGTACCTCGGCAATAGCCCAGAGGGCATCCAGGTCAGCAATGGTGAACAGTGCATCGGCTGGCTGAACGACCTGCCCCTTGGTAATTTTGCGTTCGACGATCTCGCCGTCAATCGTTGCGCGTACATTATTGATGGATTTGATCACGCTGGTTTTTGCAAGCTGATCAATACTGGCTTGATCCATGCCCTGCACCCGCAATTGATCATTGGCAGCGCCAAATTGGGCTTTAGCGCTAGTGGCTTCGGCCTCCCGGCGCTGTAATTCGGCTAACGCAATCACATCCTCTTTATACAAAATACGGGCGCGATTCGCTGCTTGCTCGGCAAGCTGACTAGCGCTCCTGGCTTGCAGGTAAGCCAATTGCGACTGGGTTAATTCGGTTGACGTAATTTTGGCTAGCAAGTCGCCTTGCTTTACCATTTGGCCTGGAAAGCCGAATATTTCTGAAACCCGGCCAGTTACATTGGCGCCAATGCGCGCCAAGAAGGATTCATTAAAGTCAATGCGGCCTGAGACGCGCACTTCTTCTGTGAATTGGCCGAGCTCGAGCTTGCCGTCTTGAATCATCTTACGCAGATCGTCATTCACGTAAACAGTGTTTGGATCCTGAACGTATTTGACTGTTGGCTTGGGATCAAACACATCAAAGTAGTGCAAGGTCGAGAGCACCACAACCAGCCAAGGCAATACAAATAGGCCTTTCTTAAACCAAGTCGGGGCTTGTAAATAGGTATCCGTGAATGCGGGCACGCGCACGGCAAGCCAATTAAATACTTGGCTATAGAGCTGCTTTTGCGTCGCTATTGTGCTGTCATAGGCTTCTTCAGCATATTGCAAGAGGCGATTTTTTAAGGCGATTAACTGGTCTCTGATCTGCTTTAGAAGAATCAGTAACTGGGGATTCATTTTTTATCACCTTCGAGTTTGGCAACCCACTCTGGGCTGGCACGTAAACGCTGAATCTCCGTCGTGATCGATGCCAGATCAAAACGGGCTCTAATTAAGTCATTGCGGGCTGCGCGAAATGTGCGCTGGGCATCAAGGTATTCCAGCATGCCGCGCTCTCCAAAGCGATAGGAAATTTCAGCAATGCGCCTGGCGCTCGCTGCCAATTTGACTACCTCTTGATCCAAAATTTGCACCTGGTAGCTGGCAATCAAGTAAAGCTTGTATGCCGATTGCATCTGCTGCTCTAAGCTTTGGGTCTGGGCATTAAATTCATTTCTGGCTTTGGATGCATTGGCCTCGGCCTCGGCAATTTGGCCACCCCTAAAGTCCCAAATGGGAATGGTCAACACTAAACCATACAAACGATCGGTGAAATTGGGATCGTTGTATTGCTGGGCTTTAACTGCCAAGTTGGGTAGGCGAGAGTTTTTCTCAAAACTCAATCGGGATTCGGTTGCCTCGACCTGTGCTTTAGCCTTTTGCAATTCTGGACTTTGATTGCGCACCTCAGTCATGAGGGTCTGTAATGGCGGTAATTCATTCATTTTTTGGCTGTCAGGCGCTACTGAAAATTCGGCTGGTAACTGGTGGCCGACTGTTTGCCGCAAGAGTCCACGTGCTTGCTCAATACGGAGCTTGCTGGATTCCGCATTCATTTGCGCGTTCAAAAACTCCGTCTGCGCCCGAATCAATTCAAAGCGCGCCGTTTCACCCACGTCGTAACGTAACTGCATGCGATCACGGATTTGTTTAGTGAGATCCAAGTCTTCATTGGCTGCCCGTGTTTCAGCCTCGCGACGCAATAACTCGTAATAACGCAGCTGCACATTGGCAATCGCTTCGACTTCAAAGGCAATGCGAGTAGCCTCAGCAGCCCGCGCATTTGCTTCTGCGGCGTCCACCCGCGGAAAGCGCGTATACGGCATATCCAGTGGCTGAGTCACTGACCACGATGACACATTACCGGTAGTCAATGGGCCCGAGGCAGAGCGCTGTTGTCCGGTGTTGTATTCAAACTGGGGATTGGGGACTGCTTTGGCGGTGCGCAACTGACCGCTCGCTGCTGCTGCTTGATCGCGCGCCGCCAATACTCTAGGGTTTGATTCCAATGCAATCTGAATTAATTGCTCTAGGCTATAAATTGTGCCGGGAGCGGCTGGCGTTGGCTTTTGGATTGGCGGCGCAAGATCCAGCTTTGGCTGGGCTGATGCGATTGGCATAGCAAGGATTAGCGCCACTGCCAAGGGCATGCAAGCCACCAATCTACCAATTCGAAAATTACGAATACGCATCCTGTCCCTGAGAAATAAAAAGCCATCAACCATTCATAAAACAAATGGTCTTGCCGCGGACTTTGTCCACCCCGATACCGGCTTAGATACTTAAATACAGACCTAAACGTAATGACGATATACGAGACTCATTGCTGAGATGGCTACTCCCCAGTGCTTCGTTGCAAATTAAAACATAAAGCAAAAAAATTTGCGGCTTTGCACAAAAAAACGCAATACCCATAAAAACAATGGGAAATTCTCTCTATCCGATTACCACTCTATCTTCAATTGCAAATCACTGGGAATCAATGGATGAAATCAGTCTAATAAAACAATAACAACTATGCCGTCGCAATAATGGCATTAAAGGTTTTACTTGGCCGCATCACTGCCTCGCACTTTTCCGGCTCAGCAAAATAATATCCGCCAA
>Ga0247831_1000373_pt1 | contig 98887 bp, 101 predicted proteins | sample LaCruzMarch2015__9_FD_192406 | JGI IMG/M metagenome (GOLD analysis project Ga0247831, IMG submission 192406) | Freshwater microbial communities from meromictic Lake La Cruz, Castile-La Mancha, Spain - LaCruzMarch2015_1m | ecosystem: Environmental > Aquatic > Freshwater > Lake | place: Spain...
GCCTCAAGCACCGCGGCGTGATCTGCGAGAAGTGCGGCGTTGAAGTCACGCAGACCAAGGTGCGCCGCGAACGCATGGGCCACATCGACCTGGCGGCACCCTGCGCGCACATCTGGTTCCTGAAGTCCCTGCCCAGCCGTCTCGGCCTGGTGCTGGACATGACCCTGCGCGACATCGAGCGCGTGCTGTACTTCGAAGCGTATGTCGTCACCGACCCCGGCATGACCCCGCTGAAGAAGTTCAGCATCATGACCGAGGACGACTTCGACGCCAAGTTCAAGGAATACGGCGACGAGTTCCAGGCCAAGATGGGCGCCGAAGGCATCAAGGACCTGCTGCAGAGCATCGACATCGACGGCTCGATCGAGCGTCTGCGCAACGACCTGACCGGCTCCGAGCTCAAGATCAAGAAGAACGCCAAGCGCCTCAAGGTGCTCGAGGCCTTCCGCAAATCGGGCATCAAGCCCGAGTGGATGGTGCTCGACGTGCTGCCGGTGCTGCCGCCGGACCTGCGTCCGCTCGTTCCCCTGGACGGTGGCCGCTTCGCAACCTCCGACCTGAACGATCTTTACCGCCGCGTCATCAACCGCAACAGCCGCCTGCGCCGCCTGCTGGAACTGAAGGCACCGGAAATCATCGCGCGCAACGAAAAGCGCATGCTGCAGGAAGCCGTCGACAGCCTGCTGGACAACGGCCGCCGCGGCAAGGCCATGACCGGCGCCAACAAGCGCGCGCTCAAGTCCCTGGCCGACATGATCAAGGGCAAGAGCGGCCGCTTCCGCCAGAACCTGCTGGGCAAGCGCGTCGACTACTCCGGCCGTTCGGTCATCGTGGTCGGCCCCACGCTCAAGCTGCACCAGTGCGGCCTGCCCAAGCTGATGGCGCTCGAGCTGTTCAAGCCGTTCATCTTCTCGCGCCTGGAGGCCATGGGCATCGCGACCACCATCAAGGCGGCCAAGAAGGAAGTCGAATCCGGCACGCCGGTGGTGTGGGACATCCTGGAAGAGGTCATCAAGGAGCACCCGGTCATGCTGAACCGGGCGCCCACGCTGCACCGCCTGGGCATCCAGGCCTTCGAGCCGATCCTGATCGAAGGCAAGGCCATCCAGCTGCACCCGCTGGTCTGCGCAGCCTTCAACGCCGACTTCGACGGCGACCAGATGGCCGTGCACGTGCCGCTGTCGGTGGAAGCCCAGATGGAAGCCCGCACGCTGATGCTGGCCTCCAACAACGTGCTGTTCCCCGCCAACGGCGAGCCCTCCATCGTTCCGTCGCAGGACGTGGTGCTGGGCCTGTACTACACCACCCGCGAGCGCATCAACGGCAAGGGCGAAGGCCTGATCTTCTCCGACATCGGTGAAGTGCAGCGCGCCTTCGACGCGGGCGAGGTCGAGCTCACCGCCAAGATCAGCGTGCGCCTGACCGAGTACACCAAGGACAAGGCCACCGGCGAACTGGTGCCCTCGACCAAGCTGTGGGACACCACGGCCGGCCGTGCGCTGCTGTCGGAGATCCTGCCCAAGGGGCTGCCTTTTGCCAACATCAACAAGGCGCTCAAGAAGAAGGAAATCTCCAAGCTCATCAACGTGTCCTTCCGCAAGTGCGGCCTCAAGGAGACGGTGGTGTTTGCCGACAAGCTGCTGCAGAACGGCTTCCGCCTGGCCACCAAGGCCGGCATCTCGATCTGCATCGACGACATGCTGGTGCCCAAGGAAAAGCACGGCATCATCGAGCGCGCCGAGAAGGAAGTGAAGGAAATCGGCCAGCAGTATTCGTCCGGTCTGGTGACGGCCGGCGAGCGTTACAACAAGGTGGTGGACATCTGGGGCAAGGCCGGTGACGAGGTCTCCAAGGTCATGATGGCCCAGCTTGCCAAGGAAAAGACCATCGACCGCCACGGCCGGCAGGTCGAGCAGGAGTCCTTCAACTCGATCTACATGATGGCCGACTCCGGCGCGCGCGGCTCCGCCGCCCAGATCCGCCAGCTGGCCGGCATGCGCGGCCTGATGGCCAAGCCCGACGGCTCCATCATCGAGACCCCGATCACGGCCAACTTCCGGGAAGGCCTGAACGTGCTGCAGTACTTCATCTCCACCCACGGCGCCCGCAAGGGCCTGGCGGACACGGCGCTGAAGACGGCCAACTCCGGCTACCTGACGCGCCGCCTGGTCGACGTGACCCAGGACCTGGTGGTGACCGAGCAGGATTGCGGCACCCATGACGGTTCGCTGATGCGTGCCATCGTCGAGGGCGGTGAGGTGATCGAGTCCCTGCGCGACCGCGTGCTCGGCCGCACCGCCGCCGAAGACGTGCTGCACCCCGAGAACCGTTCCGTGCTGGCCAAGGCGGGCGAGATGCTCGACGAGGACATGATCGACGAACTCGAAGCCGCCGGCGTCGACGAGGTCAAGGTCCGCACCGCGCTGACCTGCGAAACCCGCTTCGGCATCTGCGCCAAGTGCTACGGCCGCGACCTGGGCCGTGGCGGCCTGATCAACGGCGGCGAAGCCGTCGGCGTGATCGCCGCGCAGTCCATCGGCGAACCCGGCACGCAGCTCACGATGCGTACCTTCCACATCGGTGGCGCGGCTTCGCGTGCGGCCATCGCCTCCAGCGTGGAAGCCAAGTCCAACGGCACGATCGGCTTCAACGCCACGATGCGCTACGTGACCAACAGCAAGGGCGAGCTGGTGGTGATCGCCCGTTCCGGCGAGATCATCATCCAGGATGAACACGGCCGCGAGCGCGAGCGCCACAAGGTGCCGTACGGCGCCGTGCTGACGGTCAAGATCGACCAGACCATCAAGGCCGGCACGATCCTGGCCAACTGGGACCCGCTGACCCGCCCCATCATCACCGAGTTCGCCGGCAAGGCGCATTTCGAGAACGTGGAAGAGGGCCTCACCGTGGCCAAGCAGCTCGACGAGGTCACCGGCCTGTCGACGCTGGTGGTCATCGACCCCAAGCGCCGCGGCTCTGCCAAGATCGTGCGCCCGCAGGTCAAGCTGATCGACCCGTCCGGCCATGAAGTCAAGATCCCCGGCACCGACCACTCGGTGACGATCGGCTTCCCGATCGGCGCGCTGATCCAGGTGCGTGACGGCCAGGACGTGGGCCCCGGCGAAGTGCTGGCCCGCATCCCGATCGAAGGCCAGAAGACGCGCGACATCACCGGCGGTCTGCCGCGGGTGGCCGAGCTGTTCGAAGCCCGCTCGCCCAAGGACAAGGGCGTGCTGGCCGAGATGACCGGCACGGTGTCCTTCGGCAAGGAGACCAAGGGCAAGATCCGCCTGCAGATCACCGATCCGGACGGCAAGGTCTGGGAAGAGCTCGTGCCCAAGGAAAAGAACATCCTGGTGCACGAGGGCCAGGTGGTCAACAAGGGCGAGTCCGTGGTGGACGGCCCGGCCGACCCGCAGGACATCCTGCGCCTGCTGGGCTCCGAGGAACTGGCGCGCTACATCGTCGACGAGGTGCAGGACGTCTACCGCCTGCAGGGCGTGAAGATCAACGACAAGCACATCGAGGTGATCGTGCGGCAGATGCTGCGCCGGGTCGTGGTCGACAACGTCGGCGACTCCGGCTACATCAGCGGTGAACAGGTCGAACGCTCGGAGATGCTCAACACCAACGACGCCCTGCGCGCCGAAGGCAAGATCCCCGCGACCTACACCAACCTGCTGCTGGGCATCACCAAGGCGTCGCTGTCCACCGACAGCTTCATCAGCGCGGCGTCCTTCCAGGAAACCACCCGCGTGCTCACCGAGGCTGCCATCATGGGCAAGCGCGACGAACTGCGTGGCCTGAAGGAAAACGTCATCGTCGGCCGCCTGATCCCGGCCGGTACCGGCATGGCCTACCACGAAGCCCGCAAGGTCCGCGAGAACATGGACGACGCCGAGCGCCGTGCCATTGCGGAAGCCGAGGCGGCCGAGCTGGCAGGCGAAACCGGCGAGGCCTCCACGGCCGACGCCGACACGGGAACCGTGGCCGAGTAAGAAGCCCGGACTGTGCCCCGCGACAGCGCCCCGCGCCCTGCACCTGCAGGGCCTGGGGCGTTTGTCTTGGTGCCGCCCCACCCGTGACGGACCGTTCGTGACCGATTCCATGCTCCCCTGGGGGGTCCTGGCCCTGGTGCTGTTCTGGGCCGTGGGTGCCTACAACCGGCTGGTCCGACTGCGCGGGCAGGCGCTGGCCGCTTTTCTGCCAGTGGATGCGCGGCTGTCGCAGTTCATCCTGCTGCTGCAGGAGCAGTCTCCGCTGGCGTTCGACCCTTTGCGTACCCAGCCGCTGCGACTGTCGACCACCCTGTGGGCCGGGCTGCAGGGGGCGAGCACCCAGTTCGACGTGGCGCTGCGTGTGGTGCGCCGCCAGCCGCTCGACCCAGAGGCCGTCGCCGCACTGCGCACCGCCCAGGACACCCTGCAGGTCTGGTGGGAGCGGCTCGTGCAGGAATGCCGCGACCACCGCGACCAGACCCCCGAGTCCTGGCAACTGGCCTGGATGGACAACCGCCGACAGGTGGCCGAGACTTCCGAGCTGTTCAACCAGGCCGTGCAGGCGCACAACCTGGCCATCGCCCAGTTTCCGGCCCTGGTGCTGGCGCGCTTGTTCAATTTCCGTCCGGCAGGTTGCCTATGAGCCCTGGTCAGCCCTCCCCGCCGGCGACGGGCGCACCCGCCGCGCCCGCTTCGGTGCCCTTGTGGCGCCAGTTGCAGGCAGTGAGTGCGGTGCTGTCGGCCGTGCGTGCCGGCACTTCGGGAACCGCTGCACTGGCCCAGGTCGAGCCGGCGCTGGCGCCAGCCGTGCAGGCACTCACTTTCGCCGTACTGCGCTCGCTGGCTCGGGCCGAGCACCTGCGGCGCCAGCTGGTGTCGCGGCCGCCGCCACCGCAGGCCGATGCGCTGCTGTGTGTGGTGCTGGCCCTGGGCTGGCGCGAGGAGGGCATGCCCTACACCGCCTTCACGCTGGTCAACCAGGTGGTCGAGGCCGCCAAGCGCCAGCCAGCGACCCGCGCGCAGGCGGGTTTCATCAATGCCTGCCTGCGCCGCTTTCTGCGTGAGCGCGAGGCGCTGGTGGCGCGTTCCGAGGCCGACCCGGTGGCGCGCTGGAACCACCCGGCCTGGTGGATCCAGCGCCTGCAGAACGACCACCCCGCCCACTGGCAGGCGATCCTGGAGGCCGACAACAGGCAAGCGCCCATGATCCTGCGCGTCAACACGCGCCGGGGCACCTTCGCCCAGTACCGGGCCCGCCTGCAGGCCGCTCGCATCGAGGCGCGCGCCCTGAACGCCCAAGCGCTGCAACTGGAACGGGCGGTGCCCGTGCACCAGTTGCCGGGGTTCAGCGACGGCGACGTGTCGGTGCAGGATGCGGCGGCCCAGCGCGCAGCACCGCTGCTGCTGGCCAGCCTGCCGGCGGACAAGGCCCGGCCCTACATCCTGGATGCCTGTGCCGCCCCCGGCGGCAAGACGGCCCACCTGCTGGAGCAATGCGACGCCGAGGTGCTGGCGCTGGACATCGATGCCCAGCGCTGCGAGCGCATCCGCCAGACACTGGCCCGCCTGCACCTGGGCGCACAGGTGCTCGCCGGTGACGCCTCCCGGCCCGACAGCTGGTGGGACGGCCGCCAATTCGACGCCATCCTGCTGGACGCGCCCTGCACCGCATCGGGCATCGTGCGCCGCCATCCCGACGTGGCCTGGTTGCGCCGCGCAAGCGATGTGTCGCAGCTGGCGGGCATCCAGGCGCGCCTGCTGCAGGTGTTGTGGCCCCTGCTGAAACCCGGCGGTTCGCTGCTTTACTGCACCTGTTCGGTGTTCGCAGCCGAGGGCCGGGGCCAGATCGAAACGTTTCTTGCACACAACACCGACGCCGGCTTGCGGCCGTCACCCGGCCATTTGCTGCCCCAATTGCCGGCAAACGGGGGGGGTGTCCCGGACAATCCGGAAGGTGATCACGACGGTTTCTTTTACGCACTGCTGGAAAAGCGTCCGGGCTAGCCTGCTGGCGCTGTGGCTGTGTGTACCCGTGCTCCTGCTGCTGGTGGCGAACGGCGCGCGCGCGCAGCCCAGTGCGGCCGAGTTCACACAGATGCGGCTGGAGCGTGATGCCGAGGGCATCTACGTGTTCGCCAGCCTGCGCGTGGACCTGCCAGCCGCCGTGGAGGAAGCACTGGTCAAGGGCGTGCCCATGTTCTTCGTGGTCGAGGCAGAGGTCATGCGCCACCGCTGGTACTGGTCCGACAAGGTGGTGGCCAGCGTGCAGCGCCACCTGCGCCTGGCCTACCAGCCGCTCACGCGGCGTTGGCGCCTCAATGTGGCTCCGGGCGTGATCACCAACAGCAGCATGGGCATGACGCTGAACCAGAGTTTCGACACCCTGTCCGAGGCCATGGCCGCGCTGCGGCGTCTCTCCGGCTGGAAGGTCGCCGACGCCAGCGTGCTCGACCCGGGCTCCACCCACAAGGTCGAGGTGCGTTTTGCGCTCGACCTGGCCCAGCTGCCGCGACCCTTCCAGATCGGCGCCTTCGGGCAGTCCGACTGGACCATCTCCGCCCGTGCCATGCAGCAGATCAGCCCCGAGGACACCCGGTGAAACCGGCGCCACCGGCCGCAGCACCGGCGTCCGGTGCCTTGCGCCAGCAGTCGCGGGCCCTGCGATGGACGGTGGGTGTGGGCCTGGCGGCGATGACGGCCATCGGCCTCGTGCTGCTGTTCCTGCTCACCCAGGCCACCAACAACCGCGATCTCTACGAGCGCAACTATGCCCGGCTGTTCACCGTCAACATGGTGGTGGCCGGGCTGCTGCTGCTGATCATCGGCTGGATCATCGGCCGCCTGTTGTCGCGGCTGCGCCGCAAGCGCTTCGGCAGCCGGCTGCTGCTCAAGCTGGCGGCCATCTTCGCGCTGGCGGGCTTTGCGCCTGGCGTGCTGATCTACGTGGTGTCCTACCAGTTCGTGTCGCGCTCCATCGAGAGCTGGTTCGACGTGAAGGTCGAAGGCGCGCTCGACGCCGGCCTGAACCTGGGCCGCGTGACGCTGGAGACACTCAACAACGACCTGGCCAACAAGGCGCGCATCGCGGCGCCCCAGCTCTCGAGCGTGCCCGATGCGGCGGCCACCCTGCCCCTGGAGCGCCTGCGCGACCAGTTGGGCGCCAGCGATGTGGTGCTGTTCAATGGCGCTGGCCAGCCGATCACCTCGGTCACCCAGTCGCGCTTCCAGATCAGCAGTGAGCGGCCCACAGCGCAGCAGTTCCGCAATGCGCGCACGGCCCGCGTGATCAGTTGGGTCGAGGGGCTGGACGAAGCCACCCCCGCCACCGTGAACGACGCCCGCCTCAAGGCCCTGGCCGTGGTCGCCAACCCCGGCTTCCAGCTGCAGGGCGACCCGCGGTACCTGCTCGTCACCCAGGCCCTGCCGGGCCCGCTGGTCACCAACGCGCTGGCCGTGACCCAGGCCAACCGCGAGTACCAGGAGCGCTCGCTGGCGCGCGAGGGCCTGCGGCGCATGTACATCGGCACCCTTACGCTGAGCCTGTTCCTGGCCGTGTTCGGCGCGGTGCTGCTGGCGGTGGTGCTGGGCAACCAGATCGTGCGCCCGCTGCTGCTGCTGGCCGACGGCATGAGCCAGGTGGCCGCCGGCGACCTCACACCCAAGGTGGCATTGCAGGGCAAGGACGAGCTCGGCGGCCTGACCCGCGCGTTTGCCGACATGACGCAGCAGCTCTCGGACGCGCGCCAGGCGGTGGGCGCCAGCATGGAGCAGGTGAATGCGGCCCGGGCCAACCTGCAGACCATCCTGGACAACCTGACTGCCGGTGTGATCGTGCTCGATGCCGACGGCCTGATCGTCTCGTCCAACCCCGGCGCCACCCGCATCCTGCGCCTGCCCCTGGCCGCCCATGAGGGGCAGGGCCTGGCCAGTCTGGAGGGTCTGCAGGAGTTCGGCGCCCAGGTGCAAAAGCGCTTCGACTCCTTTCTCGGCGAGCGCAGCGAAGACGGCCTGGACCACTGGCAGCAGTCGTTCGAGCTGGGTGGCAGCACCATGGCACAGGCTGGCCGCCAGGCCGATGCCGCCATCACGCTGGTGGCGCGTGGCGCCATGCTGCCGGGCTCGCACCGCCTGCTGGTGTTTGACGACATCTCCGAGATCGTGTCGGCCCAGCGTGCCCAGGCCTGGGGCGAAGTGGCGCGCCGCCTGGCCCACGAGATCAAGAACCCGCTCACGCCCATCCAGCTCTCGGCCGAGCGGCTGGAGATGAAGCTCTCGGGCAAGGTGGCGGCGCCCGAGCAGGCGATCCTGACCAAGTCGGTCAAGACCATCGTCGACCAGGTGGACGCCATGAAGCGGCTGGTCAACGAGTTCCGCGACTATGCCCGGTTGCCGGCGGCCGAGCTGAAGGCCATCGACCTCAACGCTCTGGTGACCGATGTGCTGCAGCTGTACGAGAGCGAGAGCGCCCATGTGCCCGTGCGCATGGAGCTCGACGCCGCCTGCCCGCCGATCATGGGCGACGCGCAGCAACTGCGCCAGGTGGTGCACAACCTGCTGCAGAATGCGCAGGACGCCACGCCGGCAACCGCTGCCGCTACCCCGCAGGACAACGCCGTGGTGATCCGCACCCAGTGGAGCGCGGCCCGCCAGCGCGTGCGCCTGCTGGTGCTCGACCGGGGTTCCGGCTTTCCGGAACACATCCTCAAGCGTGCGTTCGAGCCGTATGTGACCACCAAGGCCAAGGGCACCGGCCTGGGACTGGCCGTGGTGAAGAAGATCGCCGACGAACACGGCTCGCGCATCGACATCAGCAACCGGGTCGAGGACGGCAAAACGTTGGGCGCGCAAGTATCGTTATCATTCTCCGTGGTTAGCACCACACCACACCCCGGCGCAGCCTAGTGCCGGATGGCCCCACAAGGCAAAGGGACAGCACAAGAATCATGGCAAACATACTGGTGGTTGATGACGAGCTGGGCATCCGCGATCTGCTGCAGGAGATCCTCAACGACGAAGGGCACAACGTGGAGGTGGCGGAAAACGCGGCTCAGGCCCGGGCCGCCCGGTTGCGTGACCGGCCTGACCTGGTGCTGCTCGACATCTGGATGCCCGACACCGATGGTGTGACCCTGCTCAAGGAGTGGTCCACCACCGGCGCGCTGACCATGCCCGTCATCATGATGAGCGGCCACGCCACCATCGACACGGCCGTAGAGGCCACCAAGATCGGCGCGCTGGCCTTCCTGGAGAAACCCATCACCCTGCAAAAGCTGCTCAAGGCGGTGGAGCAGGGCCTGGCACGCAACATCGTGCGCAAGCTGCAGGCGGCACCGGTGGCCGTCGCAGCCACCACGCTGGAAGTGGCGTTGGCGGAGCCACCGGCCGAAGGCGTGCCGCAGCTCGACGTGGGGCCGCTGGCCCGCCAGAGTTTCGGCCTGGACAAGCCGCTGCGCGAAGCGCGCGACGAATTCGAGAAAGCCTACTTCGAATACCACCTGGCCAAGGAGAACGGTTCCATGACCCGTGTGGCCGAGAAGACCGGCCTGGAGCGCACCCATCTCTACCGCAAGCTCAAGCAGCTGGGGGTGGATCTTTCGCGCAGCAAGCGCAGCGGCAATTCCGGGTTGATGGGGCTGTCTTAGGGGCGTTTTCCGCTGCTATACTCTGCCGCTCTGGCCCGGTAGCTCAGTCGGTAGAGCAGAGGATTGAAAATCCTTGTGTCGGTGGTTCGATTCCGCCCCAGGCCACCAGAATTCAAAGCCAACTGTTCTCAGTTGGCTTTGTTGTTTCTGGACTTTCCCCGCGTGGCGCGGGGTTCCGGGCGGTTCTGCGTGTGCCACGGCGGCCACGACCAGCCGGCAATTTCCCCGTTTTCGCCCCGTTTCGATTCCGTTCTGCTCTCTGTTCTCAAAAAATAGCGGAGAACTGCGCACATTTGGCACACGCAGAAGGCGTTTGAAAACAACGGCTTGTACGTGTGTCGAAAAAAATGGTTTGACGCGTGGACTGGTGCAGGAGATTGGGGATGAACCTTTGGCTGCGAGATGTAGTTGGCGGCTCTCGGCGACACCTGACCTTCAAGGGCCGCTGGGTCTACTACCGCAATTGACTGACTGCTGACCTTCGAGCCAGGTCGATCGAACGTCCGGTCATGAGGAGTTCGGTCATCTTCCGTGTTTGTAGGTGAATAACCGGCAGAAACCTATGCCCCGAACTCGTCTTCTGGGCGGTCTGGCGAGCAACCACAGCAGTGGCAGACTCCCCAACGGATGGCCGTCGTGTGCACAGACGCGCTCGCACTCGGGCAGCTCATGGCGCACGATGTCGTGTGGCAGCGCCGGATCCTGCGGCTTGCGCCCGCGCTTCTTGTGCGGATGGCCTGCGACGGTGGTGGGTCTCCGAATGGTTGAGGAATGAATCTAGACAGCAGCCCACTTCTGAAATACCCTGCCTACCGCACAAGATAAAACAAGCGCGGGGTCATTCGATGAACTATGAAGTGGATTTCCTGCCCGTAGGTGAAGGCTCCGGGGACGCCATCGTCATCCGCTACGGCGACGAAGACGGCGGGTATTACCTGCACGTTGTAGATGGGGGACGCGCCGAAACGGCCAACACCATCATCAGCCACATCAATCAGTACTACGCCGGCTACCACATCAACCACATGGTGCTTTCGCACGCAGATGATGACCACGCGACAGGGCTTTTGGGTGTAATAAAGCAGATTGAGGTCAAGAACCTGTGGATGAACAGACCTTGGCTCTACGCGCAACAGATTCTTCATCACTTCCACGGAAACTTCACTTTGCAAGGGCTCATAGACGACATCAAGAGTCGTCACCCCTACCTCGTGGAACTTGAGAATCTTGCCATCCAAAACGGGACCGTGATCCATGAGGTCTTCCAAGGAGACACGATTGGTGCATTCACGGTACTTGCGCCCTCGAAAGATCGTTACATCAGCGCGATTCCTGACTTCGGAAAGACACCCACAAAGTACTCAGAAAACGCGGCATCAGTGCAAAGCTACGGTCTACGAGCTCTCTTTGAAGCAGCGAAGAGGAAGCTTGAAGACTGGAACATCGAAACGCTCGCAGCCGAAACTGAGACATCTGCCTCGAACGAAAGCTGCGTAGTGCAGTACGGTGTGCTGAACGACAAGGGCGTTTTGCTTACCGCCGACGTGGGGCCCATCGGACTTGATGAGGCGGCCGATTACGGCTCTATTCATCAATTTGTCAGGCCAAAGTTTGTGCAAGTGCCCCATCACGGGAGCCGGCACAACGTCACGCCTTCTGTGCTCGATAGATGGCTCGGGCCGAAGGTCCCCCAGGGCACGGAGGTAGGCACCGCGTTCTGCTCCGTAGGCTCCAACAAGCAGGAATACCCACGAGGCCAGGTCGTCAATGCGTTCTTGCGTCGCGGCTTTAAGGTCTACTCCACTCGCACAAAGTGGCTCTCGCACTATCACGGCGCCGGACATCCCGGGGCGGTGCCGGCCACCGCTGAGGAGTTTCAACCCAACGTCGAAGGCGTGTAATGGACGTGTTCAAGTTCTTCGACGCGTACTTCATTCGCGCGCGGCTCTTTCCAGCAATCGTTGCAGCAGCTCCCGCACTCGCGGCCGTTGCTCTTCTGATCTCATGGAAGACATTCGGACTTTCGAACTTGATCTCCTCAGTCGGCATACTGGTGCTGCTATGGGCCATCGCTGACTTCGCGCGGGAACGTGGTCGTGCAATCGAAAACAGTCTCTTCGCTGAGCACGGTGGTATGCCTTCAATCACCATGTTCCGCAGGAACGATTCGACAATCGACGGCGGCTCGAAGGATCGGTATCGCGCCTTCCTGGCTGGAAAGCTTGGCGTGACGGCGCCCAGCGCGGAGGATGAAGCCGCTAACCAAAAGGCGGCAGATTCCTACTATGCTCAGTGTGGAAACTGGCTTCGGCAGAACACGCGAGACACAAAGAAGTTCTCCCTCTTGTTTGGCGAAAACATGACCTACGGGTTTCGCCGCAACTTGCTTGGGGTCAAGTCACGCGCACTGGCGTTGAACGCCCTCGTCGTGGCAATCTGCATCGGACTTCTATGGCGCATGTCGTGGGACTTCGATTCAAACATGGGAAGCAAGACCACCGTGGTTCTGGTCGTAGCTGCGGCTCACGCCACTTACATGCTAATGGCAGTCAATCGCGCCGCTGTATGGGACGCTGCCAAGGGTTATGGTCGTGAACTCATCCTGTGCTGTGAAGCTTTCCTTTCGCAAGAGAGTACACCAGTGAAGAAGCCTACGGCGAAGAGAGCCGCTTCGAAGGCATCCACGACCGGTACACCCCCAGCTTAGCTGGTGTATCCCGATGGCCGAGCGTTCCATCCACGACAAGGTCGACGCCGTGTCCAGCCAGGGACGCACACCACGCTTCTTAATTCCCGGCCCCGATGGCCGCCGGCTCTATGTGCCGAACGAAGACAGCGACACCATCGTGCGCATGGCGATCGACCGGTCCGATCGCAGGCCCGTATGTGTCGGCGAGCCCCTTACCTGCGACAGCCCGGTCTTCGTGTTGTTCTCGCCTCGGGGGTCAGAATACGGCGCATCGCATCAACTGCTGCCTTCGAACTGTGAGTAGTCGTTCATTGGCCTGAAGCGAAGATCCGCCAACGCTGCATTGCCGGTAAATGCAGCAACGCGGTGGCGGCCCGGTATTAGGCCAACTCCGGTCCTTCGCAAGCCCTATTGGCCGATCACCCAACCACCACCGCAAACCCCAACATCCCCCGCTGCCCCTCCCAATCCAACGGTACTTCCCCCTGCCGCCCCCGCATCGCGTGCAGATTCAGGTGTCGCGGCTGCCGCCCATCGAGGATCGCTCGGATGATGTCCGGTGCCAACCGCGTCATCCTTAGCACCTCGCAAACCCAACCGACCTCCAGTTTGAGACCGCGCGCCAGTTCACTGGCATTGGATACTTCGCCAGTGTCGATCATCCGCTGCCAGTAGAAGGCCTTGCCCAGGGTGCGGATCAACGGCAAGTCGAATGACGAAGTGGCCTTCACAAAATCTGTACCTACTGGCGGGACCACCAATTTGCTGCGATGCCGGCGCTTGATCAACATCGGCACGAACGTCACGGATCGCCCGCCGACCTCGAACTGGCGCGGCGTGCCTGAAGCCCTCACTACCACCCGGCGTCCTGCAGGCGTCTCCCTTATCGGTTTGATGCCGTCGCTCATTCGACCGTCTCCGCGTCGATCGGTGCGCGTTGCTCGGCCACGAACTCGTTGCGTTCCAGTTCTCGGCAGAATCGTTGCCAACTGTCATCGCGCCAGATGATGTCCATCCCGTCCTCATGCAGTTGGACCCTTTCGATCAGCAATCGCATGATGCGGTTCTGCTCGATGGGGAACAGGTTGTCCCACACGGTGCTCATCTGGCGCATGGCCACAAGCACGGTCGGTTCGTCCATCTGCTGGCGTTCGCGCAGCGCCATGCCGGCCTGCCACACGCCCACGATCATCTCGGGCTGCTGCAAGGCTTTGTGCACCTGCGCCAGCACCGCAGCCTCAATCTCCAGGGCTGGCAGCGGACCGATGTTGCGAATGGTCGGATCGTAGGTCGCACCCGCCGACTGGCGCTTCTCAAGGTACGGTACGTAGTACCGGTACCGCTTGCCATTCTTCTTCTGCGTGTAGGTCGGCAGCATCCGTTGGTTGTCCGGCGCGTACAGCAGGCCAGTGAGCAGCGCCGGTTCCTTCTTGTGCTGGATTCGCGGACCCATCTTGCGGCGATCGACATAGGCGTGCACCGCCGCCCACAACTCGGGCGTGACGATCGGCTCATGCTGGCCCGGAAATGCCTGGCCCTTGTGCGTCATCTCGCCAAGGTACAGGCGGTTGCGCAACATCGTGAAGAGCGCCAGTTGGTCGATCACCTTGCCGTCATGGCGCTTGCCGGTTTGCGTGATCCACACCTTGGTCGTGTGCCCCTCGATCTGCAGCTCGCGTACCAGCTGCGCTGCCGATCCGGTTTCGGCGTACCGGGCGAAGATGTCCCGCACCAGCACCGCCTCCGATTCATTGACGACCAGTTTGCGTTCGCGCACGTCATATCCGAGTGGCGGCGTGCCGCCCATCCACATCCCCTTGGCCTTGCTGGCAGCAATCTTGTCGCGGATCCGTTCTCCGGTTACCTCGCGCTCGAATTGCGCGAACGACAGCAGGATGTTCAGTGTCAGTCGGCCCATGCTGGTGGTCGTGTTGAACTGCTGGGTGACGGACACGAAGGTCACGCCACGCGCATCGAACAGGTCGACCATCTTGGCGAAGTCGGACAACGATCGTGACAGCCGGTCAATCTTGTAGACCACCACCACATCGATGCGACCATCCTCCACATCGGCCAGCAGGCGCTTCAAGGCCGGGCGGTTGGTGTTGCCGCCGGAGAACCCTCCGTCGTCATAACCGTCGTCGTTCGCAATCCAGCCCTCATGGCGCTGGCTGCTGATGAACGCCAGGGCAGAGTCCCGCTGGGCCTCCAGGCTGTTGTATTCCTGGTCGAGGCCCTCGTCCGTGGACTTGCGCGTGTAGATGGCGCAGCGCTTCTTTGGGGTCAGCGTCGGCGCCTCTTTGGTTGGACGCTTCATGCTCGTGCCGCCTTTCTGTCGCGGCTGGCGGGCTTCAACCCGAAGAACACAGGTCCGGAGCGGGTGCTCCCCGTAATCTCCTTGGCCAACTTCGATAGACTCCGAAATGGGCGGCCGTCCAGATCGAATCGACCGTCGTCCATGACCTTGACCCGGTAAGTGACACCGTCGTACTCGCGCACCAGTGTTGTGCCCGGTGCCAGGTCCGTTTCTGCACAACGCTTGTGGTTCGGGATCTCGCCGGTGGCGCCGATCTTCTCCAACTTGGCCTTGACGTGTTTGTTCAATCCGCCGAAAGCGCGCTCCTGCAAGCGGTACGCGATCCGGCTTTCCAGGTAGGTGCGCTGGTGGTGGCCGGGGCGCCGGGCGAACAGGTCATCCCAGAGAGCCCAGAGCTTTTCCATCGGCAAATGGGGCAGTTGCGCGATTTGCGCTGTGGTCGTGATTGCTTGTGTCGTCATTGGCGAACTCCTTGTGTTTAAGACGGGTTCGTATTCACGCGCTGGTTGCCAGAGAAGCCAAGACTAACTTCGCTCTGAATTGAGACCACATCGACTTGGCCTTTCAATCGCGACCGTGCAATGGCGGTGGCCAGGAGTTCGGCGATCTCGCGGTGGGGCTGGCGGGGCTGGATGACGAGGGTCGATCCGTTCTCCGAAGAGGGACGTTCTGCATCTGACACTGGGTGGCACTCCTGTATGGAACTGCTGCCAATGCTATGGGTCGACCCCATTCAGAGTAACTCGTTTTAGCGGGAATGCGCGGTCCTACGCGGCGCAAAGTACCCGTAGAATGCTGGACATAAAACCAGTATTTCCGTGTACTCCAAGAAGAACCAAGAACGCGTCACAAGGAGCCGTCCGTGCTCAAGCCCCTCTCATACCCCGACATCCTGCTCAACCTGCCGGTCGACGGCACCCTCAAGCTTTTCCTGGAACGCGAGCGACTACCGGTCTCGGATACGTTCGCGTGGACCGACGACACCGCGAGCACCGAGGAGCTGACCCTGGCCATCCAGAGCTGCCCGCAATCGGACGTCCGGGATGCCATCACGGCCGGTTTGCACACCAGTGCGCAAATGACGGGCCCGGCGGGGATGCTTGCGCTGTTCCAGGTGGCGCGCAATGACGGAACCGTCTTGGCGGCGTTCATCTTGTGCGTCAGCGACATGCACCGCGCCTTCTGGCTCTTCGTGCACCACCCGAAACTGTTTGAGGAGGCGGGCGACATCGAGTACGCCGACCAGCACATTCCCCATGCCCAACAGCATGATCTGGGCGTGCACCTGCCGGTTTTGCGGACTGACAAGTCGCGCGATGATTTCTCGGCCGCGATCAAGCAGTTCTACCAGCAGGAGATGGATCGCGGCGATGTGTGCATTCCCCGTCTGATAGACCGTGCCGGTGGCACGCAACTGGTCTGTGTTCACGTCAAGGATCGGGCCACCAGTTCGATTGAATTTGAAGGAACCGAATTGCGCCGCCGTGTGGGAAACCCCATCATCCACATGGCGCTTGAATATTGCGAGACCACCGGCGTCGTGCGATCGGTGATCAAGGGCGGCGCGAAATACCAGCACATGCTGGTCGACGCGTTTGCCACACACTTGCTCGGCGTCCAGGTGAATCCACAGCGCATCAAACCGCCCGCGCTGGACCTGACGGCATTGCGCTTGGGGTTCCAGGTGCCGCAGGCACTGAAGGATGGATTCGTCACGGTACAGGTCAAGAGCCTGACCGTGATGTCGCCGGATCGCAGTTTGAAGGTGGAGTTCACTGCGACCGCGTCTGGCGAGCACCGGTGCGTGACCGAACTCGTGGCGGATCACTTCGCTGCTGACAGCCCGATCGCGCAAGGGTGGGAGGTCGAGGCGGCGCGCATTAATCTGTACTACCCGCCCGCCCCCGGGCGCAGCCGCACTAAAGTCATCGTGGTGGAGGTCACACGCCGTGGTCGGTTGAACCTGCACAAGTATGACGAGCAGTTGCGTGCCCAACTCGAGGGCTACCTGATCACGCTGGGCGTGCTGCGGGCAGAGCAGCGGCTGTCGCCGCAGATGGTGGCGACAGGCGAACTGGTTGAGGTCGCGGTTCAGTGATCGAATCGCGCAACGCAGCCGCGTGGCGGATGCTGTGCTTGCGGTGGCGAAGCCGTGGTCACTGGTTCGAAGAATCCGTGACGCACGCGGATCGACCCGCATTTGATCATCTGGTCGGCATCAAAGCGCTCAAGCCATTCGTGGCGGACAACCGGTACGTGTTGTGCGGATACTGTGGTCTGCACACCGCGCAGGTGTATCGCCAGGGTGGATCGATGGAATTGAACTGCCCGGATTGTGGCCCGGTGCAGGTGACTCCCGGGCAGTTCAATGCATGGGTCGTCAATGCTGAATGGCTGATTCGCAAACTGCGTGTAGCCCTAGCCATCCCGGCGCAAGACGCAACCGTTGCCATCACGAGTGACGTTTGGCGGCTGGGTCAGTACCAACGCCGCCCGGTCTTTCTGGCGCGCAGTCTCGACGCCGTGCTGCACCATCCATCTGTGATTGCGCGCGCACGCGGCACAGCGACGCCGTGGTTGATCACGCCCAAACCCATGCGCGACGTCGACTTGGATCCATTACCTGGAAGTGCGACCTGGTTGCCGATGGAGGAACGATTTACGTTGTATGGCGGCAACCTCGGCATCTTTGATCCGGCAGCGACTGAGGTACCGACCAGCGATGCGACCGAGGCGGCACACGGTCCGTTCTCCGAGGATTTCCGCTGGGTTCATCTCCCTGACTCACCGGGAAATCCGATCGCGCTGTCGGAGGGGCAGGCCGCAGTGTTCAGCGCCCTGTGGCATTTCGCCAGCCAGCCCCAGGAGGGGCACACCATCATGTCGCGTGCAGGGCTCACCAGTGACAAGCCGATTGACGTGTTCAAGGTCAAAGCGAAAAACCGGGGCGACCCGAAATACGAGCGGCCGCTCCAGGCGTACCACCTGCTGGTGCAAACGGACCGGCGCGCTGGCACGTACTTTATGCCCTGCTCCGCTCCGATTCCGGCCTGATCCGGACACCTACCCACCCTGACGGCGAGCCACTGCGGCTCGCCGTTTTCGTTTGTGCTGACCCACGGCGAACCAATGGCGAACCAGAACTTTCGCTCCAGTTCGCCACCCAGTTCCTTATCAGTTCGCCATACAAATTTTTCAATAGCAGCGTTGTTCCTCACCTTACTGAAAGGGGTACCAATGCTGCAATCAACACCAGCAAATCGCTGTCCATCTGCCACCCTGGCAATGTCCGCACCGTCGGCGCCAAACGAACGCCGCGTCCTGTCTGAAATCGAGCTGGCACAGCGCTGGGGCGTGAGCTCCAAGACGCTGCAACGCTGGCGCTCCGAGGGTCGGGGCCCGCACTATCTCAAGCTCTCCAAGCGTGTGACCTACCCGCTCGACGTGGTCACCGAGTACGAGCGCAGCGCACTGCACGCCTCGACCTCCGAGCGCACGGCCAAGTGAGGGACCAGAACATGACCACCCCTCACGACACGGTCGTCCACATCGAGCAAGCCATGCCGCTGGCCGAAATGAGTGTGTCGCAGATCGCGGCATTGCCACCGGCGCAACTCCAGGAAGCACACACGAACCTGCTGGCCCTGCAAACCATGGTCAAGACGGTGCTGGAGCGCATGCACACCGCGCTCGACCAGCGCTACGCCGAACATGCGCAAGCTGCCCGGCAAGCCAACGGACGCGACTTCGGTGTTTGCCACCTGATCGATGGCGCACTTCGTGTCACCGTGGATCTGCCCAAACGCGTGACCTGGGACCAGGCGCAGCTGTCAGCCACCGCCATGCGCATCTCCGCTGCCGGCGACAAGGTGGCGGACTTCATCGACGTCGACTACTCGGTGTCCGAGAGCCGCTTCAACAACTGGCCACCGGCCCTGCGTGAGCAGTTTGCGCAAGCCCGCACCGTCAAGCCCGGCAGGCCGAGCTACCGACTGGCGCGCGTCGAATCCGAAGGAGGTGTCTGATGCTGCCCATCATCTCCGCAGAGGAACGGCTCAAGGAACGCCACAGCGCCAAGATCGCATTGGTGGGTCCAGCCGGAGTTGGCAAGACGTCTCAACTCAGAACCTTGCCGTCGGCCAGCACCCTGTTCGTCGACCTCGAGGCCGGCGACCTGTCGGTGCGCGACTGGCCTGGTGACACGGTGCGGCCGCGCACCTGGCCCGAGTTCCGCGACCTCGTCGTTTTCCTCGCCGGTGCCATGCCGACCGCCAGTTCCGATCAGGCGTTCTCGCAGGCCCACTTCGATCACGTCTGCACCAAGTATGGCGATCCGGCCCAGTTGGCCAAGTACGACACGTATTTCGTCGACAGCCTGACCGTGCTCTCGCGCCTTTGCTTTGCGTGGTGCAAGACGCAGCCGCAGGCCTTGAGCGAGAAGACCGGCAAGCCTGACAACCGTGGCGCCTACGGCCTCCTGGGCCAGGAAATGATCACGGCCCTCACGCACCTGCAACACGTCCGCGACAAGCATGTCATCTACGTGGCCATTCTGGAAGAGAAGACCGACGACTTCAACCGGCGCTTCTACCAGTTGCAGCTGGAAGGCAGCAAGACCGCACTGGAACTGCCCGGTGTCCTGGACGAGGTCATCACCCTGGCGGTGCTGAAGGCCGACGACGGCACCACGTACCGGGGCTTCGTGACCCGCGCCGACAACCCGTTCGGTTACCCGTCCAAGGACCGCAGCGGTCGCCTGGACGCCATCGAGGAGCCCGACCTCGGAAAACTCATCGCCAAGTGCCTGGGCACGACCGCATCACAAATTTGAACCACCAAGGACATGCCATGAACGCGAACACACAGAACAGCTGGAACGATTTCAACGACGCCGAGGCACAGCAAGGTGCATTCGACCTGATCCCGAAGGGCACCATCGTGCCACTGCGCATGACCATCAAACCCGGTGGCCACGACGACCACAGCCAGGGCTGGACGGGCGGCTACGCCACGCAGTCCTACGACTCCGGCGCCGTCTACCTGGCGTGCGAGTTCGTCGTGACCGCCGGTCCGTTCGCCAAGCGCAAGCTGTGGTCCAACATCGGGCTGCTTTCCAGGAAGGGTCCTGTCTGGGGCCAGATGGGGCGCAGCTTCGTGCGGGCGGCGCTCAACAGTGCGCGCAACGTCTTTCCGCAGGACAACTCGCCACAGGCGTCGGCCGCACGGCGCATCAATGGCCTCGCGGACCTGGATGGCCTCGAGTTCATCGCCCGGGTAGACATCGAGAAAGATGGAAAGGGCGAGGACCGCAACGTCGTGAAGCTCGCCATCGAGCCGGATCACAAGGACTATGCGGCTCTGATGGGGGGCACGTCCCGAGCTCCGGCAGGCGGCGGCAACTTCGGCGCTCCGGCGCAGGCGGCCACATCCTACGCACCGCCCGCGCGCGCACAGCAACCCGCCGCCACTGGCAAACCAGCGTGGGCGCAGTGATGCGGGGCCGTAATGAAGTGCTGGGTGTGCTCACGTCAGGCGCGCGGCTTCGGCCACTCGGAGGTCCGCCACCGGGTGGGCGACCCGCGTCGCTACCCCATCGACTGGGTGTTCTGCTCGCGCCGATGCCAGGACGCGTTTGCCCGGTGCTACGGGAACTGGTCACGGGCGGTGGACAGCAGTGCGCCGAAGGGAGCCGCCATGGTTGACATCACGCCAATGGAAAAGGCAGCCATGCGCACGTGCCTCAAGGCCTTCGGCGGCGCAGCCAGTGCCATCGGATTCGACAAGCCCCTGGGGGGCTATTCGGAAGACCAGGCCCTGTCCGTGATCGAGGCGATCGTGACCGCGTTCGTCGATGCGATGGCTGCCCACCACGAAAAGTCGAAGTACCCACCGGTCCGCATGCCTGGCAGGACGCCGGTCAACGACCCGATCCGCGAGTCCGTGCCGCCGCTGGAGGAGAACCCGTTCGCCGACATGGTGGACGACCTGCCGTGGGAGGACAAGCCATGATCGATTTCAACTCGTCGGCAAGCCTCTCTGGTCGCCTCCAAGAACTGTTCGATCAGGCGCTGGAGGCCGAACGAGATGCGACGCCCTCGCGTGAATACCTGGGTGCGTCGCGCCTGGGTGCTCCTTGCGAGCGGCAGTTGCAATACGAGTACGCCAAGGCGCCGGTCGACCACGGTAAGGCGTTCTCCGGTCGGCTGCTGCGGATCTTCGAGCGTGGCCATCTCACCGAGGACATGGCGATCCGCTGGCTGCGCATTGCCGGCTTCACCCTCAAGACGGAGGATGCAGATGGCCGCCAGTTCGGCTTCTCGGTCGCCAGTGGCCGTCTGCGTGGTCACGTCGACGGCGTGCTGATCGCCGGGCCCGATGGCTTTGCCTACCCATCCCTGTGGGAGAACAAGTGCCTGGGATCGAAGTCCTGGCGTGACGTGGAGAAGAAGGGGCTGGCGGTCTCCAAGCCAGTCTATGCCGCCCAGATCGCGATGTACCAAAGCTATCTGGATCTGCACACGCAACCGGCGCTGTTCACTGCGGTCAACGCCGACACGATGGAGATCTACGCCGAACTGATCCCGTTCGATGCGGGCCTGGCCCAGCGCATGTCGGACCGCGCGGCGCGTGTCATCCAAGCCACTGAGGCCAGCGACCTGCTGCCGCGCTCGTTTGCCGACCCCACCCACTTCGAATGCAAGTTCTGCGCGTATGCGGACCGGTGCTGGAAGACCACCTCATGAAACCAGCCGCGCCTCGCCCCAACGTGATCGGGGAGATTTTTGTCGATGCCGCTGAGGCTGCGTTCGTTCTGAATCTACCCCGGTACTACCTGACCAACCTTGCGGTCCGCACCAAGCTTCGCGTTCCGCACTACCGCATCGGGCGCATGGTGCGCTTCAAGCTCTCCGAACTCACGCAGTGGCAGCAGACATCCAACACACATACCGAGAACAACAATGCTTGACTTCAATGATGCCGACCAGGTGCTGTCGGCTGCTCCATCCGACACCCTCCGCGACGAGATTCGTGCAGCGCTGCTTGCGCGCCTCGAGTCGGTCCTCTTCACGCTGTTCCCGGCCGGCAAGGTGCGCAGGGGCATGTTCCATATTGGCGACATTCTCGGGAGCCCGGGTGACAGCCTGGAGATCGTCCTCACTGGCGAGAAGGCGGGGCTGTGGACCGACCGCGCTGGAGGTGACGGTGGTGACGTCTTCGCGGTGATCGCCGGTCACTACGGGATCGATGCCCGCTCGGACTTCCCGCGCGTGCTGGAGATCGCGGCTGATCTCGTCGGTCGCGCCACGACCATGCCGGCGCGGTCCACACGCAAGGCGAAGCAGGAGGTGGCCACCGACGATCTCGGCAAAGCCACTGCCAAGTGGGACTACCAGGACGCCAGTGGAAGTTTGATAGCGGTGGTTTACCGATACGACCCACCCGGGCGGCGCAAGGAGTTCCGGCCGTGGGATGCCAAGCGGCGGAAGATGGCACCGCCCGATCCGCGACCCCTTTACAACCAGCCTGGCATGGTCGCGTCCGACCAGATCGTGTTGGTTGAGGGTGAGAAATGCGCGCAAGCGCTGATCGACATCGGCGTGTGCGCCACCACCGCCATGCACGGTGCCAATGCCCCGGTCGACAAGACCGATTGGTCTCCCCTGGAGAACAAGCACATCCTCATCTGGCCCGACAAGGACAAACCGGGCTGGGACTACGCCGATCGGGCCTCCCAGGCGATCATCCTTGCCGGCGCGGCGTCCTGCGCAATCCTGTACCCACCGATGGACAAGCCCGAAGGGTGGGATGCAGCAGACGCGTTGCAGCCACCGGACCCGAGCAGTGATGCGCCGGCCTTCGATGTCATCGGGTTCCTGCGTGCCGCCGACCGCTTGCCGATCGTGCGCCAGGTCGAGGTCGAGACCAGCACGGACCTGGTCAACGATGTGAATTTCACGACCGAAGATGGCCTGTCCAACGCATTCACCCGGCGCTACGGGCAGGACTGGCTGTACTGCTCCGTCTGGGGCAAATGGCTGGTGTGGAATGGCGTGCGTTGGAACGTGGACAAATCCCTGCACGTGCACCACTTGGCACGCACTGTCTGTCGCGCCGCTTCGTTCAAAGCTGATTCCGAACGGTTGAGGACGCGGCTCGCGAGCTCTGCCACGATCTCGGCCGTCGAGCGCATCGCGCGCACCGATCCGCGCCATGCGGCCCTGGTGGAGGATTGGGACTCAGACATCTGGCTGCTCAACACGCCAAGAGGTGTGATCGATTTGCGCACGGGCGTGATGCGGACGCACCAGCGCGCCGAGCGCATGACCAAGGTCACTACGGCGACGTCCAAGGGTGACTGTCCGGTCTGGTGCAGTTTCTTGCACGACGTCACAGGCGGTGATGAGGAACTGGTTTCCTACCTGCAGCGGATGATCGGTTATTGCCTGACTGGCGACATCAGCAGCCACGCGCTGTTCTTCCTGTACGGTACCGGAGCGAACGGCAAGTCGGTGTTCGTGAGCGTGATCTCGACCATCCTGGGTGACTACGGTGCCAATGCACCGATGGACACTTTCATGGAAACCCGGTCGGACCGGCACCCGACCGATCTTGCCGGGCTGCGTGGGGCGCGCTTCGTGTCCGCGACCGAAACCGAGCAGGGCAGGCGTTGGGCTGAATCCAAGATCAAGGCGATCACCGGCGGCGACCTGGTCACGGCGCGGCACATGTACCAGGACTTCTTCACCTACCCGCCGCAATACAAGATCCTGATCGCGGGCAACCACAAGCCCGCGATTCGCAACATCGACGAGGCGATGCGTCGCCGACTACACCTGATCCCGTTCACCGTCACGATCCCGCCCGAGCGCCGTGACAAACGGCTCACCGAGCGACTGCTGGCCGAGCGTGACGGCATCCTGGCCTGGGCGGTCGAGGGCTGCTTGCAGTGGCAAAAGCATGGCCTGCAAGCCCCGCCCAGTGTCACCAGCGCCACCGACGAGTACTTCGAGGCCGAGGACGCCATGGGCCGTTGGATGGAGGAGCGTTGCCGATTTGGCGCTGCCGACAAGGCATTGAGTATCACGCTCTTCAACGACTGGAAGCAATGGGCGGAGGCGGGCGGCGAGTTTGTCGGATCGATGCGCAGGTTTGCCGACGCGCTGATCACGCGCCAGTTCAAGAAATGGCGCAACTCGGTGGGGGCGCGCGGCTTCTGCGGCATCGACCTCAAACAGCCTACCAAGCACCCGCAATCGTCCTATTCGTACATCAATGATTGAGGAGCAGTTCATGAACAAAACTTCACCTTCCCGGCACTGTCTGACGCAATTGACAGCGAATAACAGAAGTTCTCCTCACGTGCGCGCACGTAAGCAAGAACTCCGACCTGCGCTGTCACCTGAGTCAGGCGGTCGGCCAGTGATTGCCGTCGATGTGTTGCATCCGACCGAGTCCACCGTCTTGGCCTTGGATCTGGGCACCACCACCGGTTGGGCCTTGCGGCCGCGCGACGGCGCATTCGCCCACGGCTTCGTCAGCCTCAAACCCCAGCGCTTCGAGGGTGGCGGGATGCGCTACCTGCGCTTCAAGCGTTGGCTGTCGGAGGTCCAGACCATGGCGAGCGACATCCACGCTGTGTACTTCGAGGAGGTGCGTGCGCACGCCGGTGTGGACGCAGCTCACGTGTACGGTGGGCTGATGGCCACGCTCACCACCTGGTGTGAGCACCACAACGTGCCATACCAGGGTGTGCCGGTGGGCACGATCAAGAAACACGCGACCGGCAAGGGCAACGCGGGCAAGGACGAGGTGATCGCGGCCATGCGTGCCATGGGGCATCCGGTGACCGATGACAACGAGGCCGACGCGCTGGCACTGCTGCACTGGGCCATTGACACGCAGGAGGTGTGACATGAAATGCCCACCACCGCGATATGCAGCAACGCTGGGTCGCATCCAGCCCCGCCCGATGGACGTCGAGGCGACCAAGCAGGAGGGATGGAAGGCGATGCACCTGCTGGTCATCTCTCCCGAGGACGCGCGGCTGGCCGCGCACGAGCGGGATCTGATTCGCAGGATCGGCGAGCGCCTGTACGGATCCACTCGGAAGGGGGGCATTTATGGCTGAGTGGGTTGTCGACGATGTCGCCAACCGATTCAGCGAGGCTGCTCGCACCGCTCGGCGACTACCGCCGGTTCGCGTCCAGGGCTACTTCTCGGTGTGGCCCGCGTTTGTGCGAACCGAGTACGAGCGTTTGGCCGGCGACGATCCACCGCCACTGCGGTTTCCGCCAACACCCAAGGACATCGACCAGATGCTGGTGGTGATGCGCTGGGTCCAGTGGCTGGAGGTCGAGCAAAGGAAGCTCGTGTGGATGCGCGCCGACAACTACGAGTGGGTCGAGATCGGCAGGCGCTTCGGCTGCTGTCGCACGACCGCGTGGCGTCGCTGGAAGGCTGCTGCTCAAGTCGTTGTCGACCGGCTGAACTCTCCTGCGTGAATTTGCGGAATTTAGCGCGTATGCGCGGCGCTATTGAATCCGCAGGGTGAATGCGCGCAGGAAACGCTCTTTTGGCCGTGCAACATCTGGAGCCTTTTGGGCGTATATTTCGGCTATCTTCTGGACAGACTTGTGAGCAGCGCCAAGCGGCAATGCGACAAGCCTTACCAACACCACGAACCCGCTTCGAGCCCTGTGCTCCTGGCGGGTTTTTGCATTTCTGGACCCCTTGATGCCACCCCTGCAAATCCACTACCGGCCGATCGAGTCGCTGATCCCGTACGCCAAGAATGCGCGCACGCACAGCGACGACCAGGTCACGCAGATCGCGTCCAGCATCCGGGAGTTCGGTTTCAACAGCCCCATCCTGGTCGATGGCCATCGCGGCGTGGTGTCGGGCCATGCGCGGATCTTGGCCGCGCGCAAGCTGGAAATGCTTGAGGTGCCAGTCATCGAACTGGCACACCTGACCGAGATCCAGAAGCGCGCATACATCCTGGCGGAGAACAAGCTGGCTGAACGCTCGGGCTGGGACACTGAACTGCTGTCGCTGGAGTTGGCCGATCTGCAGGTGGCGGGTTTCGATCTCGGCCTGACTGGCTTCGATGAAGCGGAGATCCAGTCGATGCTCGCAACGGACGCCGACGCCGGTGGTGACACACCCAGTGATGCGGCCGACGAGTTGCCAACGCCGCCGGCCAAGCCGGTCAGCCGCACTGGCGACATCTGGCACATTGGCGATCATCGCTTGATCTGCGGTGATGCCACCGATCCCCTGGTGATCGCAGCACTGATGGGCACAGAGTGCGCGTCGCTGTGCTTCACGTCTCCGCCCTATGGCGGCCAGCGCAATTACACCAGCGGCGGCATCGCCGACTGGGATGGCCTGATGCAAGGCGTGTTTGCCGTGCTGCCAATGGCGGCCGACGGACAGGTGCTGGTCAACCTGGGAATGATCCACCGCGACAACGAAGTGGTCCCGTACTGGGATGGGTGGATTTACTGGATGCGCACAAACGGTTGGCGGCGTTTCGGCTGGTACGTGTGGGACCAGGGCCCGGGGATGCCAGGGGACTGGAACGGAAGGTTGGCACCGAGCTTCGAGTTCGTGTTTCACTTCAACCAGGAGTCGCGCCGGCCCCACAAGATCGTGCCGTGCAAGCACGCTGGCCAGGAATCGCATCTGCGTGCCGACGGTTCGTCGACCGCGATGCGCAAGAAGGATGGCGAGGTGGGTGGCTGGTCCCATGTCGGCACGCCAACGCAGGACACGCGGATCCCCGACAGTGTCATCCGGATCATGCGGCACAAGGGGAAGATCGGCGAAGACATCGATCACCCGGCCGTGTTCCCGGTCGCGCTGCCTGAGCACATCATGGATGCGTTCTCCAGCGAGGGCGATGTGGTGTTCGAGCCGTTCAACGGCTCTGGCACTTCACTCCTGGCCGCACAGCGCACTGGCCGCCGGTGCCGTGCCGTCGAGATCGCACCGGAATACGTGGACGTGGCGATCCGCCGGTTCCAGCAGAACCACGCCGACGTCGCCATCACCCTGGCTGCGACTGGCCAGGCATTTGCGGACGTTGCCGGAGAGCGCCTTGGCACCAAGGAGGCAGTCCATGCGTAGCGCGGTGGCTGACCTCAAGATCGAACTGCGCTCGGTCGCGGCGCTGATTCCCTACATAAGAAATGCGAAGCAACACTCCGACGGCCAGGTGGCACAGATTGCCGCCAGCATCGTGGAGTTCGGCTGGGGCGCGCCGATCCTGGTCGACGGACAGAACAATGTGATCGCTGGGCATGGTCGTTTGCTTGCGGCACGCAAGCTTGGCATGACTGATGTGCCGGTAGTTGCCATGGCGCACCTGACCGACATCCAGCGGCGGGCATTGATCCTGGCAGACAACAAGATCGGCGAGAACGCATCCTGGGACGACGAACTGCTCGGCCTGGAGTTGGCGGAGCTGAAAGAAGGCGGATTCGACCTGGCCCTTACCGGCTTCAGTGCCGATGAATGGGACGCGCTGATCGCAGGCGATGGTGAAAACGAAGGCCTGACCGACGAGGACCAGGTCCCTGAGGTCACAGAGAACCCGGTGTCCCGCACGGGTGACGTCTGGGTGCTTGGCGAGCACAAGGTGCTGTGCGGTGACGCCACCAAGGCCGAGGACTACAAACTGCTGCTGGGTGACGAGCTGGTGGACATGACGTTCACCGACCCTCCGTACAACGTCAACTACGCCAACACCGCCAAGGACAAGATGCGCGGTACCAACCGCCCGATCCTGAACGACAACATGGGCGACGGCTTCGGTGCGTTCCTGGTCGCCGCATGCCAGAACATCCTGGGCGTGACCAAGGGCGCGGTGTACATCGCCATGAGTTCGTCTGAGCTGGATACGTTGCAGTCGGCGTTCCGCGCGGCCGGTGGCAAGTGGTCCACGTTCGTGATCTGGGCCAAGAACACGTTCACCATGGGCCGTGCCGACTACCAGCGCCAGTATGAGCCCATCCTGTACGGTTGGAAGGACGGTGCCGACCACTACTGGTGCGGTGCGCGCGACCAGGGTGATGTGTGGCAGATCAAGAAGCCGCACAAGAACGACCTGCACCCGACGATGAAGCCGGTGGAGTTGGTCGAGCGGGCGGTGCGCAACAGCAGCAAGACGCGGGATCTGGTGCTCGATCCCTTCGGCGGTTCGGGCACCACGGTGATTGCGTGCGAGAAGTCTGGGCGACGTGCGCGGCTGATCGAAATGGATCCGAAGTACGTGGACGTGATTGTCAAGCGCTGGCAGGAGTTTGCAGGCAAGCAAGCCACCCTCCAGCAGGATGGAATCACGTTTGGTGCGATGTCGCAGGCTGGCGACGGAGCAGGTGTCGGCGAACAATTCGAAGTTGCCGGACCTGCCGTCGTTGTCGGATAGGAGGAAAAATGCCGTCTTGCGGCGATGTGATTACTTTGCAGGGTCGTACTCGTTCCCTCGCTTGTGATTACAGAGTTCGTGACTGACCGCGAAATTCTGCAGGTGATCCTTCCCGCCGCGCGACTTCGGAACTATGTGTTCATACGTCGGGCGAGCAGCATTGAGTGCTTTTGGGCTCAGTCCTCGCTGCTTCAACTCCTCCGTGGTGAACACCGGTTCGTTGCACACGAAACACGGACAGTACCCAATGGAGGAGGCTCGTGCGGCCTCCATGTACCTTCTTACGCGGCTTCGCCGCTGTTGTGATTTCAAGCGATTCTCCTTCGCCAATGTTTTCAGTTCGTACGCTTTCCGGACTTGATTTGCGCCGGGCTGAGCCCGTACGCGGACCTATGCAACGCTCCCAAGAAATCGGGAACGAGCGAAGTGCGGCCGCCTATGAGCGGCACTGCTTTCGAGGTCAGGCAACCACCACAATCACGACCCTGGCGAAGTCCAAATATTCGGCTGCTAAGTCGTGCCGAAGTAACAAACGCCGTGTATTGGTCAGTGAAGGCTGTCTCGATGTTCTAAACCCACAACGCGGGATGCGTTGTGAGAACGAAGGAGCAGCACGGTGGCACTCTTTAATGCCGGTTAGATTTTGAACCGACTTTTGTCGGCTGGCAAGAGGGTGACGACAGGTGTCGGGACGAGTCCGTAGGACCCGTCATGGTGCTGTTGCCGTCGTGGATTAGCCGGCGATCTTGTAGACCCGCTGCGCTCCCGCGTCCTTGGTGGACGTGATCGTGAGCCCGAGCTTCTTCTTGAACGCGCCGGCAAAGGTGCCGCGCACCGTGTGGGCTTGCCAGCTGGTGGCTTCGACGATCTGCTGGATGGTCGCGCCCTCTGGTCGCTTGAGCATGCTGATGACCGTGGCCTGCTTGCTGTTGTCGCGACTGCGTGGGGTTTTCGTTTCGGCGCGTGCTGCGGTCTCGATGGCGGTGACGGCGGCTTCGATCTCGGGGTCGACGACGTTGCTTGCATCGATCTCGGCGTCGGTGGGGTCGTCGGTGCCAATCTCGTCGGCGAGGACCTGGCTCGCGCCGGTGTGGCCCGTGAAGACCGGGCGGGTCATGCCGAGTGCCTCGTAGCCCTCGTTGGCGATGATCCAGTTGGTGCCGTCATTGATGATCAGTGCGCGGTTGAACATCGCGTCGATGACCTTCTTGCGCGCGCCGCCCTTGATGTTGTCGGGGAACCAGTCGATCTGGCCGTTGGTGTGATTGATGGCATGGGCCAGGATGGCGTGTTGCGCTGGGCTGAGTTGGGTTGTCATGGTGATGCTCCTTGGTTGTTACTGCTTGGGGTTGGGGGTGCTGGCGGCTTGCTTGCCCGCGTCGAAGGCTGCTTGCAGAGCGCACTTGATGCCTCGCACGCTGACGTCGTGGAAGTCGAGGCTGTCCATGTTGCGGCTCTCGAGGGTTTCAATGAACAGATGCTCCAGCGCGATTTGCTGGAAGAGTTTGTTTAGGGTGGCGGCGTCCATGGTCGTGCCCTTCAGACGTTGTGGATCTGCTTGGCGCGGGGGAATCCGACCCAGACACCCTGGTCGTCCAGGCCTCGTGATGCGAGTTCCTTTCTGGCCATTTGGTTGAGGTCGATCTCGCCGCGCGCTGCGGCTGCGAGGACCTTGGTCAGTGCGAGCTGGATGAAGCCGAGTTCGTCGACCGTGAAGTTGTTACTGCTGGTGGTTGCCATTTGGTTCTCCTGGTGGCGTGGTTGATGGTGTTGGTAGTAACGCGCTGGCCAACACGGAAGCCAAGCAGAAGATCAACAACTTCTGCGAACTGTTTCAATCTTCTTTTGAGGGTGTAGGTGTCTTGCCACGTGCTGCTCCAACACCCTGCCGACAGCCCGGTTGCGGGGCGGTGCTGACGGCGCCTGGGTACTGCGACACACACCGTGCCGCAGTGCATCGCGACTACGGTCGGGCACGTCGTGGGTTCGACATCGAGCTTGGCTTCTACCAGTCAGCGGTGTGGCGTGGCGTGCGATCGGCGTTCCTGCGGGAACACCCCCTGTGCGCGCACTGCGCGGCGCGTGGGCGCGTTGTGGCGGCCGTGGTGGCAGACCACGCGGTGCCGCTCAAGGACGGTGGCGCACGTCTGGACTGGTCCAACCTGTCACCCCTGTGTGTGTCGTGCCACAACCGCAAGACCGCTGGTGAGACAGCCCGACGCAGCCGACACATCTGACGGGGGGAGGGGGGATGAATCTCTACAGCGCCGCAAGCAAGATGCGTGCGCGAGCACAGAATTTTGCGCGTGCAAATTGCGAACATTTTTTGTGACGCATGCACATTGACATCGTCATTTCAATTCAACCTGGAGCATCACCATGGCAGGACGTAGACCGCTGCCGGCGGTGGTCAAACAACTGAAGGGCACCCTGCAAAAGTGCAGGACTAACCCGCGCGAGCCCAAGCCGACCGGCGCGCTGTGCACGCCGCCCGAGTACATGTCCGACAGCGCCAAGGAAGCCTGGGACTACGCGGTGGCCAACTCGCCACCGGGCCTACTGTCTGCGCTTGATGGCGCGGTGCTGGAACGTTGGGCCAACTGCTCGGGTCTGTACCGCGAGGCGCTGTCCAAGATCAACCGTGCCGGTGTGTCCGGAATGATCATCAAGACGCCCAGCGGCATCCTGCGTCGGTCGCCATTAATGGATGTGATCCGGGACCTGGCACTGGAAATGAAGGGGTATGAGGCAGAGATGGGGTTCACCCCGGCCTCGCGCTCGCGGATTTCGATGCCCGTAGACGCGCCGCGCGACAGCGATCCCTGGTCGGAAATCGCCGGCTGATGGCTACACGCAGTTACGCCGCCGTTGCGCGGCAGTACGCGAAGGATGTTGTCGCGGGGAAGATCCTCACCTGCAAATGGGTGCGCATGGCATGCCAGCGCCAGTTGGACGACCTGAACCGGTTCAAGGGCAAGGACAGCCCCTACCGTTTCAATCCGAAGCTGACGGACAAGTCTGGCAAGGCGTTCGCGCCGGCCGACAACCTGTGCGCGTTCATCGAGCGGCTGCCGCACGTGAAGGGGCCTCTGGCCGGGCAGTCGATCCACCTGGAACCGTGGCAGGTGTTCATCCTCACCACGGTGTTCGGGTGGGTCAAGCCGGATGGCAAGCGCCGGTTTCGCCGGGCATATATCGAGGTGCCGCGCGGCAATGCCAAGTCGACACTGTCGTCGGCGCTGGCCCTGTACATGCTGGCGGCCGATGGTGAGGGCGGCGCCGAGGTGTATTCGCTGGCGACCACCCGGGACCAGGCCCGGATCGTGTTCGGTGATGCGCAGACCATGGCAAGGCAGTCAGCCGGGTTCCGGACACGTTTCGGTGTGGGTGTCGGGGCCCACAACATGCATGTGATGAACAGTGGCTCCAAGTTCGAGGCATTGTCGGCCGAGGGTTCGACGCTGGACGGTCTCAACATCCACTTCGGGTGCGTGGATGAGTTGCACGCGCACAAGACCCGCACGGTCTATGACGTGGTGGAAACCGGGACAGGCAAGCGTGACAACTCGCTATTGTGGGTGATCACGACGGCCGGCAGCAACCGATCGGGCATTTGCTACGAGATCCGGACCTTCGTGACCCGGCTGCTGGACGGCGTGTTCCAGGATGACAGCCAGTTTGGCATCGTCTACGGGCTGGACGATGGCGATGACTGGACGCTGGAGACGTCGCTCACCAAGGCCAATCCCAACTGGGGTATCTCGGTGCGCCCGGAAGTGTTGGCACCGCTGCAGGCTAAGGCCATGCAAATGCCCAGTGCGGTCAACAATTTCAAGACCAAGCACCTGAACGAGTGGGTCAATGCGGACACGGCATGGATGGACATGCGCGCCTGGGACCGGTGTGCCGATTCGGCGCTGGACCTGGACACCTACGCCGGCCAGCCCTGCTGGATCGGTTTGGACTTGGCCAGCAAGACGGACATCGCTGCCTTGCTGCTGGTGTTCCCGCATCAGGAGATTGATGGTGGTTTCGCGATATTCGGCCGGTACTACTTGCCGGAGGACACCGTGCACGCCAATGGCAACAGTCAGTACTCGGGCTGGATGGCGGCCGGGCGATTGACGGTCACGCCTGGAAATGTGATCGATTTCAGTTGGATTGAGGCTGACCTGATGGAATTTGTGTCCCGGTTCTCAGTGCAGGCGGTGGCCTTCGACCCTTTCCAGGCGACTCAACTCTCGACCCGAATGATGAGCGAGGGCCTGCCGATGATCGAAGTTCGCCCCACGGTCCTCAATTTCTCCGAGCCCATGAAGACATTGGAAGCCCTGGTGCTGCAGAACAAGCTGATCCACGACGGTTGCCCGGTCCTGGGGTGGATGGCCAGCAACGTGGTGGCGCACTTGGACGCCAAGGACAACATCTATCCGCGCAAGGAGCGCCCGGAGAACAAGATCGACGGCATCGTGGCGCTGATCATGGGCATCTCGCGCGCGATCACGCCGGGCACCAATGTGGTCCTGGGCGCTGACTACGAACTGGTGATGCTCTGATGGGAATGTTCAGTTTCGTGTCCCGGTGGATGGCGTCCTCTGGCGACCGGAGCCCATGGGGAGATTTCTGGTTCGAACCCGTCACGGTGCGCACATCCAGCGGCATGCGGGTGTCGGCGGACAACGCGCTGCGTCTGGCGGCGGTGTATGCCAGCGTGCGCATCCTGGCCGAGACCATGGCGTCCTTGCCATTCGTGATTTACCGCCAGCGCCCGGACGGCGGAAAGGACAAGGTCACCGATCACTGGCTGTACCGCTTGCTGGCCAAGCGCCCGAACCGATATCAGAATCCGTATGAGTGGCGCGAGATGCTGCAGGGTCACCTGGCGCTGCGAGGCAACGCCTACAACCGGATCGTGGCCAACAGCCGGGGCGAGATTCTGGAACTGGTGCCCATCCATCCAGACCGGATCAAGATGGAATTGACCCCTGCCGGTGACTACCGGTACCGGGTGATGGACCGGCTTGGCGCGGAAACGATCGTGCCGCGCGGGGAGATCTGGCACCTGCGAGGTCTGTCGTCCGATGGGCTGATGGGCATGAGCCCGATCGACTTGGCACGTGAGAGCCTGGGCATGGCGTTGGCTGCGCAGGACTACGGGGCACGGTTCTTCGCCAACGATGCGAAACCCACTGGTGGATGGATCGAGTTTCCGGGGTCGTTCAAGGATTCCGAGGCCAAGAAGATCTTTCGGGATTCCTACCAGGCAGCACAGTCCGGGGCGAACCGCGGCAAGGTGCTGGTCCTTGAGAACGGCATGAAGTTCCACGAGGTGGGTGTCACCAACAAGGACGCCCAGTTCCTCGAACTGCGCAAGTTCCAGATCACGGACATCGCCCGTCTGTTCCGGGTGCCGCCGCACATGATCGCGGACCTGGACCGGGCAACGTTCTCGAACATCGAGCAGCAGAGCCTGGAATTCGTGATGCACACGATGACACCGTGGGCCGAGCGCTGGGAGGCCGGCATCGAGTCGGAGTTGCTGCTCGATGGCGATGAACTGGAGGTCGAGTTTGATTTCGCCAACCTGATGCGGGGAGACGCGGCCAGTCGATCGTCGTACTACCAGAGCGGCATCCAGAACGGCTGGCTAACCCGCAATGAGGCGCGGATTGCGGAGAACCTCAATCCGCTGGAGGGCCTGGACGAGCCCCTGCGGCCGCTGAACATGGTCGAGGAGGGCTCGGCCGAGGATGTCCAGCAGGCACAGCTGCCCACCCAGAAGCCGGCAGAGCCTGGCGACGATGAATCGTCGGCGCGGGTTCGGGCGCTGGTTGCCACGAGTGCCGCGCGCCTGGCGCGCCGGATCCACCGCGCTGGCAAGGTGAGCGAGAACGATATTGCATTGATTGCCGATGCCTTGGCCGTGCCGATCGGACGCGTGAACGACTGGGCGCATGCCCTGGGCGATGCGCCGATGGCCGAGGCCGAACTGACCGACTCTTTGATTTCCCTTGGGACCGACAGATGAAACACCAACTGCTGATCGCTGAATTCCTGGCCACGCCGTGGGCGCTGATGCCCGAGCGCCTGAATGCCATGGGCGCGGTGATTGCCCGGTGGTCGCAGTCAGGCATGGCTGCGGAAGGCGTGATGGAGTCGGTGCATGCGGATCGCGCGGTCCGCGATGCGCGACGCCATGCAAGCAGCGCCCTGTGCAGCGGAGGCATTGCGGTGCTGCCCCTGTACGGCGTAGTAACTCAGCGCGGCAATATGGTCGAGGACGTGTCGGGGCCGGGAAGCGTCAGCACGCAGCAGTTTGCATCTGCGCTGCGCCAGGCACTGGCCGACGACACGGTGAGCCAGATCCTGATCGATATCGACAGCCCGGGCGGGAGCGTCTACGGCGTGGCCGAACTCGCCGACGAGATCATCAGCGCCCGGTCGCAGAAGCCGGTTGTGGCGGTCGCCAACAGCCTGGCGGCGTCAGCGGCGTACTGGATCGGCTGTGCCGCGTCCGAGTTGTACGTCACCCCTGGCGGCGAAGTGGGCTCGATCGGCGTGTGGCAGGCGCATTTCGACTACTCGCAGGCGCTGGCGGCGGAGGGTGTCGCCCCGACGCTGATCTCTGCTGGCAAGTACAAGGTCGAGGGCAATCCGTATGCGCCGCTGGATGTGGAGGCACAAGGATTCATGCAATCCCGGGTCGACGATTACTACGCCGCGTTCACCAAGGGCGTGGCGCGTGGGCGGGGTGTGCCGATTGCGCAGGTGCGCGATGGCATGGGTCAGGGGCGTGTACTCGGTGCGGACGCGGCCATCGCGCAGAACATGGTTGATGGCGTCGCCACTTTTGATGATGTGGTCAGGAAGATGCGGCGGGATGCGAAGGGGGCGGCGAAGCCCAAGGCTAGCCGATTGGCTCACGCACAGCGAACGCTGACAATTGCCAGATCAGGGGAATGATGCCTCTTTATGCTCTGAGTATCTGTACGCGTGTCGGCGACTCTGTCGATTTCAATATGCCTACGCGTTCTCACCGTGTATTCTTGCAAGTGCATGAAGACCCAAGGCTTTATCGAAAATGCCCCACCATGTCATTTCGCATTTTTGTGTGATCTATATCAGTTGGGCCTCATGAATCATCCGGTCTATCTTAGTGCTCTGAGGGAAATATGCTCACCCGACTGATCGTCGCTTCATATGTATGGTTACTTGAGATCGCGCTGTGGTTGGCGCTAATAGTTGCTGCTGTCGTGGGATTCAACGTCACCGTGCCCATGTTGAACAACGCTGGCGCGGTACTCACAAATGAATTCGCGTGGAAGCTCTGTGGAGCATTACTTTCCTCAGTCATCGCCTTCTTGGTATTGACCATAGTCACTGGCCCGTTCTTGGTTCTCCTGGATGTCAGGCAGGCAATAAGAAACATTGATGCAAAGTTGGAGAGAAGTGGGGATGCCAGCAAATCGCTTCCTCGCGAGCGCAGGGAGCCAACCTTGTGAATGTCGAGAGCCTCAGTCCTGCAGTGGTGCGGACGGCGGCAGACATCGCGCCCGATTGAACGCCAACCGCGACAACCGCACACTTTCACGTTGCTGTCCCCGTTCAAGTAGCACGGGGGGCATTGGTGCATCGATGCAACGTTGCGAGATGAAGGGCCTCGGTACACAACTGGGCGACACAATCGCAAAACTGAATACTTGTAATCCGGCAACGCTCCGTTGAGCCGCGTCACTCCCTGAAACGACCCATTGGTCGTACCCCAACCAACCACCTTCGGGTGGTTTTTTTTCGCCTATTCGTCCCGCCTCGCGCGGGATTTTTCATTTCTGGAGACCCATTCATGAGCAAGCAACTGCGCGAGTTTCAATCTCGCAAGGCCACTCTGGTCAAAGAGGCGCGAGCCCTGACCGACCGCGTCGCAGCTGACAACCGCGATATGACCGACGATGAGGTCGCTGCGTTCGACGCCCTTCGCACTCGTATCGATGCCGCATCCGCCGCCATCGACCGCGAAGCTGCGTTGATCGCCGACGAAGCGCGCATCGGCATCGCCAGTGCCATCGGCCCGATCGTCACCGACAACCGCGAGGGCGACCCCAAGCGCGGCTTCTACTCGATCGGCGAATTCATGCAGGCGGTGTTCCAGGCCGACAAGCCGGGCCAGTCCATCGACTCCCGTCTGCTGCCTGGCGGGATTAGTGCCGCCGCGCCCACGACGTTCAGCAACGAGGCAGCCGGCCAGGATGGTGGCTTCCTGGTGCCGCCCCAGTTCTCGCAGGAGATCTTCAAACTGTCCCTGGGCGAGGATTCGCTGCTGCCGCTCACCGACAACGTGGAGATCACCGGCAACAGCATGGCATTCCCCAAGGACGAGACCACGCCCTGGGGCACCAACGGCATCCGGGCCTACTGGCAGGGTGAGGCGGCCTCCGGTGTGCCCACCAAGCCAGTGCTGGGCCTGGCCACGCTGCGCCTCAAAAAGCTCATGGCGCTGGTGCCCACCACGGACGAACTGCTGGACGACGCCAATGCGCTGACCAGCTACCTGCCGCAGAAGGTGGCGCTCTCGATCCGCTGGAAGGCCAACGAGTCCATCCTATTCGGTGCCGGCAACGGCATCCCGGTCGGTTGCATGAACGCGGGCGCGGTGGTCACGGTGGTCAAGGAGTCCGGCCAGGCAACGCAGACTCTGGTGCCACAGAACCTGGCAAAGATGATCGCGCGCCTGCCCCCGGGCTCGTTCACCAATGCTGTGTGGATCATCAACAACGATGTGCTGCCGGCGCTCTTCACCCTGTCCCTGGGCAACTTCCCGATCTACCTGCCCACCGGGTTGTCGGTTGGCGGGCTGCAGGTCTCCCCCTACGGCACGCTGCTCGGTCGCCCGGTGTTTGTGTCGCAGCACGCCAACTCGTTTTCCAGCCAGGGAGACGTGCTGCTGGTCGACCTGTCGTACTACCAGACCATCACCAAGGCGGGCGGTATGCAGACCGCAACGTCGATGCACCTGTACTTCGATGCGGACCTGACGGCTTTCCGGACCACGTTCCGCATGGACGGCCAATCCAAGATCGTCAATGCGATCGCGCCGGCCAAGGGCAGCAATTCGCTCTCGCCCTACATCCAACTCGGCGCCCGATAGGCCCGGGCTTGTACTGCGACGGGGCCACAGCGTCCCGTCTTCCCCTTTCCTATCTTGATCCTCACAGGAGATTTCCATGTTCCCCAATGCAAAGGGCAGCGAAGAGCTGTCGATTCTCGCCACCATCGATCCCATCAGCCAGGGCGTTGGCACCGTGTCCACAGCCTGGATCAACGTGGCCAACTTCCACGCCTTCCTTGCCGTCGTGCAAACCGGCGTCATGGGCGCCTCGGCAACCCTGGACGCCAAAGTCCAGCAGGCGCAGGACAACGCCGGTACCGGCGTCAAGGACATCGCCTCGAAGGCGATCGTGCAGATCCTCAAGGCCAGCGGCGACAACAAGCAGGCGCTGATCAACCTCAAACCCGAGGACGTGGACAACGCCAACAACTTCGGCTTCGTCCGCCTTTCGCTCACTGTCGGCGTGGCGGCCAGCCTGGTGTCGGCGCAGCTGCTCGGGGTCAATCCCCGGTACGCCACGGCGGACGCCTTCGATCAGGTCGGTGTGGTGCAGATCATCGGCTGATAGGTCCGGGAGCGGCGATGGCCTACCAACAAGTCGTCGCTCCCGCCCTCGAGCCGATCACGCTGGCCCAGGCCAAGCAGCACCTGAACGTGGACACGAGCGATGACGACGCCGTGATCGCCGCGCTGATAGCCGCAGCGCGCCAGTATGCCGAGCAACTCACCCGGAGCAGCTTCATCACGCAGCAGTGGAGCCTGGTGCTGGACTCGTTCCAAGCGCATGCCATGCTGCTGGAGCACGGGCCGGTGCAGAGCATCGACGGCATCACCTACCTGGACATGAATGACACCCTCCAGACGATGCCGGCAGTGAACTACGTGTCGGACCTGTCTGGCCTGCTCGCGCGGGTCACGCCGAAGTTCGGGCAGGTCTGGCCTCCCACGTTGCCGCAGATCGGCGCGGTGACGGTCAGCTTCACGGCCGGGTATGGAGCGACGGCGGACGACGTACCCCCTGGCCTGGTGCACTGGATGAAGATGCGCATCGGCACGCTGTACGAGCACCGCGAGGAGGTCGTGAGCGCGCGCGGGGTCAATGTCACCCCGCTCGCGTTTGTCGACGGACTGCTCGACCCCTACCGGCTGGCGATGGTCTGACATGGCGGCCGGAATCTTCCGCAAGAGCGTCAAGTTCCAGACGCGCAGCGCCAGTGTCGACAGTTTCGGGCAGCAGGTCACCAACTGGACCGACGCATTCAGCGCGAGGGCATGTATCGAGCCGCTGTCGGCGCGCGAGTTGTTCGCAGCGCAGGCGGTGCAAAGCGAGGTGAGTCACCGGATCACTGTGCGCTACCGCGCCGAGTTCGCCAACCCGGCCATGGTCGCCGCTATGCGCGTGTCGTACGCCACCAGGGTGTTCAACATCCACGGAGCACTGAACATCGACGAGCGCAAGGGCACTGTCGAGATTAGTGCCTCGGAGGGCCTGAGCAATGGCTGAAGTGCGACACGTCCAGGGCCTGCGGGAACTGCAGGTTGCCCTCAAGGCGCTGCCCCAGGGAATTGCTCGCAACGTTCTGCGCGGTTCGGTCAATGCCGGCGCAACGGTCATCCGCAAGGAGGCACAGAGCCGGGCACCGGTGTCTGAGGGACCGAAGCGTGCCGGGCAGTTGCCAGCGGGCACCCTGAAGCGCTCGGTGTACCAGAAGCAGGTCCGGGAGTTGTCCAGCCTGGTCAGGCAGACCTTCTTCGTCGGGGTGCACAAGGGAAAGAAGTACCGCAACCAGGGGAAGAAGGGCAACCTGTCCCAGGACGCCTGGTACGCGCGCTTCGTGGAATTCGGTACTTCGAAGATGACAGCGCGTCCCTTCCTGCGGCCGGCATTCGAGGCCAGGAAGGGTGATGCGGTGGCGGCCATCAAGGCGTACCTGGAGCGGCGCATCCCTGAAGAAGTCGCCAAGCTGGCGGTTCGCAAATGACAGTTCAAGAACAAATCCTCGCCTTGCTGTCCGGTGGCACTGCCGCTGGCACACGCGTGTTCCCGCTGACCGCGCCCGATGCGGTGGTCAAACCCTACATCACCTACCAGCGCATCAGCAGCAATTCAGAGAACGTCCTCTCCGGCAACTCAGGCCTGACCAACACCCGGATGCAGATCGACGTGTACGCCACGACCTACGCGGAAGCGACGTCCATCGCCGCCCAGGTGGACGCACTGATGTCCGCCTGGTCCGTGCAGAACGTCTCCGTCCTGCTGCAGGACTTCTTCGAAGACCAGGTCAAGTTGTTCCGCATCAGCCACGACTACTCGCTGTGGCATTGACCCATATCGCCATTCCTAATCATTGAAAGGTAAACCATGCCATCTTCCGCAATCTCGGCCCAGGGCTCCATCCTGGCCATCGGCACCGGCACCGGTGGTGCCAAGACCATCACTGCCATGGCGGCCGGCAACCCGACCATCTTCACCAGCGCCGCGCACGGCTTTGTCAATGGCGATGTCATCACGATCGCCGCCCTGGTCGGAACGGCGGCAGCCTCGTTCAACGGACTGACGTTCAGTGTGGTCAGCAAGACCACCAACACCTTCGCGCTGCAGGTCGATACCACGGGCCTGGCCTACACGTCGGGCGGCACCGCGACCCCGGTGACGTTCACCAACATCGCCAACATCAAGGACTTCTCCGGGTTCGACGGCTCCGCGTCCGAGCTGGAAGTGACCAACCTGGACAGCGTGGCCAAGGAGTTCAAGCTGGGCCTGACCGATCCCGGTGCGTTCAGCATCAACATCGACTACGACAGTGCCAACGCAGGCCACGTCGCGCTGCGCGCCAAGCAGGTGTCGGGCCTGCTGTCCAACTTCAAGCTGACTCTCCCCAACGCCACGGTGATCACCTTCACCGGCTTCGTCAAGAAATTCTCCCTGGCCGGCGGCGTGGACGCCGTCGCCAAGACTTCCGTCGACATCCGCATCTCCGGTGCCATCACCGGACTCTAACCCTCAGGACCCTGACCATGACCCTCACCAAAGACCAAATCCTCGAATCGAACGACCTCCAAAGCGAATCCGTCCAGGTTCCCGAATGGGGCGGCTCGGTGCGCGTGCGCACCATGACCGGTGCCGACCGCGACGCATTCGAGGCCAGCATGATCACCACGCTGTCGGACGGCACGCGCAAACCGAACATGGCCAACATGCGTGCCAAGTTGGTGGCGCTCACCGTGGTGGATGATGCCGGAAACTTGGTGTTCGGCGTCACCGATGTTGACCGCCTTGCGCTCAAGTCTGCGACGGCACTGGAACGCGTCTTCAATGCCGCGCAGCGCATCAACGGACTAGGCGTGCAAGCCGAGGCGCAGGCGGAAAAAAACTCCGTGGCCGGCCTGAGCGCAAGTTCTACTTCCGCCTAGCGCTGGCCCTAGGCAAAACCGTCCGCCAACTCCTGACGGAGATCGACAGCACTGAGCTCACCGAGTGGAGGGCGTACTACGCGCTCGAACCCTTTGGCGAACTGGTGGCTGACCAGCGCCATGGCATCGTCACCTCGGTGCTGGCCAACGTCAACCGCGACGCCAAACGCCACCCGGATCCGTACCGCCCCAACGACTTCATTTACTGGCACGAATCCCATCACGCCGCGTCCGAACAATCCGGGCAGGGCGGTACTTTGCTGCTTGACGCCGATGCGCAGTCGCGCCTGATCAAGCAAGTCCTCTTCAAAGCGAAATAGACCCACCATGTCCAACCTCGGCTCCCTCGTCGTCTCCCTGGAGGCGAACATCGTTCGTTTCCAGTCAGACCTGGGTCGCGCCGCCGCCATTGCCGAGCAGCGCATGGGCCAAATCGACAAGAGCATCGGCATAGTCAATACCGCTATCAAGTCCCTGGGTGCCGGTTTGGTGGTGGGCCTGACGATGGACAGGATAAAGGACAAGATCCAGGGTGCCATTGCCGCCGCCGCCGGGCTGCAGGCGCTCTCCGAGCGCACTGGCGCGACAGTCGAAGGCCTTTCGGCCCTGGCCTCGGTCGCCAAACTGTCCGGTACCGACACGGAGAGCCTGGCCACCGGCCTGCAAAAGCTGGCCAAAACCATGGTGGACGCCGAACACGGCGGACAAAAGAGTGCCGAGGCGTTTCGCGCCATTGGCATCAGCATCGACGAGATTCGGGGCAAGCAGCCCGACGAGGTGTTCTTACTGGTCTCCAACCGCCTGGCCGAGTATGCCGATGGCGCGGGAAAGACGGCGCTTGCGATGCAACTGCTGGGCAAGTCCGGTGCCAACCTGCTGCCGGTCGCGAAAGACCTGGCCGATGTGGGCGAGTACCAGGTCAAGGTCACGCGCGAGCAGGCGGTGGCGGCCGACGACTACGAGAAAAACCTGGTGCGGCTGGAAGTGGCGCAGGGCGCGATCGTCAAGCGCATGGCGCTGGAGATGGTGCCGGTGTTCAACGCCGTGACCGAGTCGATGCTCGAATCCCTGAAGGCCAACAATGGACTCAAGAAGAGCATCGACTCGCTGGTCGCTGACGGATCGATCAGTGCGTTCGCGCAGGATGCAGCGATTGCGCTGGCAATCCTGATCGAGACTCTCACGGCGGTGGCCAAGGCGGCAATGGCGGTGGCCAGGAGTTTCCAGGTCGTGTACGCCGACAGCAAGTTCGCGTTGCAGTTCCTGGACGCCACGCCTGGACAGGCCTACGACCTGATCGCGAGCGGCACGGGGCCGCTCAAAAAGGCACTGGACGAGCGCAATGCCGTGCTCGATCGGGCCAACCAGGCCTATGCCGACGCCTGGGATTTCGACGCCCAGGCCATGGAGAAAGACCTCAAGCAGCGCTTTGCCGCCATCAATGCTGCGGCTGGCGCGGCAGCTTCCACCTGGGGCCGCGAGGCAAGGGGGGGAGGCGCGACCACCACAAAGCGCCCGGGCGTCAACTTCAATCCAAACAAGGACGGCCCGGGAGGACCTACCGACGATCCGGCCAGGAAGGTGTTGGAGGGTCAGCTTCGCGACCAGCAGGCGTTCATCGCCACGGAGAAGGCGCAACTGCAAAACCGCGAGCAGTACCTGCAGTACTACTACCAGCAGGAGTATGTGGATGCGTCCCAGTACCACAGCACCAAACGAACGCTGATTGCCGACGCCCTGCAGGCCGAGCTCGAAGCGTATGACAAGCAGGCTGCGGCGATTGCAATTTACATCGCCCAGGCCAGGAAGGATGTCGATGTCCAGGACGCCCGCAACAAGCTCTCCGAGGTCGCAGCCAAGCGCTCCGCCGCTGAACTGTCAGCCAACAAGCAACTGACCGACACGGTGCTGGAGCAGGCCCGGGTCTACCGCGAGTTCGACCTGGCGACCACCGCCGTCGCGCGCCAGAACCAACTGGCCAACGAGCAGGCCCAGTTCCAGATCGATTTGCTCGGCCAAAGCACGCTGGAGGTCGCCAAGCTCACAGAACAAAAACGTCTGCAACTGGCCTTGGAAGATCGCCTGTACCAGATGCGCGGCAAGAACCTGCCCCAGGCCGAGATGGACCGGGCGATTCTGGACACTGAGGAGCAGAAAAAAACTGCCCTGGCCCTGATCGAGGAGAGCTACCGGCGTCAGCGCACCGTGGCCTTCGGCGCCAGCGAGGCCTTCCGCAAATACGCCGAGGATGCGGCCAATGTCGGCGCGCAGGTCGAAGGCGCCATGACCAGTGCCATCAAGGGCATGGAGGATGCGTTGGTCGGTTTCGTCACCACCGGCAAACTCAACTTCAAGAGCCTGGCCAATTCCATCATTGCCGACATCGCCCGCATCCTGATCCAGCAGAACATCACCGGACCGCTGGCGCAGATGATCCAGGGCAGCATTTCGGGCGGCGGCGCTGGGTCAGGTGGGTTGGGTGGCCTGATCGGCTCCTTCCTCGGTGGCCTGTTCGGCAAAGCTGGTGGCGGACCGGTGGAAGCCGGAGGCATGTACCGCGTCAACGAGCTCGGCCCCGAACTTCTGACCGTGGGTGGTGCGCAGTACCTGATGATGGGAAGCGAAGCCGGCTCCATCACGCCCAATGGCGGTTCGGGTGGCGGCAGTGGTGCGTCTGGTGGTGGCAACACCATCATCAACAATTTCACGGTTGGGGACGTCGCCAGCATGGCGCAGGTGAAGGCGGCGGTTGCGGCCAGTCAGCGCCAGGTGTTTGCAGCCAGCCAGCGCTCCATGAGTTACGGCGGGGCCCTGGCATGAGTGCGGTCACGCTGCCGGTGCCATTTGCACCAAACAGTTGCTCCCTCAAATTGTCGGTGAACCAGCGCGTGAACGCGTCCCCGTTTGGCGGCAGCGAGCAGGCTGTGGACCTGCTCAACGATCGCTGGCTGATGTCGCTCGAACTCCCTGCGGGCTACAGCGCCCAGGGCGCGGCCATCGAGGCATTTATCAATGCGATGCGGGGCCAATCCAACTGGGTCGCACTGTACCACTTCGCACGCCAGGTGCCACGCGGCACGATGCGCGGGTCGCTCACCATGTCGAGTGCTGCTGCGCAAGGCGCGTCGGCACTTGTCGTGACCGGCGGTGCCGGGCAGGCCAGCACGACTCTGTTGGCCGGAGACCTGATCGGTGTCAGCGGCCTGCTGTTCATGGTCGCATCCGACTGTGTCGCCAATGGCAGCGGCGTCATCACCGTGCCGATCGTGAACCGCCTGCGCGTGGCCTTGGGCTCCGGTCTGACTGTCACCTGGTACCGGCCCACGGCATTGTTCCGGCTGGTCTCCACTCCGGTGGTCGAGTACGCGCCGGGCCTGTCCTCGGGCGTTTCCTTTGATTTCGCGGAATACATCCCCTGATCTCTCGATCATGAAGTCGTATTCGTCCGCAACGCTGGCGGCGCTCGCCAGCGGCCATGTTGCGATCGTGCGCCTGGTGCACATGGCCTTCTCCAGCGGCGTCGTGGCCCTGAACGTGAGCAATTGGGACCTGGTGTGGCTGGGTGTCACCTACAAGGGCGCCTATGGCCTGGGCGCGGTGAGCCAGATCACCGACAAGCCCGGCGAGGTGCAGGGCATCACGTTGCAACTCAGCGCCGGTGACCCGGCACGTATTGCGCTGGCGCTGGACAGTGCGGATGTGGTCCAGGGCACCGTGGTGACGCTGCGCACAGCGATCCTGGAGACAGTCAATTACACGATTGTTGATGCGCCGATCGACTGGGTGGGCAAGTGCGACACCATGACGATTTCCGAATCGGGCACCAGTGCCGAGGTCGGCGTGACGGTCGAGAGCCGCGCGGTGGATCTATTGCGTGGCAATCCGGCCACCTACTCGGACGCCGACCAGCAGTCGCTCTTTGCCGGTGACCGCGCCTTCGAGTACGTGGTCTCGCAGTCCGACAAACCCATTGTCTGGCCGGCGCGGGAGTTCTTCTTCAAATGACCCGCATCATCCTCGTGCGTCTGCCCGACTGGCGGCTGCGTTTCGATGCGCTAATCACCGAGCGGCTGCATACGCCATTTGCCTGGGGTCGCAACGACTGCGCCTTGTTTGCTGCCGACAACGTGCTGGCCCTGACCGGAGTCGATCCCGCGTTCGGGTTGCGCGGCCACGCGAGTGCGCGGCAGGCAGCCAGGACCCTGCGCCAGCGCGGCGATCTGGCGACGCTGGTGGATCTGAATCTGGGGCCGTCCTGCACTCCCGCCTTGGCCACCCAGGGCGACGTGGTCATGGTGCCCATGGGTGGACGTCTTGCGCTGGGCGTGTGCCTCAGTGCCGAGTACGCTGCAGGACCTGGTGCGGCTGGGCTGCTGCAGACCTCGATGGCCAATGCGGTCTGTGCCTGGAAGGTGGGCTGATGCCGGCATTCCTGGCTGAGATCGCCATCAACGCCCTGCTGGCCGCTGGTGCCAATGCCGGTGTGGCGCTCACCATCGGCGCGTTCGTTGCCGACTACGCGCTGCTGATCGGCGGCCTGGCCCTGTCCGCCAGCCAGGCCAAGAACGCCAAGCGCAAGGCACGCTCGCAGTTCAACGCGGCTCAGGTCGACCGGCTCATGAGCGTGTCCACCACGACCGCGCCGCGCGAACTCGTCCTGGGTCGGGTGCGAAAGGGCGGATCCGTGTTCTTCCGGGGCTCCACCGGTGCCAACAAGACCACGTTCCTGATGGCCATCGCACTGGCCGCGCACGAGGTCGATGCGCTGGAGGCGGTGTACCTCAACGATGAGTTGGTCAGCCTGGACGGCTCGGGCAATGTCACCAGCGCCCCTTACAGCATCGCCCAGTCCGGCAGCGCCACCGAATACAGCACAGGCGTCCCGCAGGCGCTGGCCTATACACCGACTGCCGGCACCATTCGTTGCTTCACGGGAACCAGTGGCGGCCCCGAGGGCGACATCATCGATGTCGGCAGCACGAGCGGTGGCGGCAACATCATCACGACGGTCGCCGGTGCCACCATCCAGTACCAGTACTCAGTGTCGATTCCCAAAGCCAACGTGCGCCTGGTGGCTGGCACGGCGGGACAGTCGGCGGATGCGCGTATGGTCACGTTGTTCCCGACCCTGTGGACAGCGGCCCACCGGGCCCAGTCGGTGGCCTACCTAGTGTGTGAATGCACGTACGACGAGACGGCGTTCCCCAGTGGCCTGCCGAACTTCACGGCCGTCATTCGAGGTGCGAAGATCTATGACCCCCGGCACAACCTGTGTACCTGGTCCGAGGCGTTCGATGACGCAAGCTGGCTTGCCATCACCACCAAGGTGGTCAGCGCCAACACCAATGTTGCGCCCGATGGAACGACAACAGCCGACACGCTCACTGACAACAACGCGGCGGCTTACCTCGGAATCCAGAAATCACGCGCAGTAGGCAACGATTCGAGCAGCCACTGCTTCTCTATCCATGTCCTCAAAACCACCGGCGCGACAGCGGCCACCTTCGGTCTGAACTTCTCGCTGTCGGGCGGCACTTCGGTGTTCCAGAACGTGCGTCTGAACACGGATACCGGCCAGGCCTACACGACGGGCAACCCGGTGACAGTCAATGACGCGGGAACCTACTGGCGCATCTCGGCGTACATGACCAACAACAGCACCGGAAACACCATTGCGACCGCAAGCATCTACGCGGCCACCTCCGGATATAACGGGGGACTGGCCGACGTGGTGACGGGCCAGGGATCGGCAGTCATCTGGGGTGCGCAGTGGAACCCAGGAGCGGTGGCACTGCCGTACTCGCGTGCCGGCGCGTCCGTCGTCGCCCCGGTCACTGCCTTCTCAGAAAACCCGGCGCTGATGATGCGCCATGTGTACCAGCACGCATCCTTCGGCAAGGCCACGATCATGGCAGCTGAGGAGGGACGTTTCTGCGCGGCGGCGGACGCCTGTGACCGGGCGCAGACCTACACCGTGGGTGGTGTTCCCACGGCAACGACGCTGTTTCGGGCCGCGATCGTGCTGCCATTTGGCTCGGATGCGAGTGCTGCGTTCGATGACCTGGCGCAGAGCATGGCCGGGTCGTGGGCATTTGCGGGCGGGGAGTTGTACCTCAAGCCGGGTGTCTACTGGCCCAGCAGCTTGAGTTTCACGGACGCCGATCTGGCGGTGCTTTCCCGCCCGGTGGGTGGATCGGATGAGGAGCGCCCGATCGCCATTTCTGTGCACCGCGAGCGCGCCCAGAAGTTCAACGTGGTCAATGCCACGATCTGGGACAAAGCGCAGGGGTACAAACAGGCGACGCTAACACCGGTCAGGAGCGCGGCCTATGTCGCAGCCGACGGCGGGGTGGAACTGGCACAGGCCGTCTCAATGCCGGCGGTGTTCGATGGAGCCCAAGCTCAGCACATTGCAGGCGTGATGATGCGCGACGCGCGTGATCCGCTCACCGTCTCGATGCCGTTCAAGATGCGCGCATACCCCGTCGAGTTGTTCGATACGGTGCAGATCACGCTGTCGCGCTACGGCTGGAGCGCCAAGCAGTTCCAGGTGGTCGGCAAGACCTTGTCGTCGGATGGCGTGGTGTGGTTGTCGCTGAAAGAAATCTCGGCTGCCATCTATGCCGTGGATGCGGCGTTCCTGGCGCAGGGGTATGCGAACAATACCGCGTTGCCTTCGCCCTGGTTCGTGCCCACCATCGGGACCTTGACTATCACCAGCGGCACCAGTGAACTGGTCAAGCAGGCCGATGGCACTATCACCAGTCGCATGCGCGTGGGCTGGCCGGCCTTGCTGGATGCCAGCGTGCTGGAATCCGGCTCGGTCGAGGTGCAGTACCGCAGTGTGCTGAGCGCCGGGGCCTGGACCTCAGTTTCTGTTTCCGGAAACGAAAACCAGGTGGTGATCGACGCGGTGCAGGATTTGCTGTATTACTCGGTGCGTGCCCGGGCGCGCAACAAGACGGCGGTGGGGGTATGGAGCGCGCAGGGAACACACCGGGTGATTGGTAAGACAGCAGCGCCGCCGCCATTTGACGTCTTTACCGTGCTGGTCCAGCCGGACGGCACGCGCCAGTTCAACTTCAGTTACACGACGCTTGCCGCACAACCTGCCGACTGGCTGGGTGGCGAGATCCGGTATGTGAGTGGCGCGGTTGGTTCGCCCGACTGGTCCACGATGAGCCTGCTGCAGGATCTGACCGCGTATTACACGCACAGCCCGGTGGAACTGAACGCTCCACTGGCTGGCACCTACACGTTTGCTTGCAAGTCGATCGACACGACCGGCAATGAGTCAAGCTACAAGCTGGTGACCATCACCTTGCCGGAGCGGCGTTCTGGCAATCTGTTCGCTGAGTATTTCGAGCACACAGACGGCTGGCTCGGTATCAAGACCGGGTGCCATGTGCAGGCCGGGTTCCTGGAAGCCAATGACACTACAACCTGGGCCACGCTGCCGGCCACCTGGGATGCTTACACGCGCTGGAACCGGACGCCAACCAGTCCGATCACCTACGAAACGCCAGCGCGCGACTTCGGCACCATCATTGCCGGACAGGTCAACAGCACGCTGGATGCGGACGGCAGCATCGTCCAGGAACTCACCACCAGCACCAATGGCACGACGTGGTCCGGCTGGAGCGCGGCCAGCGCGCCGTTCTCGACCCGGTACCTGAAGCTGCGCGCGACGGTGACCGCCACCGGCCCGCTTCCGGTCCCGCTGATCCGCTCCTGGGCGTACCAGATCAACGCCCCCGTGCGCTCGGAATACCTGAACGACATCGTGGTTTCCGCACTGACCGGGTCGTATCGCATTGGGGTGGGTGACATCCGCATTCCCCTGGGCGGCACGTACTACTTCCTCAAAAAAACCGACGTGACGATCCAGGACAGCAGTGCCGGGACCTGGGCCGCCACGCGCATCGACCAGTCGCTCAGCCCGGCTCCGCGCTGGCAGTTTCGGTTGAACGGGACGCTGGCCGATCCGGCTCTGGTTGATTTCTATATTGAAGGGTTCTAGCAATGACATGGCCAGCCGCAGACGTGGGAACAACCAACGCCGATGCCGGCACCGACTCGCCGGCGACGGCGCGCACTGACCTCCTGGACCTGATGACCAAGTTCAACCAGGTCCGCAATCATGTGAGCGCCTTCATCCAGACCTTGCTGGACGATGCGGCGGCATCCAATGCGCGCACGACACTGGGGGCTGCGGCGTCCGGTGCCAACACGGATATCACGTCTGTCGCGAGCACGACCACCATCAACGGCACGGTGATCGGCTATCGGGAGATTCCGCAGAACAGCCAGTCTGTGGCCTACACGTTGTTGGCGGGCGACGCGGGCAAGCACATATTTCACCCGAGCGCGGACACGACGGCCCGCATCTGGACGATTCCGGCCAACGCCTCGGTTGCATTCCCGATCGGCACGGCGGTCACCTTCGTGAACCATGTGTCGGCCGCTGTGATTACCATTGCCATCACGACCGACACGATGCGCCTGGCAGGGCCCGGCACGACGGGCAGCCGGACTCTGGCCGCAAACGGCGTGGCGACCGCGCTGAAAGTCACCGCAACCGAGTGGATCATCTCCGGCACTGGGCTGACCTGATATGGGGATGCAGCAGGCCCTGCTGATGGGTGGGCCGTTCTTCTTCACGCTGACCCCAGGTGTCAACATCAATGTGCGCACGCAGGCGGTCGCTGCAGGGTGGAACCAGAACGCTGCCTTGGTCGCAACGCTCAATGGCGCGGCGACATCCGCGTCGGGGGCGACACCAGCCTGCACGATCGCCGGGTCGTTCCCCGGTGGGATCACCTTGAACAACAACAGCACGATCACTGGAGCGCCCGGCACAACCGGATCCGCCGGGACCAACGGCGCAGCCGGTGTGGGCGGTGCGGGGGGATATGGAGCCGCCAACTCCGGCAATACGGCAGGCTCTGGCGGCGGTACAGCGGGCAACGGCGGGACGGGTGGAACGGGCGGGACCGCGCTGAGCGTCTCGGTCCCGGCGAACGTCAACAACGTGGGAACGCTGGCCGGTGGCACTGGCGGCGGTGGAGGGGCGCCTGGCACACGCAGCGGCGGTGGCGGCGGTGGCGGAGCAGGCGGCGTGACGGGCAAGTTCGACAACGATACCTTTGGAGGCAACGGTGGCAACGGCTACAGCGTCGCTGGTGGCGGGCCGTTTGCGGGCGGCACTGCCTCTGGAAGCGCGAGCCCGGGCGGCGCAGGAGGAGCCTCGGGCTTTGCAGGAGTGGCATCCAGCATGCCAGGCGGCGCGGGAGGTGCTGCTGGCTCCACCGGCGCGACCGGCTCCGTCGGCCTGTACGTCTCGGGAAATGCCAATGTCACATGGGTTGCCACCGGCACCCGAACAGGAGGAGTCACATGAAATACAAGATCATCGAGATCAACTCGGTGGACCATTCCATCGTCGTGCGCTTCTACACCAACAAGATCACCGAGGCGGACCTGGCGGTAGACGTGGACGACAAGGGCAGCATCCTGCGTTGTCGCACCGACTTCAACATCGACCTGCCGGTGCCACCTCCGACAGGGGATGCGCTGGAGAAATTCATTCTGCGGCGCGCGCCGCGCGACTGGCTCAAGGTCCGTGAGGATGTGGCGGATCCGATGGTCGACACGTCGCTTGCGCATCTGCTGCCATTGCTGGGTGTCGAGCAGACTGGTTCCATCGCCAACGATCCGCTGACGGTGGAAGTGGTGGTCGACATGGTGCAGACATGATCCGTTTTACCGACCTCAAACTGCCCGGGCTCAAGGCGGTGTCTGCCGATGGCGAGTTGGGCGACAGCTACATCATGGACGTCAAGGACGGGTATGACCGGTCCAATTCGCCCTACCTCACGATCACGGCCAGGGGGGCGGTGGACGAGACGGCTGAACGCCTGCCTGGCACGCGGCGCATCAAGGCGGGACTGACCAACGTCGCGGGGATGCTCTTTACCGGCAATGCCGGCAAGGTCACGCGCACCGTAGTGACGCCGAAGTACCGGTACTACTGCCTGAGCGACCCGGCGCGTCGCAGGCTCGTAGCGCAGGAGGTTCGGCTGGCGGCAGGGGAGTCGTTCGCGGTGCAGCCCGGGTTCTTCCTGTTTGTCGGAGTAGGCACAGTGCTGGCGGCTGGGCGCGAACGGGTCGCGCCTGCATTCATCGAGTCTGTCACCGAGCCGTGCACCGCCACAGCCAAGGCCGACGGCGCGCTGGCCCTCTACATCCAGCGTCTGCCGCCGCCCTAGAAAACCATTCCCTCACCAGTTTCACAACCCGACTGCCCAAGGCATATGCCTTCGGCGGTCTTTCTTTCGGCCGCAGTCTGAGTGCCATGTGACGGCCTGCGACGCCGATACCCATTTCAACCAGGAGCGACATCCATGAATGCAGAGGAACGAACGGAATTCATCGCAGACATTGCCGCTGCGATTCGGGAGCTTGCCGCACCGACCACGCTCAGCGATGACGAGCAGCGCTGGGTACGCATGGCGATCAAACGCGAGGCACAGATCAGCGAGTTCCGCAAGGCCATCATCGAGAAGACCCTCGGCGGCCTGATGTGGGCGGCGGTGGTGGGCATCGGTTACTTCGTGCTCGACTTCCTGAAAACGCACGGGTTCAGGCCTTGAGGGGTGACCATGAATTTCGATGAAGCCTTTGTCCGGCTGCTTGGAAACGAGGGTGCGTATGCCAATGATCCTAGGGACCCGGGCGGGGAAACGATGTGGGGTATCACCAAGCGGGTTGCACTGGCCAACGGCTACGCTGGACCGATGCGGGAGATGACGCAGGCACAGGCGAAGGCCATCTATCTGCCGTTGTACTGGAACGCGGCGCACATCGACAGCTTGCCGTACGAATTGCGGTTTCACGTGTTCGACGCGGCGGTGAACTCGGGCGTGGGGCAGTCGGTGCGATGGGTGCAACGGGCTGTCGGCGCGGTCGACGACGGTGTGGTCGGGCCGGAAACGCTCGGGGCGCTGGCTACTGTGCCGGGCTCCGTGGCCGCCGCGAGATTCAACGGTCAACGCCTGCAGTTCATGACGTCCCTGAAAGCCTGGCCCGCATTCGGCCGGGGCTGGGCCAACCGCATCGCCAACAACCTAATGGGAGTTTGACATGTCACTTGACATCACCGGACTGGGCGCAGTCTCCGACCTGGCCAACACGGTCATCAACAAAATCTGGCCCGACAAGACCGAGGCCGAGAAGCAACAACTCGCCGCCGCCGTCATGGTCGTACAGGGGCAGATGGACATCAACAAGGCGGAGGCCGCGAATCCATCGGTGTTCGTGGCGGGGTGGCGCCCTGCGATAGGATGGGTGTGCGGAGCGGCCTGTGCCTGGAATTGGATTGCGCTACCGATAGTGAAGGTCGCGCTGGCCGTGGCCGGCTACAAACTGGCACTGTCGCCGGCGGACGTCACGGAGATGCTGCCGATTCTGATGGGGATGTTGGGGCTAGGCGGGTTGCGGACCGTCGAGAAGATCAATGGGGTGGCGGGGAGGTAGCGTCTTGGTCGTGAATCGACACGACCTCGGTGAGCTTCAGCGCCTTGATGCGCGGCATGAACGCTCTCCGAAATCTTCCAACGAAATCGACGAGCCAGTCACAGTATTCTGGCCAGGCATCACGATTTGCCAGATCCACCTTTCTGAACAACCCAATGATCTTGTCGCGTTTTTCTGGGGTTGGGTTCCAGGTCAGGCTTTCGCCAATCTCCCGCTCGATCGAAGCCTTCTCCCGTTCCAATTGCGTCAAGGCCGCCTCGGCGATTTGATTCCCGATGTACACGCGGACACCGATCCTACCGGCGTACGTGTCCAGAATATTCGAGAGAAAGATGTTGGACCGGCCGAGGGCTACGTCGAACCAATACTGAGGCCGCGGCGTTTGGGCGGACGGTATGACCTTCCTTTCGAGCAAGCGCCTTTGAAATAGGGTCCAGAATTCCAACTGCATCTGCTGCACCTCAGTCAGCGACCCTGACGATTTTGCAGCGGTCGCCGCGCGAACGACCTGATTGGGCTCACTGATGATGTTGAATCGTATGGCTGGCGGCGAATCGTCAATCTGCAGAACTTCAAGCTGCACCGCGTAGAGTGATAGCGAATCGATCGTGCGCTCATTGAGCCAGTCCATGGTCTTGCGATGCTCTTCAGTGAAATGCTCGGCAATCCACACAACCGTGGAAGCGCCCAGGGTCGCGCCGTAGGTCAGCAATTTTCCCAAATGGTCATGGTTGGTCTTTCCGAACTGGTTTTCGATGACAACGTACTCACCGGATGCGTCCTTCGCCAGAATGTCTGCCCAGTACGGACCAACGGGCACTTCGATTCGTTCGAGTTGTAGATCCATGCCGATGGCCTCGGACAAAGCAGCCATGTGGCTTTCCTCGGCCAACCATGGCGTGAAGTCACGCTCCTCATGACTCCACACTGATTTCAACTTCAGATTTTTCAACTGACCGAGTATCAATGCCATTTCTGCCTCCGAATTCAAATCTGATCCCGCAGCGCGACATACTGGTTGGCAGTGCCTTCCGACCGCAACTCCAATGGCGAGCTATTTGACGCCACATAGGCAATTGGTCGATCAAGTGCGAATGGGTAAATCACTGGCGTCGTCTGCAATGCAGGAATGGACAGCGCCTTGCCCGTGTAACGCAAGACCGCCTCGATAAGCCACGCCACCAAGTGGTCATTAGTCAGCATTGTTGGCGCGCAGCGGATCAAGCGCTTTCCCTTGTCGACCCGCTCCATCGTTCCCCAACTGGCCTGGGACTGAAGGACCATGTTGGTCATCCGGTAGGTACCCTCACGTTCGCCATAGATCTCACTCATGCGTCGATGAAGTTCCGCCGACGTGCAATCGCCTTGCAGTGCCGACAACCGCCCCATCAGCTCCGCCACTTTTCCGAAAAATGGGTAGGTTGCAATGGCTATTCCCCAACTCAGTGCCGATGCTGAAATGTCTGGCTCATCTTTGAACAATCTCGCACCACGGTCTGCAAAGTCGACCAGTTCCGGTCGAGGTTCCAGCCAAAGCCTATTTAGAACTGTGCGGGTCTTTTTTCTCGCAGCGACGCCAAGACCTGCTGCGTCTAGCAGCACGTTCAAATCGTCAACGCTTGCCAACCCTGCGCGGACCTTGAGCGCGCATGCCACCCAATCAAGCTGGATAAAGCGATCAAATCCTATTTGTGGAACAGTTGAATTCATCCGGTTTGCTTCACATAACTCACTTTGACAAATGGGACGATCAGTTCTTCCACAGACATGCCGCCATGGACGACCAGTTGCTCCCCGACCGGAACAAACGCCGTGCGTCCACCCGCGAATAAGGGCATGAAGTTCGCTGGCAGTCCAGCGATATTCAACCGAATCGTCCCTGCATAGGCGTTGGCCGATTCAGCCAGTAAGGCTTCGCTACGGTAAGCTCGAACACGCTCTCCGCGTGTCTCAGCGATTACCCCCTGGCTTGGACGTCCTACCCCTACAGCTTCTACGTTGCCGTGATCGGCCGTCACATAGACGTGAAATCCGTTGTCGAGCAGCGATGTGAACAATCGGTCCACAAAGCCCGACTCACACCAGCTATCGATTTGGTTTGCGATGCCTCGCTTGCCCAGGACCGCGCCATGCACAATCTCATCCACGGTGTCGACCACAATGCCGGCGACTTTGACGGCTGGGTTGGTCAGGGCTGATTCAAGCGCATCGAGTTGATCGGTTCGCTTAATGCCTTTGCGGTACATAACCTCATTGGTCCGAAGTCCGTTGTCCTGCCAGACACGTTGCCACTGGGCCGGTTCTTGTGCTGTCGTTTCGATCGACTCTGAAAACTCTCGCGGCTTCAGACCTGAAAACAATGCCTGCCTGGAAACTGATGTGGTTGTCGGCAGCCAAGCAAAGCACCCACCTTCCTCAAAGCCAATCCGTGGCGACTTCTTGGCGACGTGTTCCCGCAATTGCACCCATTGATCAATAGACATTCCGTCAAAGACCAATAGAGCGATTTTTGATTCACCTGCGCTACGCCGGGTGGACAGGAAGCGAGGCACGTGATGGACCATGACCGGGCCCTTCGCCACAGGCAGTGATGGCAGATCGGCGTAGTGCTTTGCCACCCAGGCTTGAATCCGTTCGTCTGCCAGCCGCTGGACTTCGATGATGCTGTCTCGGATGCCATTCGCCCGAGTCGTGTCAAGCGTGTGGTACCTGGAGAGGACTTCGCCGAAGCGCTGTGCGTACTGCGTCCAGTCACGATGTGATGAATCCAGTGTCGGCGTGGTCTCCAGAAGCTTCTTGACACCATCCAGGACCAGGTTCCGCAATGCTGCAGGGTCCTGGACGATGCCCACCTTCGCCCAATCAGGAATTCCGACGGGCATCCCTTGGACGGCAAGTGGGTGCAGCGTTCCGTCCAGAAACATTGAATCGACCACTGCCCGCACATCCGGATGATCAAAAGGGACATCAGCTTTGGCCGTGTAGTCGGCGGGCATTGGCTCTCCGATTCGAGTGCCGATCACGCCACGCTGATCCAGATACCTGTACCACGCATCCTGCAGCACACGAAGCATTGCACTCTTGGAGGAAAACAACTCCGCAATCGGCAAACCCTTGAATGCATCGATGCCGCCTAGAATTTGCGCAATGTACGTGGAAAGAACAGGTGGCAAGCCAGCGTTGCGGTAATGCAGGCGCAGCAGCTCACGCCACAAGTCCTCCGGACGGGAAAGCAGGTGTGCACCAATCCGGAAGATATGGGTTAGCACGAACTCCTTGGTGGCAGCTTCGCCGTGTGACTGGGCCGCATAGTTGGACTGCGCGTCGAACAGTGACTCCAGATGGACAGCGTCAATTTGGCGGACCACCGTATAGCTGAGCTTGGGGAACAGGTCCGCTAGGCTGAGCCGGACTGTACGCGCCTGACGGCGGTAATCCCAAGGCAACGTATCAGTGGCTGACGCCCGCAAGTGCAGCACCAGCGCCTTTGATGGCCCAGCTTCTCCACGGTCCCATGCCTCACGATAGCGCTCCTCGTATTCGGCGCGGAATGCCACCGAATCTTCAAAGGGCAGGACCTCGAACCCGCGCTCGCGCAGTATTGACAGAATTTGTTCATCTAACAGCACGTCATCCGGATCTGCTGCGATCCAAAAGCGCGAAAGGTCAGTGGGAAATTCGCCGAGTATTCGTTCAATCCAGAGGCTCATGCAGAATCGCCCCTGGGAGTTGAAGTACCGATGCGCAGCATCATCACGGCATTCAAGTCTGGAACACAGACATCTGCGTCATCCAGCGTTGCCAGCCGGGCCTGATGTTCGGCATCCAGTCTCTGGCGGCGATGTGCTCGCACTGCCGGTAGTCCAATTCGACCAATTGCCTGATAGCGTGCGTCGTATGCATACTGGGCGCGATCGCGCTCCTCCTTCAATCGCGTTCGATGCTCTTTCAGCAGATCGGAAAACAGTCGTTCCCCCTGGCTGACCGCCGCTGTGTGAGACGACTCAAACCAACGCGTGGCATCAGCAACATCACCCGAAACTCCGACTTCCACATGCTCTGTCAGCAGCAGGTCCCAGATCCGTTTAGCCGTCGGCACAAACGCGCGCCCATCATCCGTCGCAAAAACTGGAAGGAAGCGCTTTCTACCGAATCCATCGGCTGAGAGACTGATCTCCCACAGTGACCAAACGCCCTGAATCGTGTCCGGCAAACCGGTGATTCGCACGACGGGCAGTGGTTGACCCGCCACGCAGCGCGGCAATGCGTTGATGACGGTTCGGGCGCGAGGATCTTCCAGAGTGACCCAATCCAGTTCCGGATTCTGCTCGGCCGTTCGGGCGTCAAAGCAAACCCTCGATGATTCGCTGCCGTCTGCCCAGGTCACGCGCCACGCGTTTGCATCGTCACCAGGCATCTTGGTGGCAGATCCACCCAACGCAGGAAGACCGCTGGTGATAGCGCGCTCAAGCCAAAACTGTGCTGGATGGTCGCGCCATTTCCGCGCATCGTTAGCATCCAAGGTGTGGCCGTCGCTCAAGAGGGAACTGCTCTTCTTGGTGTCCGCAATCTTTTCGCGGACCTGCGAAATCACAGCGTCGCATTCCTTCTCAATGGATTCGGGATGCTGAAGCCCGTGGACGAACAATTCGTCAAAAATTGGATCCGCTTCCACGGAGTCCATCACGTCCGAAGCCTTATCGACGCCAAACTCCTGAGCAATGACCTCAAGTTTCTGCTCCAGTACTTGCCGAACGCGATGTTCCACTGTCTCTTCAAGGACGAAGTTGATGGCGCGCACCACATGGTGCTGGCCAATGCGGTCAACACGGCCAATGCGCTGTTCGATCCGCATCGGATTCCACGGCATGTCAAAGTTGACGATAACGTGGCAGAACTGCAGGTTCAGACCTTCGCCACCAGCATCAGTAGACACCAAAATCCGAACTCCACCGGCGAAGACCTGTTGCGCCTTGGTGCGTGCATCAAGATCCATCCCGCCATTGAGCAGCGCGACCGAGAAGCCGCGACTCTCCAACAACCCCGCCAGCATGGCCTGGGTAGGTACGAATTCAGTGAACACCAGGACTTTTAGTTCTGGATCGTTCTCTTCCTGCTGAAGTTTGTATATCAACTCCAGCAGTGCCTCGGCCTTGGCATCAGATCCTGCTGATTCGGTTTGGCGGGCAAGAGTGAGCAGCGTTTCCACCTCTGCGGTTTCTTGCGCGAGTGCCTTTGCGAATCCCGGGCGCGCATGCACGGCCAGATCAGCCTGGGATTGGCCGTCCATCTCGCCCCAGTCATCATCGTCGGTATTCTCAAAAAGGGATGCTTGCGGTTGAGGACCCGTGCCAGCGTCCGTAAGCACAGCAAAGCGCCGCTCAAGAGTAGTGCGAATGGCTGCTGTACTTGATGTGACCAACCGCTGCATCAAGATCATGAGAAACCCGATGTGCCGCTGCTTGGCCGCCATGGCCTGGTTGTAGCCATGACGGACATAGTCAGTGACAGCCTCGTAAAGTTTCTCTTGAGCCGCATGGCGTGCCTGCCAAGCAACTGCCTGCATGCGCGTGACCCGGGGCTTGAACAGAGATTGGCCTTCCGCATTGATCGACGCGCGCTTTTCGGTCCTGATCACAAAAGGCCGAACACGATCTTGCGTGACACTTCCCTCGTTGGGGAACGACTCCCGATCGATCAGTTGCATCAAGCGCAAAAACTGATCGGTTTTGCCTTGGTGCGGCGTGGCAGACAGAAGCAACAGGTATGGAGCGGCCTCAGCCAGCGCAGCGCCCAGTTTGTATCGTGCAACCTGCTCGGTGCTGCCGCCGAGCCGGTGCGACTCATCAATGATGACCAGATCCCACGATGCCGAAATCAAATCTTCGAATCGCTCGCGGTTGTAGGCATTCAGTTGCTCCAAGCTCCAACCGCGACGGCCCTCCAGCGGCTTGACAGAGTCGAGCGAACAGATCACCTGATCGTGCAACTGCCAAAGGTTTTCTTCGTCGCTGCGCCATTGGCGAAATGCGGCCAGCTCCGATGGCTCAATGAACTGGAATTTCTCGCCGAAGTGCAGCCGCATCTCCGCTTGCCACTGTCGCACCAGACCTTTAGGAGCCACAACCAGAATACGACTCGCCATGCCACGCAGCTTCAGCTCTCGAAGAATCAGTCCTGCTTCAATCGTTTTCCCGAGGCCGACCTCATCCGCCAATAGGTAGCGAATGCGGTCCCGGCTCATGGCACGGTTCAGCGCATACAGTTGGTGCGGTAGCGGGACCACACTGGACTGGATTGGTGCGAGCAGCAGATTCTCTTCAAGGGCGTCCTGCAATTTGGCAGCCGCTGCAATGTGCAGAATCTGATCCACGCTTGGGCGTATGTCGGCCAGTACCGATAGATCGAACGCGCGTGCGCGTACCACCGCCTCCTTGGTCGGCAACCAGACACGGTAGCTCGTTTCACCCCAGACGTCTTGCCGATCCACAACACGGCAGGGCGACGCGTGCCGGATGTGCCAGCACCACTCGCCGACGGCAAGTTCTGTCGCGTTGGTGGTGTTCCGTTCCATTTATGCGCCGGCCTCCGAACGCGTCAGCGCTTGGTCATACCAGAGCAGCAGCTTCTCATCCTCTTGCAGTGCATCTTCCGGCAGCTTTTGTGCCACGGCAATGATGGTGGTGTAGTCCTTGTTCGCCCAAGCGGTCTTGAAGCCGGTACGCATGGCTTCCAGCCGGAAGGTCTTCAGGCGGCGGCCAGCAAACGAACGGTAAGTCTCGAACTCTTTGAGCAGGGCCTTGTCCCGAACCATTTCCAGGTCACGCGCCTTGCTCGGGTCGGGCACATACCAGCGGTCAGTCGCTTTGGCTTTCAAGCGTGGGTCTGCCTTGTCTAAATTGCGGTACTCCTGCCAATTCGTCGAGAGATAGCGGTGGATCTGAGATGGGACCTCAAAACCGTCTTTGTCCTTGGGGTCGTAGCACAGGAAGTTACTTTCCAACAATTGAGACAACTCCGGCTTGGCCTCGTGTTTCTTCCAGCCGGCACCCAGTTGCTTGATGAACTCAGGGTGAATCTCCTGATAAGTGGAGGGCCTTTTCTTCAGGAAGTCGGATAGCCAGTCGATTGCTGAACGCTCATCGGCTATAAACATTTCCATCTGCGGCGCTTTGGCAGCTTGCATTCGCTTCTTGTCATATTCGCTGGCCTGTTCCGGCAGGAAGACCATGCCATCGCGTTCGGCAAAGCGCTGTGACAGGCCCGCCTGGAATTCCTGGCTGGAAAGTGGTACTAAAAAGCTGTGACGGACGAACCAAGCCACCAAGCGGTCGAAGATAATGCGGGGGTCGCGCTCGGCGACGAATTCCAGTTGGCTATCCTTGAGCTTTACGGTTGGAAGGTATTTCAGGTGAGTGCGGACGAAATCCCAAGCGGAGTCCGCGCTACCGCCTGCCCTTGTGAAACGCTCTTCTAGGCCGCCGTTCGGCTTGTAGGCAGAGATGACTAGATCTTGCTTGACTGCAGTGGTCGTCGTGACTGCTTTAAAGCTACCTTGTTTCTTGTCGAGAGCGGAGACATCAGCAACTACAAATCCAGCCTCTTGTAGAGACGTTTGAATGGCATTCCATACGGATGCCTGAGTATTTGAAAACTCTACAGTCATCCAGCGACCGGCCTTAAGTACGCGGTATGCCTCTCGAAAAGATTGAGTCATCAATCTACGGTAATCATCAAGCCCTTTTCTTTGACTCTTACTTTCAATTGCCTCAAGGGACTTCGCAGTCGCACACCCGAGCCAAGACTCCCATATGCTGTTTAGGTCCGCATAGGCAATGTTCGCACCGAAAGGTGGGTCGACGAATAGATAGTCTACAGATGAGTTTGGGAGACCAGAAATCGCAGTTGCCGACCCCGCTTGAACAATATTCCCCGGCGATTGATCGTGTAGAAGTGTTCGCGAAACGGTTTTTAGTCTGTTATGCAAAGCGAATGCCGGACGTTTCTCTACTGCGACACTAGGAATATATAGGGTTCCTGCCAGACCAGGAATAAATGGGCCTCCACCGCCCTTGAAATAGTATCCAATTTTTACTCTGGACATTCTCGAAACGTCAGACATCACTCCTGTAAGTAGGAATAGGCTTCTCGTGCCACGCGCTAGTTCGCGATACTTGGCTAAAGAGGTTATGTTTCGACGAGTGAAGAAGTGGTGAAAGTGTGTAACACCAATGCTATCGTTCCTCCTTGTTTCATCCCCTTCGGGCATTCTCTCCTTTGGGATATCGCTAGGAAGCTTAATGTGCGAAATTTTATTCAGAATTTCAAAATCGGCCTGATCTGGTTTTTTGGTAAATCGCTTGGAACCAAATTGATAGTCAATTGAAACAGGTACTTGTTTGGCACGCTTGACAACTTCACTTAGTGCATCATCTAACTCTGAGATCCACGCTCGGTCCAGAGATTTTTTTGTATGCACGGCTCCGCAAGATTGACATGCGAATTCGTCTCTAACAGCACCAGCCTCACCATCAATGGCGACATCCCAATAGACCATCTCAGAAGCACAATCGGTGCATACAAAGACATCGGACCATATCACATGATTAATGACGCCGGCTGGAAAAACTTCAGATAGACGAGGAGTGCTTTTTGATGACAATAAAATTATTGCGGCCTCAATTTCTTGGGCAGATGGGTTATGCAGAGTTTCATACATCCAGCCACATGTTCGTTCCAATTCAAACAACATTCTTGTTGATTGTTTTTCGAACGCGCTAATATCTGTAGGCGTGTTGTAGTTGAACGCAATGAAGCTTGCTGCAGGAGAAAGGTCATTTAGGATCGCATGTCTGACACCGAGCTTTGATACGGGCGTCAGATTGGCTTTGCCTTCGGTTCGGCTTTGATCAACGATCTCATCATTGCTTCTAACTTGATAGCCAAGAGATTGGATGACCTCACGGTTTCCACACATGTGCGCAGCTACACCAGTCATTCCCGTACCGCAGAAGGAGTCAAGAATCACATCGCCGGGATTGGTGTAATGCAATATATATCGCATGATTGCGCGATGGGGCACCTTGGTGTGATAACTATGGGCGTTATAGATTGGATCGTTTTTGCCCTCGCTCACATCCGCCGCGAACGGCTCTTTACTATATGGAGCTGATGGGTCATGGGGTTTTCCGTAATACTTGACGAAGTCATCCATAAATGGATTCGGACAAGCTGTGTAATAGGGGGGGTCCGACAAAGCGAGGATGTCTTCATTGCTTCCAATTGGAAAACCTTCAGTTCTCCGGAATGCTGGATCAACTAGCTTCGCACGCAAAAGATTTAGGAAATGCTCGCGCCTTGCTAAATCGGTGGGAAAGCTCAGACCGAGACATTCGACGGGGCCAGTAGCGGTCTGTGAATGCCTTTTAAACAAATCGCTCACTGGTCACCTCCCGCTTTTTCAACGACAAAGCGCAGTTTGTTCTCGTCTTTACCCTTGCAGCGCTCGCTGAGAAATGTTTCAAACCGCTTGCGCAGATCCCCCGGCGTCGCGGGCGAGCCCCCTTGGAGGAGTGCCTGCCGAATCTCTTCGCTGTTGACCGGGATTTTTTCAAGGCCAGACAGTGCCTCCTGAACCGCGCTGACGAAGTCCGGTGTGACTGGCGCTGGCAGTGTTTTCGATGCCACGAACGACTCAATCAGTTTTCGCGCGGGCGCCTTCAGCAAACCCATTGCTGCCTGTGTGGTCGGGTCATCCAGGTTGTCGAGCAGGGTCTGTTGCCAACCGTCGATCAAACCATCCAGTTCGATGTCCAGCCCCTGTAATGTGTTCGCCGCCGGAATCATCCCAAGCTGCTCATTTGCTGGCCGGAAATTGCAATGCGGGCAGAACGCGCTGGACGCAAGGTTGGCATCAACCAATGACGAGCAGCTTTTCAGGTTGTTGAGCTTTTCCTCAAAACCCGTGAGCTCGCTGGTGGGCATCAGTGAAATGCCAGCAAGTGCACGCATGGCGACCAGCCGCAAGTCCTTGCGCAATGCTGTCTTGGTCTTTTCTTCAGAGACACCAAGGCGAGCTTTGGTGTGACTGGTCATATAGGCAGCGATGTAGTCTCTTTTTAGCTTTGCCAAAACCTGCTTGCATTCGGCAGCATGTTGCGCGGGTTTGTCTTGAACCAGCTTGGCCAGGATGTCCGTTTTGGCAGCCTGAGCTTGCTTCAACCAAGGGTGGTTGACTGAAAGGACGAACTCTGCCTGCGATAGGTATGAAGCCGTGCTACCCAACTCAACGATCAAATCAAGCAGTGCTTCGACGGAGGCAAGCAACTCCAGATTTACTTTTTGGGCGTCGATTTCCTCCTGATTAACCTTCAGATTCTTGAGCTTTCCTATCGTGTTGAACGGTGACAGTGATTCAGCAAAGCTCTTCAAGGCCTCGAGGCGATTGCGCCACTCCTTGGCTTCTACGTCGCTTAGCAGAGGCTTACCCCAAAACGTAAGGCGACCCTGCAGGTCGGTTCCAGCCTTGAGCACACGCTGGACCAGAACGCTGACGCCGTCTTGAAGTTTGATGACAGGCTCGGCATCGCCCGCTGCTGCCTTTTGCGCCAGCCCGGTCGGCAGCCCAAAAAACTCAAACAGCGATCGCAACACGGCTGCGTTGATTTCCTTTGGCGCTTCAACGTGCTTGAATTGCTTCAGCTCGTCGAGCGGGCGTTCAGCCAACTGGGTGAGCTTGCCGGAGTCGATCTTGTCGCCGGTGATTGCCAACACAATGTCACCGGCATAGACCAGACTGCTCAGTACCGTGACCAGCAGGTCCGGCTCCAAGCGGAAGCGTACCGGAGCAAAGTACTCGACATCATTGGCGCCGGAGAGCAGCTCGTTTCGATTGAGCACCTGCCCATGGCCCTTGGCCTTGAGTCGGGCCAAAACCTCCTGTGCGTAGCGGGACCGGCTGGGTTGGATGCTGTCCCCGTCGAGCATCTCAAGGGCATCGAGGACGGCAACAGCGTCTTTGGTACGCGTGCCACCGGCCAATGCCCGGAGCGTGCTGCCGATCAGAAGTTTGCGGTTGGCCTCCGTCACCAGCACTGAGAAGGTCGGGTACTCGGGGGACATTTCGGCGAACTGTGCGTTCATCGTCAGGCCGGAAATCACGTTAACTACATCGCGGAAGTTAATCCGTTCTTTCGGGTCGACACGGGCCTTGTCGCGCAAGGAGACGCCCTTGGCCCAGTTTTGCAGAGTTTTGGTTTGGCCCTGGTAGGTAACCTCGAAGGCCGTCATTTGCTTCTCCTGCAACCACTTGCTAATCGCCTGCAGCACCACCTGTGCCTTGTTGATGTAAAGCTGCTTTGCGTTGCCACTTGCCGTGGATGCCAATTCCAGCGCTGCCGCATAGAACGCCAGGTGGTGCCTGATTTCGTCGTCGAGCCCTTTGAGGCGGAAAAAAACTTCGTCGGTCCGGCTCTCATCGCGAAATTTAGGCGGCTCGAAGGGTTGGATGAAGTAGATGTAGAAGTCACGTTCAGGCTGGGCGGTGGGCCGATCGTTTGGCGCGCCGAAAAACAGGTAGCCATTGCGGTCAACTCGCCGGTCTTGCCACTCGATTTGGTATTGCCAGATCTGATGTCCAGCGACGTAGGTGTTTTCGTCGGTGCGCTCCATCAGTTGCTTGACCGCGCTGTAATACGCACGATCCAACGCTTCGTCATCCAGGGCCTCAGCGCGCTTTTCGATTTGCGCGTCGTAGTCGATGTCTTTCTTGAGATCGAGGAAGTACTGCTCGGTGTCCGGCGCTTTGGAAATGAACTGACCATTGACGGTCTTGACGATCTCGCGCAGCGTAGTCTGGACAGCTGTCAACAGGTCTGCCGCTGGTTCGCCGCCCATTTCTTCAATGCCGGGTTGGTACAGGCAGAGCGTGTCGCGCAACTCCTCTGCGGTTGGCCCGATGGGAACGTGGATGTCGCCGCCCGTGGTGAGTCGGTGCACGAACAGGCCGTTGATGATGCGCAGGGCCATTGGCTTGTAATTCGGGCGCGTGAAGGCTTGCTGGACACGCGAGTCCAAAACCTCCGCGACGCGCAGCACCTCTTTGATGTTGGGATCGCTGCGAAATACCGAATTGCCTTTGACCGTTTGCCAGTAGATGTCAAAGGTAATCAGGCCAGGGTGATCGGCTGGCACATCCTTGTCCAGCAGCGCGCGCATGGACAATGACAGCGTCTCCAGCGCGTTGCGCTTTTCGGCAAAGCTGATGCGCTCGAAGGTTTTGAGGTAGTCGGGATGGACGGGGAACAGGCGAACGTACTCGTCCATGCGTTCGTTCATCGAACCGTAGAACTTGGCAAATGGCGTCAGGTAAGTGCGGATATTGTCCTGCTGATCTGCAGACTTCTTGAGGAGACGCTCTGCTACGACAAAACTCACGTCCTGGCGGGCCAGCAACACTTGGGTGAAGCGGTCTTTCACGCGGCGCAGGCTGTCGGCTACATGTTCGAAGCGGCTGCTGTCAAAAATGGCTTCCTGCACGCCGGCCACAAACCGGAAACGCAGGTGCTTGGTGACCTCGCCGATCTCGCGCAGGAAGGACAGGTCCAGCACCAGATCGTGGTCTTTGCGAGACCGTAGAAACTCAAGAAACTCATCGACCACCAGCAGCACGCCAAAATTTGGGTGCACCTCGGTGAACGCAGCCATCATTTCTTCAAACGCGGCCTTGTTGTTAACCACCTTGTCAGCCGGCGGGAACGAAAAGCTGACACCGTGCTTTTCAAGGAACAACTCCAGTTGCTGGGTGATGATGTCCCGGAGCGACATCTGGCTGGAGATCTCAATACGGTGGACTTTGAACTTGCCAGCGATCGCGCTGGCGGCCTCGGCCACCTTCGGGTGACGAATCATCGGCAGGAAGCTGGCATCCTCCGCGACCAGGGACAGCACCGACATCAAGTGCGATTTACCGGTACCGTAGTTGCCGACTACCAGCACACCCTTGTGGTCGACAGACTCGTCGAAGGACAACTGCGGGATCATGAGCTTGGCTATGCGCTCGGCCATGTCATCCGAGATGACGTAAGTCGAGACTAGCTTCTTGCCCTCGTTGGGCCGATTGGCGTCTAGAAGTTGAATGACCGACTCAATCGGTTCGAATTGGATGAGATCTCCGTATCGCATTTCTTGTTTTCCTTTTAGTTCAATTCCAACGGGACAAAGCCATCTGCGACGTAGTCCCGATATTCTGGGTGGCCAATGTCGGCATAAATCAAACGAGATTCTCGCATTGAGCCTGGCCACACAGCCACGACCCGCCTGCTGTGCGCGTGCCGCTTTAGCATGTCAAGCGGATTGAGTTGCAACGTGACATCGAACAACAGCTCAATGTTGTCCATCAGTAGCAGATCACCCATGGCCTTCTCGTCAGCCAATTCACGCAATGCAGTGCCGGCCTGCAGATGGCGCTGCTTCAGCGGAATCGCTGCCAGCCGGCGCCCCAGCTGCGAACCCACATTCAAGGTTCTCGCTTCGACACGCCCCGCAAACGCTGCCAACAACGCCGTCTTGCCGGTATGAGGCGCACCGACCAACAAGATTAGCTTGCTGTGAAGGGCCCCGATTTCGGTGGCGAGCTGTTCCAGACGCGCTAGCATCTCCGGCGCGGCCATCAGCTCTTACCGCCTGTAGCGCCGGACCCGTTATCGCCGAGTGTCTCAGCGGTCTGACGCTTGATCCATTGATCAATGTCGGCGCGCGGAAAACGCCACGTGCCCCCGACCTTGAATGCCGGAATCTTCTTCGCGGCCGCCAATCGGTACAGTGTTCGCTCGGCCACCTTGAGGTATTCGGCGACTTCACTGATCGTCAAAATGTCGGATATTGGCTTGGCCATCGGCAATAGCATCCCCGTTTGTCAAAATTGGCATATCTTGGCAACATCTTATCGGGGGTTTGCCAATGCGCCCAGTGAAATTGCGGGAGCGGGAGAAGATATTGATGCCCGGTGTCAGTGCAACGGGCGGGGTCACGTAGGTCGGCCCTTCAGTTACTGGTCAAGTGACACAGTCTGTACGATCGCCTCGAACTCTGCCAATACCTCGGGTTGACGTTGCCTGAGGAATCTTGCCACGGCCTTGTTCTCAAGCAGCTTTGCCAGGTAGCCCTTGGCCAGCACCAAATTGAGCACGTCCTGGCCGTAAGTCTGCTCGACGTTCTTGTACTGCCCCTGGAGATTTGTCATCTCGCGCTCCATTCTGGCCATCTGGTCTGCGGTCAGGCCTGTGAGTTTGGCAGTCTTCTTGCCATCGACCAGCATGGACTCGGGCGTCGCGACCAGAAGGGCTTCGGCATAACCGACGGTGATAGTGTTGGCTAGCACCATCAATTCGACGCATTCGACTTGGCGGGTCGGCTTCATTTTGCGCAGTACAGCGGATATGTTGACGCCGAACTGGCGGTCCTTCAGCAATTCGGCGGCCTCGGGACAGATGCCCTCCAACAATGTGGCTTTGCGAACGATCGTGCTGGCGTTTACGTTTAGTGCCTTGGCCAGCCGCTCAGCCGGCACCCCCCGCTTGATGGCGCGCTTGATCATCAGGTGTTCTTGGATGGTCGAGACGCGGTTGATCCGGCTGTTGTACGTATATGACTCGTCGTCGGTGGCTACCAGGCACGGCACTTCATTGACGCTCAGTTCCTGCAAAACGATCAAGCGCATGTGGCCGTCCAGGAGAACGTGTTGGCCGGTCTTGGGGTCTGCCGGTCCGACCGACAGCGGTTCGATCAGGCCAATCTCTTGAATCGACGACCGGATCTGCGCAAATTTGCGCGATGTGGACATACCAATGGGCGTCTTGCGCGACGGTAGTATGTTGCCGACCGGCACGGACAGCGGCTCGAGATCGAAGCCCAAAGTCACCTTGGTCATGCTGCACGTCCCCCTGACCACACATGGTCCGCAAGATACTTCGGGAGTGAATCCAAACCTTCAGCGCGCAAGAGGGTCGTGAAATTCTCGTCGACCAGCAACTGACGTAATGCACTGACAACGAAAAGCAGGCGCTGCTGGGCGATGGCAGCCTTCTTGACCATCAGTTTCTGGCGATCGACCTCCCGCTGGTAGGTCCGGACCAGGCTTGATGTGGTCACGTCCTGGAGTTTGCGTGGCGCGCGGCGTGCCACGGTGGGCCCGAGGCTCTGCCGACGCTCGATCACACGGCGTGCTTGGATCAGTCGCTTGCCACGAAGATTTCCGGCTTCATAGGCGTCTTGAAGCGCTGCTTGGACGGCCTTCTGGTCATCGCCTGCGCCAACGATATGGAGGGCGGCGCTCAGAGGAATGCGTCCCGTCTGAACCGCCACCAACAATCGTTCTTCACCATTCTTTAGGAGCAGCAGCAGGCCATTGACGTATTCTGCGGACAGGCCCGTCTTCTTCGCAATCGTTTTCTTGTCATAGCCCTGGTCGCGAAGCTGCTCGATGCCGGCCAGCAACTCCAGTGGTCGATGCAGACGCCGGGCCACGTTCTCCGACAGGCTCATGATGAAGGCGTTTTCGTCGGAGACTGTGACAACCAGGGCAGGGATGGATTGCTCACCCAGGGATCTGAACGCTTTCATACGACCTTCGCCGCAGACGAGGAGAAACCGTTCGGACCCATCCGGTCCGGGCCGTGGTGTCACAGTGATCGGCTTTTTCAGGCCGATGGCCTTGATGTTGCCGACGATCTCGTCGAACGCCGCCTTGTTGCGCTCCCGAGGGTTGAGCACATCAATCCGGTCAATCGGAACCATGCGCATCTCGCCGACCTCCAGATTTACGGTCATGCGGCCCTCCTCAGCTTGGTGCGTTCAGCCATCCCGTACAGGTAGTCAAGGGTGTCGAAGCGGTAGCTTTCGAACTCGATCGCATTGCGCTCACCCAGGTTGACGCGGGACTGCCCAAAGTCCAGACGCGGCAGGAGGTAGTAGTCCAGCGCCGCATCGTTGCCATGGTCCAGCCGGACTGCCACAGTGATGTCCGGTGCCAGGCTGGTGTCGAACCTCACCTTCCAATGGTGACGGCCACTCTCCGGCGTCTGGCAGCGAGCCAGGACCAGCGAGATGTTGAATTCATCGTTGACACGCAGGATGTCGGTTGCTGGGTCGCGCCGTACCACCCCTCCCAGGAGCGCGATCTGGCTTTCGGTCTGGTTAACGATCTCCGGGTGGAACCGGCGCAGGAATTTGTTGATTTCTAGATATTGGTAGTCGCGGTCCGGCGTGAAGCCGACCATTTCGTACGCGCGGATCAGGCTGCCGAAGCGGTGCGAATAGATGGACGTGGATGGCATGCCATCGGTCTCGTCGATGATCAGGCCGGACAGGAATCCCCGGTTTTGGTACAGGGCCCGCAGGCGGTCGATCAGTTCTTGATCGGTGTATCGATATGCGCGGGCCCGGATGATCCCCTGAGCGGTGTAGAAAACCTCGGGCGGCACGATGGACTCGAAGGCGCCTTCCTTCTTGATCCACATGTCCGGCGTGTTTAGCACGCGGTGCTTCTTGAGCTTGAATGAAATCCGGTTGTAGACGTTGTTGCCGATGTACTTCTCGTTGGTCAGCACCTCGTGCACGGTGCCACGCGTCCACTCACGATCGAGATCGGTCCGCACCTGCATGACATTCAGACGGGCAGCGATCGCCGATTCGAGCAGGCCGTCGTCGATGAACCAGCGGTAGATCTGGTTGACCGTGGCAATTTCGTCGTCCGGGCCAGGCGTCAGGATGACCCGGTCAGTCTGCAGGCTCTTATGCTCGCCACGTGCCAGTTCAGTTTTGACGGAGCCCGACTGGTCGATCAGCACGCGGCGCAGGCCATATCCGGCGGGCCCGCCCTGGCGAAACCCGAGTTCGATCAGCCGACACTGGCCGGCGAACACCTTGGCGGACAGCTCGCGGCTGTACTCACCGGCCATGGCACGCTTGACCCCCTTGACGATGGTGGACACGGGCGAGCCGTCGTTTTCGAACTGCTCGGCGCAGTATGCGACCTGGATTCCGGCGCGTCGGCACCGGTATTCGTAATAGGCGCTTTCGTCGGCGTCCTGGAAACGGCCCCAACGACTGACGTCGTAAACCAGGATGATGGAAAAGTCTGGCGAGCCGGCCTCGACGTCCCGGATTAACCGCTGGAGTGACTCCCGGCCATCGATGCGCAGACCGCTTTTGCCGGCATCGGCATAGGTCCGGACGATCTCGATGCCCCGCTTGGCGGCGTACTCGCGGATCTTGTCGGCCTGGTTTTCGGTGGAGTACTGCTGGTGCTCGGTCGACATCCGCACGTACTCGACGGCCCGAAGCAAGGCCGGTGGCGCGGCTGGCGTGTTGTCTGGTCCCTCCTGTTGCATGGTTCCCGATCGCTCCCCTGATCTGAAAAGCTGGCGCTCGGGAATCCACCTTCGCCTGGCAGCAATCGTCAGTACAGGCCTGGGCGCTGTATATGAGCGGACTGCGTTGTGAATTCCATTCCGGTATGCAAAGAGCGCATATGGGCGATACGGTAGCCGGTCCCGGTCAATTTGCCGAACACGTCATCTCTTTGCAAGATTGACGCGTGGCACGGATTGGCGGTCACGCACAGTGATTTCGACGATCCACACGTCCATCTTTGCAAGATCCGGATCCGTGACCGGAATGAGTCGATAAAGCCCCGATGGGAGGGGTGCCGGCGAATTTGACGCGTCCATCTTTGCAAGACCGTCAGGCACGGGACTGCTGTCACGGTTGCGCTGCTGTGCACGATTTCGATCGGCGTATTCCGGGTGGGACTCCCGGTACAGTCGCCAGTAGTCAGGATTTCGCTGGCTCCATGCCTGTTGGGCTCGGGTTTGGTTGTCCTGGTAGTCGGGATCAGTCTGCAATTTGAGCCGCAGCCATTCCTTCCGTCGTTGCAACTGGCAGCCCGGCGCGGGGCAGTAGGACTGCTGCGGGACCTGCGGCCGCGGCTGAAATGGCTCGCTACAAGCGACGCAGTTTTTGCTCTCCATTGCAAACTCCATTCACAACGACGTGCCTGGAGCCTGTCCCAACGGTGCCAATGCCTGGTTGCGTTAACGCCATCAATCCGCTGGCGGCCCGGCGCAGTTCCGGTTCTGCGGGGTGCGAGTCAGCCAAAATGGTCGGCAACGCGTTGATGGATTTTGAATGTCGAATTGGAATTGGAGGTACCCGTGACGTAGTTACCAACAACTGGAGCTAAGTCATGGCACGTACATTTCGCCGCATGCGTGAGCGGCATGAGTATTCCTGGGTGCTGCGCAGCTGGAGGTTTGGACTTCCGCATGGCACTTCGGGACAACTCGACCCGAAATCAACGGCAGGTCGCAAGGCGATCGCGCTGTTCCATGCCGACGGCACATCCGGCATGAGCGGTACAGCACCTCGCTGGTACCGCAAGGTGTCGGATCACCGGATTCGTACCCTCAACGACCGGGTGCTTCGTTGCTGGATTTCCGATCCCGGCTTTGACCCGGTGTTCCAGGACTGGCACAAGCACGAGGCGAACTGGAACTGGTGGTAGAGCGAAGTTACCGCTTCTTGTTTGCTTGAGAAACTACGCTGCCTGCCAGCGTCTTTGTTACCGGCGACGACTTGCGGCTGTCCAACGCGCGGGACGCCTTGTCCTCGGTCTTGGCTCCCGTTTGTGCGGCGCTGCCCGCCTGGCGCAGCGCCGACCCGGCGAGGGATTTCTGGATCCCACTGGACGATGTGCTACCCAGCGTCTTGCCGGCGACGGTTGCCACTCGGGACGAGGTTTGTTTGGTGTTATGGGCCATTTTGAAACTCCCGCCCCAATACATGCGAAATGACGGCGCCGCTTGAGGCGGGCGGGCCGACGCTGTATTTTTATCCAGCATCCTGAAATTAGCAACCGAGGCCGGATTGCGCACGCTCACCCCACGGCTCTCGATTCGATTGGGCGCAAGACTTGTACGTCACCCTCTTGAGGATAGCTGTCTTTTGAGCCGACATGTTTGCCAGCTTGCGGCTGGCGCCATCGTATCGTTTGCCATTCAAGGAATCGAATCGGCCTCCTGTTGAGATGCCACAGGCGTCATGCGGCAGCATTTTCCGATGCGCGGGAACACCATTTTCATAGGCGTCGATGTCGTCGGGATGGTATCCTTTCGTCCCAACATGCTTGCGATACGTCATCCCCAATGAAACTGATTTCCGAGGACACAACGTTGGTAGTTGCAGGAGCGTGGAATTCCGCAATTGTCACGCCTGAGTGGATTCAAAAATATGGGTTGAAAAAGGAAGCGGGCCAAGAGGTTCCATTCCAAGCTGTAGTGCCAGTTGGCGCGGGAATGTTTTTTGAATTCCCCAAATTCAAATTTGACGGTATGTCCGTCACTGTGCGCCCAGACGCAATGATTTTGTCTCCAGCTGGTGCCACTGAAGCGCAGATGGACGAAATTGAAGCCGTGGCGGCCAATACAGTTGGGGAGTTGAAACACACGCCTGTTGGCGGTGTCGGCCACAATTTCGGCTTTTGTGATGAGGCTCCTGAAGTGCAATTTTTGGAGACGTTTACCAATTCACAGAATGATTTGGTTGGCGCGGCTCCAGACGGGTGGGGTGTGACTTCGACGGCGCTGGTTACCACACTCACGTTTGGCGATACGCAGGTCAATATCCAGCGATCAATTGTTGCCGGTAAATTGAACGTCAAATTCAATTTTCACCACGCCGTGCCGAATGGTGTCAGAGCACTTCAGGTTCTGAAGGGCGAAGGTGGTTACAAGCGGTTGCGTGAAAACTACCAAGTGGCGCTGGGCATCATCACCCAACTATACGGAGCACTGAATGACGACTAAGACCTATGTCCAGACAAGTAGCGGGCGGATTGCACTGAGCACTTCTGTTGCTGAGGCATTCATTAGCCGTGCATCGGTTGGTACAACAGCGCCCGACGTCCGACGTGCGCAGCTGGACGTAACAGGGCAATACGTCCGAGGTCCCGGTGGCAAGGCCGAAGTGGTGGTTCGGGTTGACCCACGCGCATTCAATCGCGCTATGGCCGTTCGCAAAATAAATGAGCAGATGGACGGGCAATACTCAGTCGATTTGAGCACTACCAATACCTCTATACGTCGCAAATGACGGGTGTTGGCTGAATGCACTTCACATACGAAGACAAATTTGACCCAACGCAACTGTGCCAAGGGGATGTGCTGCGTCGCACCCCTGAGGTCGACGCGTTGTTAGCGCAAGTTCATAATCATTTTTTCCAGAAGAGCAATTACCTGCACTTTATGGTTTTGACTCAGACCTGCGACTTGGTGCTGAGAGAGGACAGGGGGGACAGGAAGGCGCGTTACATCGCTCTGGCTCCCGTCCGTAGCCTTGAGTCCGTATTGAATAGGGAAGTCAAATCCCAGGCACTCTCGGTAGACGGCGAACTGCCAGTCTTGACCGACAAGGGTAAGTCAAAATTGACTGAGTTCCTGACTCGACTCTACAACAACAACGAACAGAATTATTTCTTTTTGGAATCCGCTGGCACTCCATTGACTACTGATTGTTGTGCAAGTTTGGACCTCTCAATTGCGATAAGGACGGGGGAACATTACGCAACTTGCCTTGGCGCAAAAATCCTTCAATTGAATGACACCTTCCAAGCGAAGTTGGGATGGCTTGTCGGTCAGATGTATTCGCGGGTTGGCACTGACGATTGGGAACAGAAACTTCTGAAAGGCAAGACAAATGCCGCACTGAAAAACGCGGCAATTTGGGTGCCTGACGCCACTAGAAAGCACCTTGAGCAGGAGTTTCAAGCATTGAAGCAGACCGATGCGGCAGCAAAGATTACTGCCGAGTGGATTCAGGCAGCGATCAAAAAGATGCCAATTAAAAGAGACGTAGTACTGCAACAGATAGACGCGGTAGTCTTGAAGGCGCTGAATGAAACTTTGCGCGGCCACGATCCAGCAAATGTTTCTGCTGTCGCCAGACGTGTTCGCAAATTGCTCGATGCGGACCTGGCATTCCAAAGTTTGATTCGGTAGCAAGGCCGCAAATTTGTGGACCTCGACAATCGGGCTGGTGTGGCGGTGCAAGCGTGGTCTACGGTTCGATTCCTCCGGGAGGAATCGAACTGGCCATGATCCCGGTGGTGGGGCGGACGTTCTGAAGGGGACGACCTGCCGCGATTGAGTCACAGTAGGTGTGCTGTTCCGCACTGTTCCGCAGGAGCACTCACCCGTTTCGAGAGCAAGTTTGGAACATGCTCGGACTCCACCACCAGAACATTCAGAAGCCCGTCCATTGCGATGGGCTTTTTGTTTTTTGGGCGGCGCAAAGAGCCGTTCGCACCTCTCACCAGAGGGACTCGACGCTCCAACATGATTCAACTCATTCGCTATGCTTGAACGCTCGACCTCTTCCGCAGACTAGTCTTGCACTGCTGAGGCACACGGCTAACTGGGTCACGGCGGTTGAATTCATAAGCTACGAAGCAACCTTGGAGACGTTCCAGCAAGAATGGCTGGCGATCGTGAAGGGAAAACTAGGGAAGAGATCATGAGCAAAGTCGTCATTCGCACAGATACGGTGGACGGGTTTTTCGCGCGCGCGAAGGACGCAGCCCGCCGAGCTGATCAAGGCCAGGCTTTCGATGGCAAGGTCACGCTGTCGTTTGAAGATCCGCAACGCATGTTTACGGTCTTGTCGGAAGCGCGTCGGCGGTTGATGAGCGAGGTGATGCGCGAGCCCCAGACGATCAAGGAGCTGACCAATCGCTTGCATCGCAACCGATCCGCCGTTACCAAGGACGTCGGAATGTTGGAGAAGATGGGACTCATTGTTTCAAGTCGGCAGTCCAACCCGGGGCATGGATTTCAGAAGGTTGTGCGTTCGATTGCTCCCAAGATCGAGATGGTCGCAACGCTCGGCTGAACTGGCCGGCAGAGTGGCGGTCCCCGTGGGTTCCGGCTCAACCGATCATTTTCGGTAAAGCGCCGGATTCACCACCACGAAGCGCCACCGCCGCCCTCCCGCCGGGTCATGAATAGAGATGGTATCGGCAATAGCGATATTTGACGTTTATCGTTTCGGTCGATATATTACGCTTATCGCCATTGCCGATAAGAGCGTGACATGCAGCAGATACTGACCCACGGCGCCCAACTGGGACAAGTCCTCGCGACGCGCAGGCGTGCATCCAAGTTGTCGCAACGCACGCTGGCCGCCAAGTTGGCGATCAGCCAGAACCGCCTGTCCGAGATCGAAACGAACCCCGGAACACTCACTGTCGACCGGCTCCTGGAGCTTGCCAATCTGCTCGGCCTGGAACTGGTCATCCAGGATCGGCCGGCCTTGCAAGCTTCATCCGGGACGGAGTGGTAAGGTGGGCAGAAGATCCCGTGCGCGCGCGCTCTCTGTGTGGGTGAACGGCAAGCTGGCCGGGGAGTGGCGCATTCCGGCTCGGGGCGGCATGGCGTTCCAGTATGACGCGGCCTGGGTCGGGTCGGGGGAAGGGCGTCCGCTGTCGCTTTCGCTGCCCTTCAGTCTCGACCATGGCTTGATCAAGGGCCGGCCCGTCGAGTGCTACTTCGATAACCTGCTGCCCGATGCCGATCTCATTCGCAACCGCGTCCAGCACCGCTTTCATACCGAATCGCGCGACCCGTTCGACCTTCTTGCTGCCATCGGGCGCGATTGTGTCGGCGCTGTGCAGCTGCTGCCCTCCGGCGAGGAGCCCAGGGGCGTTTTCACGATCGATGCGGAGACCCTCTCCGAGGCCGATGTCGAGCGGGCTCTGATTCAGACCGTGGCGCCGGCGTCAGTGGTGGCAGCGCACGTGGACGATGGTTTTCGCATTTCAATTGCCGGTGCTCAGGAAAAGACCGCCTTCCTGCGCCACGAGGGCAGATGGTGCCGGCCACTGGGCGCCACGCCCACTACGCACATCTTCAAGCTGCCGCTTGGCCTGGTGGGCGGGATGCAGGCCGATATGCGTACATCGGTGGAAAACGAATGGCTGTGCGCCCGGATCCTGCGTGCATACGGCTTGCCTGTTGCCCAATGCGACATCGGCCAATTCGGGGCGCAGAAGGTACTGATGGTGGAGCGATTCGACCGACAGCTTCATTCAAGCGGGGAGTACTGGCTTCGCCTTGTTCAGGAGGACTTTTGCCAGGCCACCGCCACACCCTCCTCGATGAAGTATGAAAGCGATCGCGGACCGGGCCTGCTCGACATTGCTCGGATTCTTCGAGGGTCGGTCAACCGCGATGCCGATCTGGCATGCGTGCTCAAGGCGCAGCTCTTGTTCTGGATGCTCGCCGCCACCGACGGCCACGCCAAGAACTTCAGCATCCGCATACTCAGTCAGGGTCGCTTTCAACTGACGCCGCTCTACGACGTCCTGTCCCTCTGGCCCGTCGTAGGGGAAGGCCTCAACAAGATCTCTTGGCATGACGCCAAGCTGGCGATGTCGGTGCGCGGCAAGAACAAGCACTATTTGCTGAAGGATATCCAGCGCAGGCACTTCAACGCCATGGCGGCACTGTGCGGGGTGGGTGAAACCGCGGAGCCGCTGATCAATGAGGTTCTGGCCGCGACGCCGGCGGTCATCACCTCGGTCCAGAAGGACTTGCCGCCGGGATTTCCGCAGCACGTGCTCGATGCGATTCTGCAAGGCCTGATGAAGTCCGCGCAGCAGTTGGAGGCGATGCCCGTAGCGTGAAACTTGCACTTTCAATCGGTATGGGGGTAACTTTGGGGGTAACTCTGCGGGTCTGATCGATCGAAATCCAGCATCCATGCGGGTTTCCGGGCATCTTTCGATAGTGCCCCCCACCAGAATTCAAAGCCAACTGTTCTCGGTTGGCTTTGTCGTTTCTGGACTTTCCCCGCGCCACGCGGGGTTCCGGGCGGTTCTGCGTGTGCCACGGTGTCAGTGGCGTGCCGAAAATCTGGCCACTTCCGGCCAGTTTCGATTCCGTTCTGCTCTCTGTTCCTGCCGGACCGTCTGCTGCACTACGCTGAAACCGGGCGCATCAAAGGCAAGAGTTACCGCTCCAAATACTAGGTCGCGGTCTGACGCGACGCCCGGTCCGTGCCGTCAATGCCGTCGCGCACAACGGGTCGATCAAAAAAGCGGTCGGCAGTTTGAACTCGGCTGAATTGCTGTACGTTCGTTTCGGCGGCCACAGCCCGGCATTGCTGCGCGATGTTCAGGTGAATGTCCGGGCTGGAGGAAGTCTGTCATGCGAGGAATTTCATTGGTTTCTGATTCATTGATTCACTTTAATGAATCAATAATAAACTGAAAAGTTCACTCGAGTGAATTATGCTATTGATTTTTGATTCATCAAAGACTACTATATTAGGAATTTTGATCTCAATGACCTAGCAATGTCTTCCGATTTCCAGAGATTGCGACTCGAACAAATCGAGGCGTCTGCACAGACTTTCGCCGCACTGCGAGGCCGCCAAGCGCCTGGTCGCGGATGGCTCAAGGAAATCCGGGAGGCTCTGGGCCGAACACAGCGCCAGCAGGCGGCTCGAATTGGAATCACCGGTCCCACGCTCCTCAAGTCGGAACAAGCGGAGATAGACGAGCGTATCGGCCTTGGGCAGTTGCGTCGGTTGGCGGATGCATTGGACTGTGACCTGGTGTACGCATTGGTGCCACGAAAGCCATTGACCCAGATGGTGGAAGATCAAGCTATGCGAATAGCCAAGGCGGAAGTCATGGGAGTCGCCCACACCATGAGTCTGGAAAGCCAGCGCCCTGCGGATGAGCGTCTAGAGAAGCAGATTGCACGGCGCAAACACCAGTTGTTGAGCGGCCGCTGGTCCGCGCTGTGGAAAAAATGAACTTTGATGCGCAGAACGGCCAGACGCCACTGGAACCCGATGAGAAGGCGGCGCTGATTCCCAGGCACATCCAGACACAAGAGGCCTTGAACGATTGGGAGCAGGAAAACATCCTGGCTGCCAGTCTGTGGCTGCGCCGGGCGAAAGTGCCACAGGTTCTGGAGGAAGACTTTTGCCGCGAGTTGCACAAGAGAATGTTTGGCAAGACGTGGAAGTGGGCGGGTACCTTCAGAACCTCCGACAAGAATATCGGTTGCGACTGGCGCCAAGTGGGCATCCGCTTGAACCAGACCCTTGAAAACACAAAGTACTGGATCGCAAACAAGGTGTTCGCTGCCGACGAGGCGGCGGTGCGCTTCCACCATGCACTTGTTCTCGTACATCCCTTCCCCAATGGGAACGGACGTCACTCCCGGTTGATGACCGACCGGTTGCTCGTGCAGTTGGGCCGGCAGCCCTTCAGTTGGGGAGCTGGCGGTGACCTCATTGGGAAGTCGGAAAACCGCGCATCCTATTTGGCGGCCTTGCGTCGCGCGGACGAGGGGGACTTTGGGCCGTTGCTGGCGTTCGTTCGAAGCTGAAGACTTTTCCCGCAGCGTCTTGCGATATGCTGGCCGGAGTCAACGCTTCGGCCTCACGGAGTGGGTGGAGCCGCCGAGCAGCTGGTGGCAATTCCTGGCGCGTGACTATGGTGTTGCCAAGCCGTGGCGGGGTAACTTTGGGGGTAAGCTAGAGAGCCGAATTGACAAGAACCCAGCATCCACGCGGGTTCCAGGGCATCTTGTGATAGAGCCCCAGGCCACCAGAACACTCAGAAGCCCGTCCATTGCGATGGGCTTTTGTGTTTTTGGGGCTGCAGGACGAAACGGTCGATAGCTATGCGCTGGGTGGGCATGCCGACCCTCCATCCTCCGCGTTTTGTCATTTGCTCAAGTCCAGCCCAGCCTACCTCTCTGCTAACGGGGTATCGCTGACCAAGGCATCCAATTTGCCCTTTGAGCGTGGCTAGGGTTTCCCCTAATTTATTAACCATTCGTACAATTTATAGTATTTTCATGACTGGGTACACCATTGAATGCCTCCTCACATGCGACAACCACCTTGGCGAAGGCCCGGTGTGGGACGTGCAAGACGGTTGTCTCTATTGGGTGGACAGCACCGGGCGACGTGTGGGCAAGCCGGCGCTATGGCGCTACTGCCCGCGCACTGGCGCACTGGCGCGCTGGGCGATCGATCGTGACGTTGGCGCGATGGCGCTGCGCAAGGGCGGCGGCGCGGTATTGGCGCTCAACGATGGGTTCTACCTGTACGACTTCGTGTCTGGCTCGCTCGAATGTGTGGCCCGCGTCGATGACGACACTACCCGCGCCCGCCTGAACGACGGCAAATGTGACCGGCGCGGCCGCTTTTTTGCCGGCGGCATGGATGACAAAGAAGAACTCGGGCTGTGCAGCCTCTGGCGGCTCGATACCGACCTCAGCCTGCACAGGATAGATTCCGGCATCATCTGTTCGAATGGCCCTTGCTGGAGCCCTGACGACCGGGTCTTCTACTTCGCCGATACCTTCCAGCGCGAAATCTGGGCTTACGACTACGACATCGAGACTGGTGAAGCCGGCAATCGGCGTGTCTTCGCCTCGACCGCCAACGACAGCGGGTTTGCCGACGGCTCCACGGTGGATGCCGAGGGCTTCGTGTGGAATGCGCAGGTGATCTCCGGGGATCTGATTCGCTACGCACCCGATGGCACCGTCGACCGCAAAATCGGCATGCCCGTGCGCAACATCACCAGCGTGATGTTCGGCGGTGACCTCCTCGACGAGATCTACGTCACGTCGATGGCACGCGTGGCCCACCCTGCCCTGCACGACAACTTCGCTGTACAAAGCCGCCCGCAATTCGGTGCCGGCAGCCTGTTTCGAATCACCGGGCTGGGCATTCGTGGCCTGCCCGAATCCCGCTTCGGTGGCTGATCCGCCACGCCAACTGATCGAACTATTGAAGGAGACGCATGAAGCCAGCTGAATTTGCTTATGAAAGACCGTCGTCAATCGGGGCTGTGCTGGATTTTCTGGCGCAGGATGATGAAGGTACAAAGATCATCGCCGGCGGGCAAAGCCTGGTGACGATGATGAACCTGCGCCTGGCGCGTCCCGGGCGTGTCATCGACATCAACCGCCTACCGGACTTGGACTACATCCGCCGAGAGGGTGACGAAGTCGTGATCGGCGCATTGGCTCGGCATGCCGATGTCAAAGCCTCGGCGCTGGTGGCGCAGTGCTGCCCGCTGATGCACATGGCCTACGAATGGGTGGCCCACGGCGCCATCCGCAACCGCGGCACCCTGTGCGGCAACCTGTGTCACGCCGACCCGGCCAGTGAAATGCCGGCCGTCGCTCTGGCTGCGGGCGCCACAATGGTGCTGAGAAGCCGGCGTGGCGAGCGGCGGGTCGCCGCCGCAGACTTCTTTCAAGGCCTGTTCGCCACGGCCACGCGCCCGGACGAGATGCTGGTCGAAGTGAGGCTGCCGGTGGCACCTGCCGGACAGAAGGCCGGGTTCGCCGAAGTAAGCATGCGCAAAGGCGACTTCGCATGGGCATTGGCGGCCGTGTTGCTGACGATCTCCGACGGCCGCATCGCGCAAGTGGCTATCGCTTGCGCAGGGGTCGCCGACCGTGCCCGTCGCTTGCCGTCGGTGGAGCAGGCGATCACCGGCCAGCGCGCCGACCCGGCCACGTACGCGCGAGCAGGCGAGCTTGCGCGAGATGCCGTCAGTCCTTTCGGTGATGTCGCTACGCCCGCCGAGTACCGCAAGGACCTCGTGCGCTCGCTCGTGGAGCGGGCGCTTGCCGCCGCGGTCTGAATCCAACAACGCAAGAACCCGGAGACGCCATGACCACACATGCCATTACGCTCACCGTCAACGGCCGCCAGCGCGAGGCCACTATTCCCGCCCGGTTGCTGCTCAGCGATTGTTTGCGCCACACCCTCGGTTTGCCCGGCACCCACGTCGGCTGCGAACACGGTGTCTGTGGCGCCTGCACCGTGTTGATGGACGGCCGCACTGTGCGCTCTTGCCTCACGTTTGCGGTGCAAGCCGACGGCAGCCGGCTCACCACGATCGAAGGCCTGGCCAACGGAACGCAACTGCATCCGATTCAGGAAGCATTCTGGGAAGAACATGGCCTGCAATGCGGCTTTTGCACGCCCGGAATGCTGATGGCGGCGCACGAACTGCTGACCAGCAACCCTGAGCCCAGCGACGAGGAGATTCGCGAGGCGATCTCCGGCAACCTGTGCCGCTGCACTGGCTACACCTACATTGTCAACGCCATCCGTTCGGCCGCCGCCAAATTGCGGGCAGCTACGCCGGCTTCGGCCACTTGAATCGAAAGGAGTCACGATGGGCTCGCATCTGGAAACCAATGTCCTGCCGCCCAGCCGCCAGCGCGAGCTGCCCGGGCAGCCCCGAAAGTGGATAGGCCAAAGCCTGAAACGGGTCGAAGACCGGCGATTCCTTCTTGGCAAGGGCCAGTACATTGACGATCATGTGGTGCCTCACATGGCGCATGCGGCAACCGTGCGCAGTCCGCATGCCCATGCCCGCATCGTCTCGATCGACACGACCAGGGCCAAAGCGCTGCCGGGCGTGATAGGCGTCTTCACCGGGGCCGACCTCGCTACTGTCGTCGACCCCTGCCCGAGCTTCGCGAGCCCACCAGTGACACAGCGCGCCATGGCCATAGAAAAGGTGCGCCATGTCGGAGAGGTGGTGGCCGCAATCGTGGCGGTCGACCGCTACGTGGCCGAGGACGCAGCAGACCTTGTGGAGGTGGAGTACGAGATTCTTCCAGCCAATGTCGATATCGAGGCGTCACTGGAGGCAACCGGCGACGCCGTCATCCACCCGGCCGACCGAACCGGCAACAAGGCCCATGACGAGTCGTTCAAGTTCGGCCCGGTGGACGAAGACTTCGCGCGCGCCGACCACATCATCAAGCGGCGGTTGCGCTGGAAGCGAAGCAGCGCCCAGGCCATCGAGACCTGCGGTTGTATCAGCGAATACAGCATAGTCGACGGCGGATACACGATTCACTGCAACACCAACTTCTCGAACTTCATCCCGTTCGTGATCGCCGGCTCACTGCGCATTTCCCCGACAGTGCTGCGCATGCAGCCGATCGCGACCGGTGGCAGTTTCGGCTCCAAGGTGTTCATCCACAAGATCGTCATCCTGACCTCGGGCCTTGCGCGCCTGACCGGGCAGCCGGTGAAGTACATCGAAGACCGGCTGGAGCACTTCACCAACTCCGACTCACACGGCAGCGACCGGCTCTACGACGCTGAGCTTGCTCTCGCAAAAGACGGGACGATGCTGTCGCTGCGTTTCGATGTCATCGACGACTATGGCGCCTACCTGCAGTTCGGGGTCGGCACACACGGCAATGCGATGGCGCAGGTCACGGGGCCCTATCGGATCGGGTCATTCGGGATGCGCGTGAGGGCTGCTCTCACCAACAAGTGCCAGCAGGGACCCTACAGGGGCTTTGGCTCCGAGGTCACCAACTGGGTGCTGGAGCGCCTGGTGGATGCCGCTGCCGAAGAGCTTCGCATGGACCCGGTCGAGCTTCGACTGCAGAACATGATCCAGCCAGATCAGTTTCCATACATGATCCCGACTGGCAACATCTACGACAGCGGCAACTTCCAGCAGGTCTACAAGCAGGCGGCCGAGCTCATCGGCTTGGCGGCCTGGCGCAATAAAGCCGCCGACCTGCGAGCGCAGGGCCGCTGTGTCGGTGTCGGCGTCGCAACCTGCCAGGAGCGCAGCGTCTACGGCCCGACTGAATGGTGGTCGCTGAACAACCTGGCAACACCTGGCTTTACGCTGACCAGCACGCCCGAAGGCATTTCGCTTCGCATCGATCCGGTCGGCAAGATCTTCGCAACGCTGCACTCGGTGTTCATCGGCAACAGCCCAGAGACCATCGTCACGCAGGTGCTGGCCGAGCAATTCACCGTTGCGCCATCGGACATCGTGGTGAGCTACTCCGACACGCAAGCAGGATTCAATGGCGTGGGGCCGCAAGGCAGCCGTTTCACCGCAATGATCACAGGTGCTTGTGTGAGCGCCAGCCACAAGATTCAGGCCAAGCTGAAGCGGCTGGCGGGCCACCTGCTGGAAGCGTCCGAGGGCGATCTCGAGTTGCGCGACGGCGCCGTGGCAGTCAAGGGAACCGACCGCAAGATCAGCATTGGCGACATCGCGATGCAGGCCAATTTCTTTCGCCTGAACTTTCCCGACAAGCCCGAGTTCGACAGCGGCCTGGAGACAACCGCAGTCTACGACCATCCCATCTCCACCTTGCCTCACCCGGAGCGCAAGCATCTGGGCGTTTTCTATCCGATGGTGGGCCACATCTGCCACATCGCGGTGGTGGAGGTCGATCCCTCAACCGGTAAGGTCGCGATTCTGGACTATGCCGCAGTGCACGACAACGGCACAATCATGAATCCCAAGACCCTCGGAGGCCAGGTGCTGGGCGGCACAGCCAATGGCATCGGCACGACACTGAGCGAAGAGTTCCTCTACGACGACCAGGGGCAGTTCGTGAACCCGAACTTTGCCGAATTCGCGATGCCTTCGGCTTGGGAGATGCCCGCCAACCTGAAGATCGGCCATGTGGAGACGCCATCACCCTATACCGAGTACGGCGTCAAGGGTGGTGGTGAAGGCGGACGGTTGGGCGCACCATCAGCGCTGAGCAGTGCGATTGACGATGCACTGCAGCGCTATGGGGTGAAGGTGCAACAGATCCCGGTGCGACCGTCCACGCTACGGGCGATGATTCGCGCCAGCGGGAAGTAGAGCCAGCGATGACGCCGCCGAGGAAAGTCATCATCACTTGCGCCGTGACGGGGGCGATCCATACGCCGTCGATGTCGCCGCACCTTCCGATCACGCCACAGCAGATCGCCGACGAGGCTGTGGCCGCTGCGCAGGCTGGCGCAGCGATCCTTCACCTGCATGCGCGCGACCCCACCACCGGTCGCCCCGACCAGACGCCGCAGGCCTTTGCGCGCTTCCTGCCACAGATCCACGAACGCAGCGACGCGGTGATCAACCTCACCACAGGCGGCAGCCCGTATATGCTGGCCACCGAGCGCGTGCAGCCGGCTGCGGTGTTCAAGCCAGAGGTGGCTTCGCTGAACATGGGTTCGATGAACCTTGGTCTTTTTCCCATGCTGGCGCGCTTCAAGACTTTCGAGCACGACTGGGAGCGTGGTCATCTCGAAGCCACGCGCGATCTGGTGTTCAAGAACACCTTTGCCGACATCGAAATGATTCTGACCACGTGTAGCGAGAGCGGCACGCGCTTCGAGTTCGAATGCTATGATACTTCGCACTTGTACAACTTGGCGCACTTTGTCGATCGCGGTCTGGTCAAGCCACCGTTTTTCGTGCAGACGGTATTCGGGCTGCTTGGCGGTATCGGCGCACATGGCGATGATCTGACTCATATGCGTCGTACCGCAGATCGATTGTTCGGCAGAGATTACCAGTGGTCGGTGCTCGGTGCCGGCAAGTCGCAGATGCGGGTGGCGGCAATGTCGGCGGCGATGGGCGGACACGTCCGGGTTGGCTTGGAAGATTCGCTGTGGGCCGGGCCTGGTCGGCTGGCTCGCAGCAACGCGCAACAGGTAGCAATCGTCCGTGGCATCATCGAAAATCTCGGCTTGACTGTTGCCAGTCCGGCAGAAGCCCGCGAACTGCTGGCGCTCAAAGGGCGTGCCGGCGTAGCTATTTGAACCCGCGCGGTCGCCCCATTTACACAGTGTCGATCCATTGAAACTGCCAAAGATGCAAGACATGGCGCCGTTGCCCGAGCGCTCTGCGGCCAGGCCCAGACGCGTCGGCAGGCCCCCCGGTCGCCATCCGGGGGTGACTCGGGAACGCATTCTGGATGTGGCCGAAGAACTGTTCGCCAACAACGGCTATAACGGCACGTCCTTGCGCGATGTGGCGCGATCCGCGGAGCTGCAAACCGCAGCAATCGGGTATCACTACCCGACCAAGGAGGAGCTTTTCGATACCGTGATCCGCCGTCGTGCGGCCGTGATGACCGAATGGCGGCAGCGCGTGCTTGCCGAGATGCGTCAGCGTCATGGCAGCAAGGCGATTCCGCTCGACGAACTCGTCCGCGCCTATGTGCAGCCTTTTTACGAATCGGCAAGCCATGGCGACGCGGGTTGGCGCCACTACGCTGCCTTGATGGGGCGATTGGCGAACTCGCGGATGGGTACCGAGGTGATCACCCGCCACTACGACACAACCGCACGGGAGTACATTGAAGAGTTTTTGCGCTCGCTGCCAGGCGTCCCGCGGCCATCGGTCACAGACGGCTTCACATTCATGGTGGCCTCCATGCTGGCACTTTGCGCCAGCACTGGCCGTGCGCAACAGCTGTCCGGCATCCGAGGTGACGAACGTCCGTTGAATGAGCCGTTCAGCAACCTGGTGACTTTTCTTGTCTCCGGCTTCCTTGCACTGCCGGCAGAGCCTTCTAAACGCAGCCGCTCCGCAAAGACCGGTGCGGACGCTTCCTTGACCAGTCCATGAATTCACCTGATATCGCAACCATTGCGAGCATCCGCAGCCTCGTAACACCTGGGCTCACAGCCCGCGCCCTGGCCGACGGCGAAGCTGAGCTGTTGCCAAGTATGTTTGCCACGCCTTTCATGATCGCGTTCATGGAGCGCGCATGTGCCCAACTGCTGGCACCACTGCTCAAACCGGGAGAGTTGTCGGTGGGCGCGCGCATCGAAGTAGCACACCTCGCTCCAACTGCGATCGGTTCGGCCGTGGTCTGCAGTGCACGGTTTGTCGAGACCCAGGGGCCGCTGTACTGGTTCGATGTCTGGGCCGACGATGACCGGCGGCGTATCGGAAAGGGCCGAATCGCTCGCGCGATCGTTGCCGAAGCCGAGTTGACAGCGCGGGCTGGCGCCTGAAGGTTGTTGCATTTTGAACTCCGCCAACAGCGCTGAGCTCGACACGCTGCCGGGCCGAGCGCGGGTTCCCGGCGGCAGCGTTGCCCCTGTTCCTGGTGAGCGGTCGCCGCCTCAATCGACGCCATAGCGTCCAGAGCACGCTCCGATCGCCCCCTTCTGCGAGGAGATATCGATGCCTGTTACCGAACTAGACCACTATTTCGTACGTGTCAGTGACCTCGATCGATCTAGACGTTTTTACTGTGACGTGCTCGGATTCGAAGTGCTGCCGAGGCCCGACCTTCCCTTTCCCGGCTACTGGCTGGGCGTTGGTGGTAGGGTCCAGGTCCACATGGGGCCGCACGGCATTGAGAACTCGGCGCTCTACTATCTGGGCTCGCGCGCGGACTCGGCAACCGACAACTCTGGCGTGGTTGATCACATCGCCTTCCTGGCCGCCGACCCGCAGTCCGTCGAGGATCGACTCCAGGCCATGGGCGTTACGGCGCGCAAGCGCTATCTGCCGGCCTCCTGCCTCTTTCAGATGTTCGTCCAGGACCCGGACGGCATCACGATCGAGCTGAATTTCTTCGGCATCAAGAGCGAGCCAGCCTGGCTGGTCGGCGCCGAGAATTACGCGGACATGCCGCGCGTTGTGGCTGGCTCCAACTGAGCCTGAATCCGGCAGTTACCCCTTTGCCGGCAGCGCGTCTGAGGCCCTGAGCCGGCCGAGTGTGAGCGCGATCCTATCGCAGGACGTCAGCGGCTCGATGAACACAGAGATGCCCATGCGCATCGCGCTGCTCAATCGCCTGGGGCGCCATATCCGCCGGCCTTTCTGGGCCTTCAGCGACCAGGTGGTACCGGCGGTGATCGAGCGCGGCCAGTTGCGTACATCCACCACCTGCGGCACCTCGATGCAGTGAGTGCTCGAGCATGTGGCCAGGACCCGGCCCGATGCGGCGGTGGTGGTGACGGACGGCTTCATCGAGGCGATCAGCCGCAGCCAGGTCGCGAAGACACAGGGCACCTGACTGCACGTACCGGTCACCCGCAGCGGCAACCCGGGCCTGATCGCCAAGGCCGGGTTGCCCTACACCCAACGTGAAAGGCTCCCCACATGATCCACTGCGCCGAAGCTGTCCTGCCCGGACACCCCGACAAGTTCTGCGACCGCGTGGCAGACGCCATCGTCACCCGCAAGCCCCTGGCACGCACGCCTGCGCACATCGACCGCCTCGCGTCCAGGGCGGCGCGGCATGCGGCGGTGCGCGCCGTACAGACCGGGGCCTTGGAGTGCACCATTGGCCTGGCCTATGCCCCCAACCGGAGTGCGCCGCTCCAGGAAACCTGGGAACTGGAGAGGCGCGGCGAACGGCAGAGCAATGGCTTTTTCCACTTTGACGCCATGCTGGCGCGCTTGCCAATGGGTCTTGCCCTGCGAGACCAGGGCGACGGCGTGTTTGCGTGGGAGTTGCCGTGAACGACCGACCTGCCCCATGGCCCGCCGACACTGGCCAAATGATCAGCGCCACAGGCTCATTCGTTGACCCTCACCGCGCCCAGACTCCTTCCTGTCGTTCAACCAATGCAAGGAGCCCACCGTGCCAGAAACCAAACCCAGGTCAGCGCTGTCGCCTGCAGTCATCCTGAGCCCGATTCGCGCCGCCATTCCCCATGCGGGCGGCACCATGGAAGTGCTGGTGCGAATCCAGGCGCCGGCCCAGCCCACAGACACCATCGAACCCGCAGCCAAGGCCCGCCCCTCTCTGCGCCTGGCGCTGGTGGTGGACCGCTCTGGCAGCATGGACGGCGCGCCACTGGCCGAGGCGTTGCGCTGCGTCAACCACATCGTGGGTCGCCTGCAGCCCACCGACCAGGTGGCCGTGGTGCTGTATGACGACAAAGTCCAGTGCCCGGTGCCGTTGCGCGCTGCCACCAATGCCGCCGAGGTGCGTGCTGCATTGGCGGGTGTTGAAAGCGGTGGCAGCACCAATCTCTGCGCCGGATGGGAGGCAGGCGCGCGCCAACTGGAATCCGGCACCACGGACAGCATTTCAAGGGTCATCCTGCTGTCCGACGGCCAGGCCAACGAGGGGCTGACCGAACAGGGCCCCATCGAGCAACACTGCGCGCGGTGGCTGGCCCTCGGCGTGAGCACGACGACGGTCGGCCTCGGCCGTGGCTTCAACGAAGACCTCATGGTCGGCATGGCTCGCGCTGGCGGCGGGCAGCAATACTACGGGCAGACCGCCGAGGACCTGTTTGACGGCTTCGACGAAGAGCTGTCCCTGTTGCAGGCCCTGTGCCTGCGCAAGCTGCGCGTCAAGCTGCTCCCCGGTGCCGGCGTGATCGCCGAGCCGCTGGGCCTGGTCCGCCACAACCCCGACGGAACCAACAGCCTGTCGGACCTGGCCTGGGGCGCCGAGGCCTGGTTGCTGGTGCGCCTGCATGTCACGGGGATGGTTTCCAACGAGGCCACGTTGCCGATCGTGGGCATGGCCCAGCGTGCGCTGCTGAGCGTGGCGCTGCAGGCCGAGCGGCTTGATGGCAGCCCGGTGGCCATCGCTTCCCCAGTGCTGGCGCTGACTGGGCTGGATGCCAAGGCACTGGAAGCCATGCCCAAGGACGAACTGGTGGCCCAGCGCCTGCTGGAGGTGCAGTTTGGCGAGACTGGCGCCCAGGTACGCGACCTTCTGGCCGCGGGCGACCTGAAGGGCGCACAGACACTGCTCGACCGCATGGAGGCCGGTGCCATCGGCCACCCGTGGCTGCAGGAAAAGGTCAAACACCTGCGTGCCCTGGCCATCCGGGACATGGCGATGGCACGCAAGGAGCTGCACTACAGCCGGGTCAAGATGTCTTCGCGCCTGTCGTCGGACGAGGTGGTGATGCGGTATGCGGACGAGACCGAAGCAGTGGACATGCCGGCGTACCTTCGGATGAAAAGCTCGGAAGGAACGGGGCGCAAGAACTGAACCCGCACGCTGCTCGGGGCCGGTGGCACAAGGTAGCATGTGATGACACTTCAAGGGGTTCGCCTGCGCCATGTCATGGCTCATGACCTGACCTCTCCCAATGCGAGGACGAGTTTTGAACTGACACTTTGTAGGCAGTGAACCAATTGCTTGAATCAAAACTTTGCCCTTTTTGCAACTTGCCGGTCCATCGCGTTGTTGAAGAGAACGCCTTGGCGCTTGTCGTCAGGGACGCATACCCGATTTCAGCTGGGCACACGCTGGTTTTGCCGAAACGCCACGTTGGCTCTTTCTTCGATCTGGGCACCGATGAACGCGATGCCATGATGGGTATGCTTGATGCTGCCAAAGCCCGGTTGGACAAGGAGCTTGCGCCTGCCGCATACAACGTCGGAATCAACGACGGGCCGTGTGCTGGCCAGACGGTGCCGCATGTGCATGTGCATCTGATCCCGCGTTATCCCGGCGACACACGCGATCCGCGCGGTGGGGTGCGTTGGGTTTTGCCCGAGAAGGCGGACTACTGGTCATGACAGGCGATGACATCATCATCAAGGCAAAGTCCGGATCCGGTGCGGCGACGGGATCCGGCGTTTCGGGAAAACGTCTTGATGGCGTACCAATACCGGTGTGGAGTGTGCGGACATGACTTGCGGATGGGGCGTCAGACAATTGGTCTGGAGGCAGCGCATATCAAATGGTTTCAGGCGCGCGGGCCGGATGTTGTCTCCAACGGTATTGCCATGTGCTCGCTGCACCACAAGGTGTTTGATCTTGGGGTATTCAAGATTTTGCCGGACAGCTACCAGATGGTCTTCAGCCAACACCTGAATGGCAGTGAGGCGTCGGCCAGAACCATGTTGGCCTACCACGGTGCAGGGCTGATCCTGCCGCAGAGTCGCGAATACCTGCCAGCCCCCATGTTCCTGGATTGGCATTCCACGCAGGTATTCAAGAGCCCGGCCAGAACTGGTTAGCTGGCGCTTTGACCTGGTACTTTTCCATGCAACAAGTCCATTTCGGCATCTCCCTCGACGGCCAACGCGGCCACCACCCCCGCAACGGCATTGGCGTGTCCACCGTCGGCCCCCTGGGCATGTTGGGCATCCTCGAGACGCAACTCGGCCTGCTCCGCGTCTCGCCATCCCAGTCCGAGCGTGTCATGCAGTTGCGCCAATGCCTGGCAGACGCACGCACCGGCAGCCGGTTCTACGAGCGCAGCTTTGGTGCGGATGAACTGGGTACATCCGCCACCCTGCTCGGCTGGCGCGACGCCTGGTTCGAGCACGGATGGGCCGGAACACTGCCAGACCCTGTCAGCCCCAGGCTGCAGGACATGGCCGCTGTCGAACTGCTGGCTGGCGCCAAGGTCGCGCCCTCGGTGGGTCAACGCCTGGCCGATGTCGTGCAGCACCTCGACTTCCGTCGGCCCCAGATCGACTCGGTGATCCTGCATGATGCACCGGAGGACTTCCCGCTGGCCTGGCGCCGGGTACTGGCCAAACTGCCCGTGACGCTTGCCGCGCCAGGGGTGCCGGCAGCTCAGGCTGGCACATTCCTGCACGCTTTGCAGGATGGTCTGTTGAAGGCCCAGGCGGGCATCCGGATCCCGCCAATCCAGTGGCAGGACGATGGTTCTGTGCGCGTCGTGCGAGGTGGCTCGAAGCTGGCTGCAGCCCATTGGCTTGCGCGTCAATTGGGTGGCAGTCAGCCGGGCTCGGCGGCTCCGTTGGTGGTGGCGCAAAGCGAAGGGGCTGTGCTGGATGCCGCGCTGGCGTCTTGCGACTTGCCCCGCCTGGGTCTGGGGGACGCCAGTGCGTTCCGGCCCACGCTGCAGCTGGTACCGCTGGCCATGCGCCTGTTGTGGGACCCGGTCGACTTCCATGCGCTGCTGCAGTTTCTCTCGCACCCGGTGCATCCGATCAAGCCGTTTGCGCGCCGGCGCATTGCGCAGAAGATGGCCGATGCGCCGGGCATTGGGGGCGCAGGCTGGGCGGCCTTGTTGCAAGCCATCGAGGAGCACTACCAGCAGGATGCTGCGTCGGTCATCGCCGAGGTGCAGTTCTGGGTCGACCACCCGCGATGCACGGCGCACGAGCAGGCGCCATTGCCGGCGGTGCTGGTGCGGGTCGAACGGTTGGTGGCCTTCTTTCGCAACCGGCTGCTGGACGACAACCCGGCCCGCCGCAGCGGCTGGCAGGCGGGCCATGAACAGGCGGTGGCAGTCAGCCAATCCCTGAAGGCCTTGTTGGCCCAGGGGGTGGACCGCATCGCGCCGGAGACGCTGGACAAGCTGGTCGTGCAGGCCACGGCCCGTGGCAGCATGAACCCGCTGATGCGCGCGCAAGCTGGCGCATGCGCCTGTGTCACCGACCCCGGGGCGGTGATCGAGCCGTTCGACGCTGTGTTCTGGTGGCATCTGGCCGCCGTGCCGCTGCCGCGGCCCTACACCTGGTCGCCCACGGAGCTTCGGCAATTGCGCAGTGCGGGTGTGGACCTGCCCGCGATGGATGCCTTGCTGGCACGGCAGGCGCTCGGTTGGCTGCAGCCGCTGTTGCAGGCCCGCCAGTGCCTGACCCTGGTGCTGCCGCGCGCCGGCGACGAGCTGCACCCGGTATGGCTGCTGGTGGCCTCGCTGGTGAAGGGCATGCCGGTGACGCCGGTCGAGGCCGCGCTGGTGGCGCCGCCTGTGGCCGGCCTGACGTCCGCCGTGCCAATGAAAACCTTGCCCGCGGTTCGCCGATGGTGGCAGTTGCCGGCGGGCGCCATCGACCGCCTTCCGCCAAGCGCCTCCTACAGCAGCCTGGAGCAGTTGTTGTTCAACCCGTTCCAATGGGTCTTGCGGTACCCGGCCGCACTGCGCACGTCGGCATTGCTGGAGCTGCCGGACGACTTCCGGCTGTTGGGCAACCTGGCCCACCGGGTGGTGGAGCAGTTGTACAAGCAGCCCGGTGCCCACCAATGGCCGGTGCCCCAGGTGCTGGCCTGGTTGGATGCCCATGCGGACCGCATCGTTGCCGAGGAGGGCGCGGTGTTGTTGATGCCTGGTCGACGCGCCGAGCTGGTGGGTTTCAGGCTGCGGTTTCGGGATTCGCTGGCCCGGCTGCATGGGCATTTGCTGGAATCGGGTGTGCTTGCCGTCACCCCCGAGCTGCCGGTGGCGGGCGACACCCCCCTGGGGCGGCTCCAGGGGAGCTGCGACCTGATGCTGACTTACCCAACGGGCCGGCATGCCGTCATCGACATGAAATGGGCTGGTGCGGCCAAGTACCGCGAAAAGCTTGCCAGCCAGACCCATGTGCAGCTCGGCATTTACGGCAAGCTGCAGGAGATGGCGCTGGGTTCCTGGCCGGCAGTGGCGTACTTTGTGCTGCGCGAAGCGCAGATGCTGACCACGGCGCCAGGCCTGTTCCCGGGGGTGCGCGCGGTGGATGCGCCGCAGGGCGCAACCGCCCAACTGTGGCAACGCATTGTCGTCACCTGGGCGTGGCGGCAGCAGCAGATTGCCAGCGGCAACATCGAGCTCGTCCTGGACGGGTTGGAGGCCAGCGCAGATTCGACCCCGCCGGATGGTGCATTGCCCATCGAGACGCTCAACCCGCGGTACAACCCCTACCGGTTTCTGGCTGGGTGGGCGGCAGAATGACGCAACCCAAGATCCAGTTCATCAGTGCCGGCGCCGGCAGCGGCAAGACCTATGCGCTGACGCAGATTCTCTACAAAGAGCTGACCGGCGCAGAGGTGAGGCCGGGCGGCGTGCTGGCGACCACATTCACGCGCAAGGCCGCCACCGAGCTGCGCGAACGCGTCCGCAGCCACCTGATCCGGCAGGGCGCAACCATGCTGGCCAATGCGATGGGGCAGGCGCGTATCGGCACCGTCAATGGCATATGCGGGGCACTGCTGGAGCGGTTCGCGTTCGAGGCCGGCTTGCCGACCGAGCAACTGGTGCTGGACGAGGCCCGCGCCAGGCAGCTCTTGCGCCAGGCCATGGATGTGGTGATGGAGGACGCCTCGCTTGCCGCGCTGCTGCAGGTGGTGCGGCGCCTGGGGCTGGACGTGGCCAGGCATGGCAACGACGACATACCCTGGAGCAAGGCCTTGGGTGACCTGGTCAACGATGCCCGCGCCAATGCGATTGCGCCGGACGTCTTGCGGACCTTTGGCGACATCAATGCCGACCGCTTGCTGGCGCACTTCCCCGCCATGGTGGGTGCAGATCTCGACGCGCAGCTGCGTGCGGCCATCGCCGCTGCCATGCCAGCCATCCAGCCTGGCGCGGGCGCGACCAAGGTCACTGCCGAATACCTTGCCTTGCTGGAGGATGCGCTCCGGTCCTTGGACAGTGGGGCCCTCGCCTGGAGCGTCTGGAACAAGCTGGCCACCAAGGCGCCTGCGGCCAAGTTGAAGGCCGCCGCACAGCCGGTGGCAGATGTTGCGGCCATGCTGGGCCGGCACCCGCGACTGCATGCCGACATTCGCGACTACCTGGTCAGAATCTTTGCGCTGGCTGCGGATGCACTGGCCGCCTATGCGGACCTGAAGAAGGCATTGGGCGCAGTCGATTTCACCGACCAGGAGCGCCGCCTGCTGGACATTCTGGACGAGCCCGGCGTGGCACAGACGCTGACCGAGGAGCTGGACCTGGTCATGGTCGATGAGTTCCAGGACACCAGCCCGATCCAGCTGGCCTTGTTCCTGAAGCTGGCCGGGTATGCCAAGAAGGTGGTGTGGGTGGGCGACGTGAAGCAGGCCATCTACGGGTTTCGGGGGAGCGACTCGGCACTGATGAAGTCCGTGGTGGATGCATTGCCGGTGCTGGGCGGGGCCAAATCGGTCTTGCCGTTCTCGTACCGATCCAGGCCGGCATTGGTGGGTCTGGTGAACCAGCTGTTTGGGAGCGCGTTCGCCGGGCTGGCGCCGGCAGAGGTGCGGCTGGACCCGAAGCGTGACGAAGTGCCAGGCTCCATGGCTGTGCACGATTGGATGCTGGACGGCTCCAACCACGACCTGCATCTGGAGGCGCTTGCATCCGGTGTGGCGCAGCTGATGAACCAGGGGACCACGGTGGTGGACCCCGCCACGAACGCTGTGCGTCGACTGCGGCTGGGTGACATCGCGATCCTTGCGAAGGCCAACGACACGGTGAGGAAGATCGCCGTGTGTTTTCGCCAGCGCCGGATTGCCACATCCACGGCGCAGCCCGGCCTGTTGGCCCAGCCGGAGATCGTGCTGGCGCTGGCCTGCCTGCGGCGGCTGAATGACGACAGCGACACTCTCGCAACCGCAGAGATCCTGTCCCTTGCCGACTGCACCGAGCCCGAGGGCTGGCTCGCCGACCGCTTGGCCTGGTTGGCCACCGGCGCCCCGGCGTCGCAGTGGCGTGAGGTGGACGGCGAGGGGTCGCAGGCCCACCCCATCATGGCGACCCTGCGCGATTTGCGTGCGCAGGTGGTGCTCTTGTCACCAAGCGAGGCGGTTGCCGAGACCATCATGCGTTGCGGCATTGCCCGGCGGGTCATCCAGTGGCAGCAAGACGGCGAACAGGCGCGGATGCGGCAGGCCAACCTGGACCAGCTGGCCGGGCTGGCGACGCAGTATGAAGACGAATGCACGTCTGGCCGCCAGGCGGCGACCCTCTCCGGTCTGTTGCTGTGGCTGCAGGACCTGGCACGGCAGGGGCTGGATGCCATGCCGCAGGCGGGCGTCGACGCCGTGCATGTGATGACCCACCACGGCGCCAAGGGGCTCGAATGGCCCGTGGTGGTGCTGTGCGACCTGGCTTCTGATGTGCGGGACCGCCTTTGGGGAATTCAGGCCGAGCCCAAAGGGGCCTTCGATGTGCATCGCCCTCTGCACGACCGCTTTCTGCGCTACTGGCCATGGCCATTCGCACAGCAAAAGAATGTTGCGGTCGCTGACGAGGTGGCGGCTTCTCCCACAGGCATCAAGGCCCGGGAAGATGCTGTCGAAGAACACAAACGCCTGTTGTATGTCAGCATGACGCGCGCCCGGGACATGCTGATCCTGGCCCGGCCGGCCAGGAAGGCGGTGGGCGAGTGGATGTCCACCGTCGCACTCGACAGCGTGCTTCCGGCGGCTGATGCCGATCCAATCATGCTCGCCGATGGCATGGCGGTGCCCTTTGTGCGTTGCGTCCTGTCGGGAGCGTCAGCAAATCTGCCGACGGCTGCGTCCACCGGGGGCCTGGCCTGGTTCGACCATGCCGGCGCGCTGCACGACAAAATTCCGCTGACCGTCAGTCCATCGGCCGTGGAGGGCGTTGCCGCCCGGGTGGCTGAGAGCGTCGCCGTCGGATCGCGCATCGAGTTAGGGGAGGTCGAGGACCATTCGGTTCTGGGGCAAGCCATCCACGCCTGCCTGGCGGCTGATCTGGCCTCGGAGGATCACCCACTGGAGGTCAGCGAGGTGCAGGCCATCCTGCATCGCATGGGGGTGGACGGGGTCGTCGAGCCGTCGTCCCTGCACCGCCAGGTGGGCGCTGTGCGGTCATGGCTGAGGTCGCGCTGGCCCGCTGCGAAACGTATCGTCGAGCTGCCGATGCAGCGCTTGTTGCCCAACGGACAGATCAGCGCGGGCCGTGCCGATCTGCTGCTGCGCACCCCTACAGGCTGGATACTGCTGGACCATAAGTCGACCCAGCAAGGCAGCGCGCAATGGGCGGCACTTGCGCTGGCCCACGCGGGGCAATTGGCTGCCTATGCGCAGGCGGTGGAGGCAGTCAGCGGGCTGCCGGTGGAGCAGACCTGGCTGGTGTTGCCGGTCGCGGGGGCGGCGATCAGGGTGGAGATGACAGGAATAGGCAGTTGACTCCGGTGGTCGTCTACGAGGCACTTCGGTACCAAATCGCGACGTCAGTGTTTTCAGCCGAGAGCCCCTTGCGAGCCTCGAAAACCTCACTTCTCCGAAAAATCTGTCGCCAGTTTCGTACTTTGTGTTTGTTTGGTGTGTCGCCGGGAGCCGAAGCCTGGATGTGCCTGATCGCATCGTCAAGCAAAGTCCACCCATCTTGCCCGACAACACCCTCTGCCTGTATCAACAAGACGACCAGTGGGTGCTCAGGACCAATATCCGCAGGCGGATCCGGCGCAAACTCGCGGGCCAACATCGCCTGAACTGTGGCAGGCTCGTGATGGCTGCGGAATGGTGTCGGGCCTCTTGCATTTGTTTGTCCCAACCCTTGAGAACCGTCACGTGATGTTCGATCACCGCAGTGCACTTGTTCAAGTGAACCAGCGCGGCATCGCAGGTGTCGCTTTGAAATATCGGAAAGTGCTCCGGGAAATGGTGTACCAGATCGTTGCGCATCGCAACCAATTCTTCCAGCTGAGATTTGAACTCGTCAAACTGCTGCGCCCCAAACGAAATGCCGGACGTGGTCCTTATCCTCGGCGTCTTGAGAGCCTCTGGCGCAGGGCGTTTGGTACCTTCGGCATATTCGGTCTGATCGTCAGACTGGAATACGCCACCAGCGAAATATTTGGCGATTTGACCGAGCGTCAAGTTGGCAACACTGCGAACGCGTTCCGCCAGGTTGGACTTGATCTCTTCGACAGTGCCGCCCTCCATCACATGGCGGGCAACGAGGTGTTTGGCAATCAGCTCATACTGCTGCAATAGCAACAGACAAGGGCCCAGCCTGCGTTGGATCTCGCGTTGTTTGTCAACTGCTGATGGTCAGGCCCTTGATCAGCGCAGCGCATTCAGTATTTTTTCGGCTTCCGGCCAGGGCAGCCGTCGCTTGCCTGACTTCATGCGGTCGAGTGCCTTGAAAGCGTCGTCGACTGACAGCAGTTGGTTTTCGATCATGGCGCACAACAGCCCGATGGTGCCCATGACGTTGACCTGCTCCTTGTTGGCAACAATCCGCAAATTGGCGTCGCCGGTCAGCAAGGTGCAGGCTTCCTGCTTCGCAAGCGCCAGTGCCAAGTAGTCGTTGTGACCAGGCTTGGGACCGTTATTCGCGGGAAGCAGATGGTTGTGCTGGCTTGGCAACTGCTGTGCATACGCCACGAAATTGCCGCTGACCTCCATGATCTGCAAGCCCAGGTCTGCAAGGCCTGCACGACCCGGTTCAATTTCTTCGTAGTACAGCAAATCAGGGATGCCGAACTGCATCGGAAGCTGGAAGAGCGTCTCCATCAACGCTCCCGCTTCCATATCGATCAAGATGTTCGTATCACTGATGAGCAACCGCATCCGATGACTCCAACTGGCGTTCTTTGTGGAATCGCATCATCGGGATGCCCAGCAGTTCTGCTGCCTTGCCTTCAGAAATGTATTGCTCGGCCAAGGCGCGGTACACCAACTGACTAAACAGTCGTGGATGCTCCTGCGGCAGCGGATTGCCAGGCTCAGTCTTGCGCCAGCCCTTGGCCGAAAACCGCTTGAACACAGACAGGTGAGCGGCCTCGGTGATCACACCACACTGTTTGGCGCGCTGCAGCCATCCGGACATCGACAGCCCGAACTCGTGCTTGAGCACATACAGCTCTTGCCATTCCAGCGCATGGCGCTGTGCCCCGAGCAACTGCAGCACCGCGACACGCGGAGCCAGGAAAGCGCCGGCGAACCGGTCGCAGGCTTTCTCTTCGTTGATGCCTTCAGCCAGTCGCCCTTTGAGCAGCAGGTGCCCCAGCTCATGCGCTAGCGTGAACCGCTGGCGATCACCGGGCCAGCGCTTGGCAACAGCCACGACCGGATACTCCCGGCCATCTTCGGTCCGTGCCTTGGCCGTCAAGCCAGAGAAGCCCGGGTTCTCTTCATCGACCACGATGACCAGCAAGCCAAGGCCTTCGAGGGTGTCAGTGAGGTCAGCAATCGGGTTCAACCCCAACTGCCAGGCGGTGCGGACCGAGTCCGAGAACGCATCGATCTCATCCAGCGAGGTGATGTACTCTGGCAGATTCGTGGGCTGTGCAAACGCCGGGAACGGCAGTACGGGAAATGCGCCGAGCAACTCCACCCGCTTTTCCACCAACTCGACGACCTTGATCTTCAGCGCATCCTGCGCCGTCTTGCCAAAGGTCGAGAGCCTGCGGAACTCGGGCTGCAGCAGTTCAACCGAATGCGTGCGGAAGAAATATTCGGTCCGGATGCCGCACGCGCGGGCCAGCTTGAGCAGCTGAGTTGACGATGGCGTCAGCAGACCCTTCTCGTACTTCTGGATGGCCGTGTGAGAAACACCCACCTGTTCGCCCAACGCAACCAGGGTCAGACCCGCCGCCAGTCGTGCTTGACGAATGCGATCTGCAATCATGACGCCTCCTTGTGTTGGGTTTAAATTAACCTTTATTTTGCCAAAGTTTTAAACCAAAGAGAACCCCCCGTCCGTCTCGGCGGCCGTGGCCGTGACGGTGGACTTGGAGTCGCTGCTGGGCGCGTGATGGTTGTCGGTTGCAGTGGGTCAGTCAAAAGTCTGCAGATTAGACATACTCACGTCGGCGCCAACAAGCTGACGCTAGCGGGGTGTATTGGGCGGGTTCCAATGCCAGCGGGCAATATCGGCATTCCTCAGTGCCTTGTGCCTTGCCCCTTCACGTCTTCTGTTGCTTTTGATGCATCTATTGCGAATAATTCGAATTGCCATAAACTTTGCCCAGGACCATTTCGGTCCAAAACCAAGGAAAACTTCATGAAATCGCCAGACTTGCTAGAGCTGGCGGCCAGCGAGGAAGAGGCCGAAATGGCCAAAGTGGCATTGCGCTGCCTCATGAGCGCCCTGGATCATTCCAACGCGCCACGCATCGTGTTGGTGGATGAAAATGGAAAACAGACGGATGCGCCTGCTTTGCTGCTGCCACCAAAAGCGCTTCGCTTTTTCGCGGAGGTATTGAAGCTGATGGCACAGCAGCAGCCCATCATGTTGTTGCCCCAAAAGCATGTGCTCACGACGCAAGAGGCGGCCGGATTTCTCAATGTTTCCCGCCCGTTTGTGATCAAGGAAATCGAGGCGGGTCGCTTGAAGTGCACCCTGGTGAATCGCCATCGGCGCATCGAATTTTCGGAGTTGCAGCGTTACCAGGCCGGGCAACAAAAGAGGTCGGACGACGCGTTGCAGAAGCTGACGACGATGTCGGAGGAACTCGGGATGGAGTTCTGAATGGCGGGGTCGGCGAGGTTCACGGCCATCCTGGATGCGAATACGCTGTATCCGATGTTGGTGCGTGACCTCCTGCTGAGCCTGGCTACGGTGGGTCTCTACCACGCGCGGTGGACGGCTGCCATCCATGCGGAATGGACGCGAAATCTAGCCCAGGATCGGCCAGACCTGGCCCCTCGGTTGCCAGAGTATTCCCGCAGCATGTGCTCGACGCCATCCTGCAAGGCCTGATGAAGTCTGCGCAGCAGTTGGAGGCGATGCCCGCCACGTGAAACCTGGCCCGAGACACGTGCCCATTGACGTAGACTTGTCCAAATTTGGTCGCCAAAAGCACCTTTCAACCAGTGCGTTGGAATTGAAGCGCAAACCTGGCTCAGTCTGCGTGTGGACTCAACAATGCCGCCATTGACCAAACCCGCATTGCGCGCGCTGCTCTTGAACCGCAAGGTGGTCATGCTGCTGCTGCTGGTTCCCTACCTGGTGGTGGAACTGGCCTTCAACCATCGCCTGCTGATGCTTGCATCCGGCACGCTGGACAACCAGGCGCTGCGCGGCGTCGAAATCTGGGGCCGGATCATCTCGGGGGTGGGGCTGGGCCTGCTGATCTGGAACTTTGCCATGGGCCGCCTGCTGCCCAGGCTTCCAGGGCTTGCGGCTTTGCTGCTGAGCCTGGGGCTAGTGTAGTGCTTCTGAATTAAAAGAACTATTTTCCACCTGCCACCTCCAAGAAGAATCTGGGACATTTTGGAGGCAGCGATGCGAAAGGCGACGGCGATTGAACTGGACGACGCGAC
>Ga0247831_1000374_pt1 | contig 98855 bp, 99 predicted proteins | sample LaCruzMarch2015__9_FD_192406 | JGI IMG/M metagenome (GOLD analysis project Ga0247831, IMG submission 192406) | Freshwater microbial communities from meromictic Lake La Cruz, Castile-La Mancha, Spain - LaCruzMarch2015_1m | ecosystem: Environmental > Aquatic > Freshwater > Lake | place: Spain...
CCAACTTCCATACGAGAGTCCATGGCCTAACGATAGTCAGAATATGGCCTAGGTGCAGGCGGCTAATGGCAATTGGCTATTTATGCGGGTTAATGAGCCCAGCCTTGGTAGATATAGGTCATGGGCTTTGGGCCTTTGAGATAACGGTTGCTCAGTTCGCCAATCTGAAAACCGCCTGCGGTGATCAGCGCCTGGATATCGCGATTGAGGTGACAGCCGCCGGCCAGCGGCTTCCACAGCGGCGTCAGGCGGTTCTGCCAGCGCAGCACGGGCAGTTCCGGAGCCAGTCCATGCTCGCAGAACAGCAGGCGACCGCCGGGCTTGAGCACGCGGCGCATTTCTTTCAGCGCGGCCACAGCATCGGGGATGGTGCACAGGGTAAAGGTGCAGACGATGCAGTCGAAGCTGGCGTCGTCGGCCTGAATCTGCCCCAGTTCGAGGGCAATCATCTCCACTGGAATGCTGATCGCGGCGGCCCGTTGCCGGGCCAGTTTCTGCATATCGGCACTCGGGTCGACACCAATGATGACGCTGACCTTTTCAGCGTCATAGAACGCCAGGTTAAGGCCGCTGCCGATGCCGATTTCCAGCACCCGGCCATGGGCCTGGGGCACCAGTTGCGAGCGGGCTTTCATCACCGCGCCCATGCCGCAGGCGAAATCGATCAGGTGTGGCAGCAGGTAGCGGTCATACAGGCCCACGGGGTGCCCTCGGCAGGGTTATTCGGCGTCGTCCGGCAGATCACTGTTGTCACCGCTGATCGCGGCAAAACACTTGATCAGATGTGTGTCGGTAGTGCCGCTGATGCGCCAGGCATCGGCTTCACCATCAAAGCGTGCGGCTATCACCTGGGCCAGGCTGAAGTGCCATTTGCGCAGGGCGCGGCCATCCATGCATTCGATGCTGAGCAGCGGTGTGTCGCTAGCGGGCGGGTTGCCGGCCTGGTGCCGGGCCAGTTGTTCGGCGTTCAGGCTGAATTGCCAGGCATGCAGGTCGTCGATTTCCAGCATGTCGGCACCGCTCAGGGCGCTGATCAGGTCGTGCGGGATGGTGCTCATAGGTCGTTAGCTTCTTGATTAACGGCGGTTAGCGGCCGAGACGGCGCAGTTGGTCTGATTCGATTACCCGAGTGCCGGCATCCTCTTCCAGGGCCAAGCGCCACAGCGCGCGGGCCAGTACGGTGGCTTCGATGCCACGGTATTTGCCTGGTAGCCAGCGCATAAAGGGCGCGGCCAAGCGCTCGCCAAGGCGAAATTCCTGGCGGGTGCCAAGCAGCAGCGAAGGGCGGACGATGGTCAATTGCGGCCAGTCCTGAGCGCGCAGGGCCTGCTCCATTTGGCCTTTGACCTTGTTGTAGAACACGGTGGAGTTGGCATCTGCACCCAGGGCGCTGATCACCAGCAGGTGACGTGCACCCATGGCGCGGGCGCGTTCGGCGAAGGCAATCACCAGGCCATGATCGACCGCGCGAAAAGCCTCTTGCGAGCCGGCCTGTTTAATCGTGGTGCCCAGGCAGCAAAAGGCGGTATCGACCTTGCCGCTCAGTTCCGGTAGCAAGGTCAGCAGTTCGCCTTGCGGGTTTTCCAGGTGTGGGTGCGCTGCCAGCGGGCGGCGGCTGGGGGCCAGTACGCGAGCAACTGTGGGCTCGTTCAGCAGGCGGTCCAGCAGGTGCTCGCCGGTCAGTCCGGTGGCGCCTGCGAGAAGGATGTGCTGTGGCGTCAAATACATAGTGTGAGGTTCTCCGCTGATATAAATCAGCTTATCAGGCCGTTGGTGGCGCGCATGACTGTTATGGGTTGACCGCAGATTGCGCCTCAAGTGCATTGTTCAGGGCGCGCTCGGCCTGCTGTTCGCGCAGCTTGCGCCACTGGGCGATCACCGCTTTGGCAGGCCAGATCTGCGGTTCGGAGGGTTCGAAACCGTCGGCTTTTTCGCGTTCGGCAACGCTGGCCTGGGCCAGCTTGAAGGCACGCTGCAGGTCGTCGGTCTGCTGCAGGGCTTCAGCAAACAGGGCGCGGCCGAAATAGGTGAAGTCGTTTTCCTCCGAGCAACCGAAGGACACCCGGTCGGCCCGGGCTGCGGTGATCACCAGGGTCTTGTCATCCTGCAGTTTGGGGATAAAACCGCCGGAGTAGCAGGCCGAGATCACCAGTACCTTGTGCCGATTTTTCAGCGGTTCGAGCAGGGCGGCTAGTTCGCTGGCTGGCAGGTCGTTGAGCTGCAGTCGCGGCTGGTCGAGGTTCAACTCGTGCTGGGCTGAGCCGTGGCTGGTCAGGTAAATAAAGATCAGGTCTTCCTCGCCACTGCGTTCGGCCAATGCCTGAATGCTGCGGTCCAGGCTGGCGCTGGTGGCCAGCGGGCGATCGGTCAGGTGGTCGCGGTGGTTGACCAGGGTGATCAGGCCGTGGGCGGCGAAGCGATCCTGCAGCAGGTTGCCGACATAGTCGGCCTCGCGCATAAATACGCTCTGCTTGCCGTCGCCGGCCAGGGTCAGGGCGTAGAGTTCGATGTCTGGGGTTGAAACAGGCAGCTTGGCGATGGCGGCATCGAGCAGTCGGCCTTGTTCCAGCAGGCCAGTGGCGAGGTCGTCGGGTATAGCCTTGCCCTGAGCGTCACGCGTCAGTCGGCCGTTCTGCCAGGTACCGCTTTGCAGGCTGCCATCGACCAGAGTCAGGCTGCCGGCACCCTGGTATTGGCCGTAGGCAAAGTTGCCTTGATAGACACTGCCATCAGCCAGGTTCAGGCGACCTTCACCGTGGTAGCTCCAGTCGCTGAACTGGCCGGCGTAATGGCTGCCGTCGCTGCCCTTGAACTCACCTTTGCCGGTGAGGCTGCCATGGGCGAAACGCCCGCTCCAGACTTCGCCATCGGCACTTTGGTAGCGACCCTTGCCGTGGAACTGGTTGTCACGGAACTGGCCGCTGTAGAGGTCGCCGTCGAGATTCTTAAAGCTGCCCTGGCCATTGAGCTGGCTGTTGTCGAAGGTGCCGGTGTAGGCATTGCCCTCCGCGTCGGTCAGCACGCCCTGGCCGTCGGGTTCGCCCTTTTTGAACTGGCCCTGGAAGCTGGCGCCGTTGCTCCATTGCAGCTTGCCCAGGCCGTTGTATTGGCCTTTGCTGAATTCGCCACGGTATTCCAGCTGGTTGCTTTTCAGGTGGCCTTCGCCGCTGGGCATGCCGTTGACAAATCCGCCCTCGTAACGGCTGCCATCGCTGTATGTGAGGCTGCCCTGGCCGTGGAAGTCTCCGTTCTGAAACTCGCCACTGTAGAGTTCGCCGTGCTTGCTGCGCCATTCGCCCTGGCCGTTGAACTGGCCGTCCTTGAACAGCCCATCGTAGTAACTGCCATCGCTGTAATCCAGGCGCCCAGGGCCTTGCAGCAGGCCGTCGACCACTTCGCCACGGTAGCGCCCGCCATCGGGTAGCACGGCATCCGGTGGCAGCAAGGGTTCGCCATCGCCACAGGCGACAAGCAGCAGGGCGAGGCTCAGTGGAGCCAGGAGGGAGAGACGGCGCATGCAGAAAATCCAGGCTGGAAGGTCGTTGCCGAGTATGCCTTAAAGTGCTCGAAGTGCCGTGATTGAGCGCACCGGTGCAAGCATAAAAATAAAAAGGCGCACCGGCAGATGCCTGTGCGCCTTGGTCCGGCGGCTGCGATTAGACGAAGCAGAGCGTCAGCGGCTCGGCGATATAGGCGGGTTTTTCCGAGCCTTCAATCTCCAGCACAACCTTGGCCTTGAGCAGCCATTGGCCAGGATTCTTCTCGTGGGCGTCAGTCAGGCTGACCATCAGGCGGACTTTGGAGTTGACCTTCACCGGCTGGATAAAGCGCACGCTATCCAGGCCATAGTTGACGGCCATCTTCAGCCCTTTAGGCATGATCATGATGCCTTCCATCAGCTTGGGCACCAGCGACAGCGAGAGGAAACCGTGGGCGATGGTGCTGCCAAACGGGGTGAGCTTGGCTTTTTCCGGGTCGACGTGGATGAACTGGTGATCGCCTGTGCATTCGGCGAACTGGTTGATGCGCTCCTGGTCGATGGTCAGCCATTCGGAGCGACCGAGTTCTTTACCGATATAGCTGGGCAATTCGGAGGCGGGTACTGATGTCATGGTTTCTCCTTGAAGACGCAAGTGTTGTTTTTTTTGGGGCGTAAATCCTTCTGCCCTAAGATCATCATGGGTTTGCCGTAGGGTCAAGTGCCTCGTATATGCGCCGTAAACGCAGCTCGGCTGCCACGCAACCGCTGTAAACCGGCCCTTGCCGGACGCTTCTGCTTATAATGCGCGGCACTGCGTCTGGGATCATACGATTCGGAGATTACCCATCATGCTGTTACGCGGCCTTTCCTGGCTGGTGCTGTGCCAGTTGCTCGGCACTGCGCTGAATGTCCTGCTGATCCCGATTCTGCCGGGCCCGATCATCGGCATGCTGCTGTTGTTCGGCTTTTTGCTGCTGCGTGGAGAAGTCGGCGAGCCGCTGCACTTGGCCTCCACCAGCCTGCTGAAATACCTGCCGCTGCTGTTGGTACCACCAGCGGTGGGCGTGATGGCTTATGCCGAGGATATCTTTGCCGACTTCTGGGCGATTGCCGGTGCGCTGTTGCTGTCGCTGCTGATCTCTATCGTTTTCGCCGGCTGGCTGATGCAGAAGCTGATTGATCGCCAACAACGCCGGGAGGACGCATGACTCTGGAATGGCACGCCGCCTGGCAGGCGCTGATCCATCACCCGCTATTTGGTGTAGGCATCACCCTTGGGGCCTATCAACTGGCGATTGCTGCCTACGAGAAAACCCGCTGGGTGTTTCTGCAGCCGGTGCTGCTATCGATGCTTGCGGTAATCGGCATTCTTCTGGCCTGCGGCCTGACCTTTGCCGAGTACAAGGACAGCGCCGCCGCGCTGACGCTGTTCCTCGGGCCGACCACGGTGGCGCTGGCGGTGCCGCTGTTCCTCAACCTGCGGCGGATTCGCCAGCTGTTCTGGCCGACGCTGATCACCTTGCTGGTGGCCGGTGTGGTTGCCACCGTGTTGGGCATTACCCTGGCCTGGGTCTTCGGTGCCGAGCAGATCATGCTGATGAGCATGGCGCCTAAATCGGTGACCTCACCGATTGCCATGCTGGTGGCCAATCAGATTGGCGGAATTGCCGCCCTGGCGGCGGTGTTTGTGATGATCACCGGGATTATCGGCGCCATCATCGGCCCGGCGCTGCTTAAGCGCTGTGGCGTGCATCACCCGGCGGCACTGGGCATGGCCCTGGGTCTGACCGCGCATGCGGTTGGCACCGCCCGTGCACTGCAGGAAGGTGAGGAGTGCGGCGCGTTCTCCGCCCTGGCGATGAGCCTGATGGGTGTATTTACCGCCGTGCTGCTGCCGCTGGCTATTCTGTTGTGGTTATAAGGAGGTGCCTGTGACCTTGCCGCTATTCCCACTGAATACCGTGCTGTTTCCCGGCTGCATGCTCGACTTGCAGATATTCGAAGCGCGTTATCTGGACATGATCAGCCGTTGCATGAAGCAGGGCCAAGGCTTTGGTGTGGTCAGCATCATTGACGGTGCTGAAGTGGGCGAGGCGGCCGGGCAGTTTTCGGCAATAGGCTGCGAGGCACTGGTTCGTGATTTCGAACAACGCCCCAACGGCCTGTTGGGGATTCGCGTGGAAGGTGGGCGGCGTTTTCGCGTGCAGCGCGCGCAGGTGCTGCCGGATCAACTGACTTTGGCCGAGGTTGAATGGCTGGACGAGCAGCCGGAGCAGCCGCTGGACGCTGAACATGCTGACCTGGTGGCATTGCTCGGTGCGCTGAGCGCCCATCCGCTGGTGGCGTCGCTGGGCATGTCGAGCGAACCGGCGGGCCAGGAGGCGTTGGCCAATCAGCTGGCCTATCTGTTGCCGCTGGACGCCGAGCAGAAGCTGCAATTGCTCGAAACCCCCGAGGTGCAGCTGCGTCTGGAGCTGCTGCAACAGCTGCTGGAGCTGTTGCAGGGCGAGCGTCAGTAACGGTACAGCAGCACCCCGGCGGACAGCTGCCAGGTGGTGATGCCGCCGAGTAGGGCGATAATCGTCGGCAGCAACAACCACCAGACTTTCCCCGACAACGCCGGCAGTGGCGTGCGCCATTGCACCAGGGCCAGGCTCAGCGCGCAGAAACAGGCGGCCAACATGGCTCCGGCGATAATGTCGCTGGGCCAGTGCACCCCCAGGTAAATCCGCGAGCCGGCAATCGCTGCGGCTGGCAGGCTGGCCAGTAGCAGCCAGGTCAGGCGCATGCGAGTCGGTTGTCCGCGGCCGGCCAGCACCCCAAGCAGCAGAAAGAAGGCAAAGGCCGCCGAGCTGTGTCCGCTGGGAAAGCTGAAGCTGTTCAGCGGCTCTAGCAGCACATCGGGGCGGCTGCGGGCGAAGAATGCCTTCAGCGCGCCGTTGGCCAACGCAGTGCCGAGCAGGCTGCCAATCGCCAGGCAGAGCGTGCGCCATTGCCGCGTCGCCAGCAGGATCAGGCACAGCAGCACGGCCGCCGCCAGTTGTGTGCGCATATCGCCGAGGCGGGTGATCAGCACCATCAGCGTATCCAGCGCCGCGCTGCGATGCTCCTGCACCAAGGTCAGCAGCCCTTGATCGAGCTGGCTCAGGTGCGGCCAGCTGAGCATCAGGCCAATTAGCAGAGTCAGGCTTGCCGCTGCTGTCAGCAGGCTGGCGTGTCGTTGCCCACGCCAGCTGCCTTGCACGCTGATGCCCACTACCAGCGCCACGCCGGCGGCAATGGCCCCGGCCTGAGGCCAGAAACCTTCCGGCAGCGGCAGGCGCAGGGCTGCACCCGTGGCCCAGCCGGGCAGCATATAAGCGATGGACCAACCGACCCCGGCCAGCAGGCTGACGCTGAAAAAGCGCACGAAGGGCATGTCGAACATGCCGGCGACCATCGGCAACATGGGCCGCAGTGGGCCGATAAAACGCCCGACCAGCAGGCTGGCGACGCCGTAGCGTACAAAGTAGCCGTGGGCACTGTTCAGCCATTGTGGGTGATTTCGCAGCACCGGCAGGCGGCCGATGTCCTGATGAAAATAGCGCCCCAGTGCATAGGACAGGCAGTCGCCCAACAACCCGCCGCAAAACGCCAGCAGCAGGGTTTCACCCAGGCCCAGCGCGCCGTTGCCAGCCAGCGCGGCGACAGCGAACAGCAATACGGTGCCGGGGATGAGAATGCCGACAATCGCCAGGCACTCACCGCAAGCCAGCAAAAAGATCGCCAGGCCAAGCCACTCAGGATGGGCGCTTAGCCAGAGGGTCAGGGTGTCGAACCATTGGCTCATTGGTGGTCATCCGTGGGGGTTAGCAGGTGATAGTCCTGGCCGGCCCGCTGGCCGCGCCTTAACGGGTTGCGGGTGCAATGGCGGGCAAAGGCGGCGTCGACAAAACGGTAGGGCAGTTGCTCATCGCGGCCATGGGGGATGCCCAGGCGTGGGCATTGCACGATCTGCTGCGGGCGTTCGCCAAGGTCTTCGACAAACAGGCGTTGCTCATCGAATGCCCGTGCGTCCCACTCCGGCACCTTTAAGCCAAGCGATTTGCACAGCAAGGTTTGCCCGGCACAGAGGGTTTCGCGGCTGCGTGGTCTGCCTTGGGTGTCGGGGTTATTCGCCTGCATCTGTGTCAGGGCACCTGCGCCGCTGTGTTCGTCCTGCCAGGGATAGGCGGATTTGATCAGCACCGCATTGCCAGGGCCCTGGGCGCTGAAATTCAGCGAATCGCCGCCCCGGGCGTAATACATATAGATGTGTCCGCCATCCATAAACAGTGCGCGGCGTTTGTGGGTGTAGCCGAGCGAGGCATGGCTGCCTTTCTCGCTCAAGTAATAGGCCTCAGTCTCGATAATTCGCGCGCTCAGCCAGCGCTCGCCCTGTTTGTGGCGGATCACTTTGCCGAGCAGCTCGCGGGCCAGCACGCGCGCGTCGCGGTCAAAGAAACTGGCCGGCAGTGCGCGGCCTTCGGGCCAGGGCAAACTAAGGGTGGGTTCGATGGGCATGCGCTGTCGTTGTGGCTTGGCTGGGCATAGGCTGGGGCGATCATAACAATAAGAGTCTTAACCATGCCTGAACGTGCCCGCGTCAGCAGCGCTCATATAAGCCCCAGTGCCCATTACACCGGCTATATCTGGTACCGCCATCAGTTGGCGGATGCGGCCTTTGTCACCGGTTTCGGGCGTTTTGTGCATGGTCTGCTCAGCCCCATCACCTGGGGCGCGCGGGTTGGTTTCGGCCTGGATATCGAACAGTTTCTGCTGCAACGGCATCTGCAAATTGATGCCCAGCTGACTGCTGCGATTGAGCAGGGCGGTGTGTGCCAGGTGGTGGAGATCGCCTGCGGCCTGTCGCCGCGTGGGCGGCGCTTTACCGCGCGTTACCCGCAGCTGCGCTATATCGAGGCGGACCTGCCGGTGATGGCCGCGCGTAAACGCCTGCTGCTGAATGCCGAAGGCTGGCTGGGCAGTCAGCATCAGGTGCGCGCGGTGGATATCCTCGCCGAGGAGGGCAGCAAAAGCCTCGCGGCGCTGTTCGCTGAGCTGGATCACAGCAAACCGGTGGTGGTGATTACCGAAGGGTTGGTGAATTACTTCGAGTTGGCGCTGATCGAGTCGTTCTGGACGCGCTTGGCTGAGCAGCTGCGTGAGTTTCCCCGAGCCACCTACCTGACCGAGCTGTACCCGGATTTGCGCGAGCACCCACGTTATCGCCAGCTGCGCTGGGGCGTTGGCCTGATTGGCCGGCTGACCCGTGGCAACTACCCGCTGCATTACCGCAATGATCAGGCAATTGTGCAGGGCTTTGAGAAGTGTGGCTTCAGTCAGGTTGCGGTGTTTGACCCGAGCTGCACCGCCCAAGCGCTTGGCCTGGCGCCATCGCGCAATGCCGGGCTGGTGCGGGTGATTGAAGCGCGAGTTTAGGCGCAGGCCGCTGTTGGTAGCGGCGGCAGCTGAAACTGCGTTGCCAGCGCCTGGCTGGCCTGCTGATCACTGTGCGGAAAGACAAAAGCCAGGCCGTTTGTATCCTGACGCAGCGGTAGCAAGGGCTGGGTGGGCAGGTCCTTGCACAGCAGTTGCCAGCCACGCGTGCCGCGAATAGCCGGCAGATCAGCGTGCAACAATCCGCCAAAGAAACCCAATTCGCTGATCTCTACCGTCCATTCCCCACCATCAGGATGCTGCAGGCGGGCGTGGCGCTGACTGGGCGGCAGGCGCGCTTCATGGCGTTTTTCCAGTTGCAGCAGTTGCGATTGGGCCAGCAGGCTACTGCCTGGGCTGCGGCTTGGCAGGGCGTCGCCGCGCAGAAACGGGTTGTACAGATTGGCGCAGGCGTCGCGTTGTTCGAATTGCGCGAGGTGATCGGCGTTGTGGATCAGTGCGCAGCTGGCCTGGGCGCAGGCGGCGGCGAAGTGCGCGTGCTCCCAGGGTTGGGTGAAGTGGTCATATTCGCCGGCCAGCACCAGGGTCGGGCAGCTGGGGTGGCGTTGAAATCCTTGAAAATCCAGCAGGCGCTGGCTGTTCTGCCGGTAGCGCTCGATATCGGCGGCTGACAAGCGTTGGATCTGTCGCAGCAGAGCCTTGCGAAATACCGGGGCTACGCCGGTCTGCTCCAGGCGCAAAGGATTGAGCAGGCCGGTCAGTGCGCCATGAGCAAAGGCCTCGCAGCGCCCTTCAGCCAGCAGCGCCAGGCCCTCCTGCAGCAGCAGGCGTGCGCCAGGGCGGCCGAAGGCGGTGATCCCGGCCAGCAGCACACGAGCGCAGCGCTCGGGGTGACGGGCGGCAAACAGCGCGGCCAGGGCTGAGCCGTAGGACAGGCCGATGGGCATCAGCGGCGGCAGGTCGAGTTCCTCGGCGAAGGCGGCAATCAGGTCGGCCAGCTGTTCCAGGCTCAGATCGGGCACCAGTTGCAGGTTGCCGCCCTGGCTGGGCAGGTCGAGCAGGATCACCGGGTGCTCGCCGAGCAGCTCGCTGACTTCGGCGGCAAACGAGCGAAAGCTCTGGAATGCGCCGCCCAACAGCAATACGGGCGGGCGCGGGTCGTGGCTGTGGCAGGCGTAGGCCTGGTAGTGCAGGCGCAGGTCGCCGATATGCAGCACCTGTGGGGCTTCGTTGAGTTGTGCGGCGCAGTAGTCGGTACGGTAATGCATGCTGATCCCACCCCGGCGGTCGGCCGCCTGTCTTGCTTTTATTGGCAAGGTAAACATTCGGGTGGTTTTTGTTTACCTAACCTTCGGGCGGCTGATGGTCTGTGGTGTCACTGTTTCTTTCGGTGGCTTGCTGTGTGGGGCTTGGCGGCGTTACCGCGGGTTGTGACGAATGCAGTGTTTACCGTCCGCCGCGCAGCGCTGGGCGTGGAGCGGCGCGACCGTTATACTCAGCGACTTTTTTCAACCGCCAGACCTGCCAAGACCATGACTGAGTCCGTGCTCGACTATATGACCCGCCTGGGACAGGCCGCCCGCAGCGCTTCGCGTGTGCTGGCGCGCGCCAGTACCGCGCAGAAAAACCGTGCCCTGCAGGCCGCCGCGGCCGCGCTGGATGCGGCCCGCAGCGATTTGACTGCCGCCAACGAGCTCGACCTGGCCGCCGCGCGTGCCAATGGTCTGGAGCCGGCCATGGTTGACCGTCTGGCGCTGACGCCGGTAGTGATCGACAGCATGATCGAAGGCCTGCGTCAGGTCGCCACGCTGCCCGATCCGATCGGCGAGATCCGCGATATGCGCTACCTGCCGTCGGGTATTCAGGTCGGCAAGATGCGCGTGCCGCTGGGTGTGATCGGCATCATCTATGAGTCGCGGCCGAACGTGACCATCGACGCCGCCAGCCTGTGCCTGAAATCCGGTAACGCCACCATCCTGCGTGGCGGCTCCGAGGCGATTCATTCCAACCAGGCGATTGCTCGTTGCATTCAGCTCGGTCTTGCTGAAGCAGGTTTGCCCGCAAGCGCCGTGCAGGTGGTGGAAACCACTGATCGTGCCGCCGTTGGTGCGCTGATCACCATGCCGGAATTTGTTGACGTGATTGTGCCGCGCGGCGGCAAGGGCCTGATCGAGCGCATCAGCCGTGACGCCAAGGTGCCGGTGATCAAACACCTGGATGGCGTATGCCACGTGTATATCGACGTCGCTGCTGATCTCGACAAGGCTATCCGTGTCGCTGACAACGCCAAGACTCAGCGCTACTCGCCGTGCAACGCCATGGAAACCCTGCTGGTGCACGCCGCCGTGGCCGACAAGGTGTTGCCGCCGCTGGCTGCGATCTACCGCGACAAAGGTGTTGAACTGCGTGGCGACGCCGCGACCCGCGCGCTCCTAGGCAGCGATGTGTTGGAGGCGAGCGAAGACGACTGGTTTGCCGAGTACAACGCACCGATCCTGGCGATTCGCATCGTCGATTCGCTGGATGCGGCCATCGAGCACATCAACCATTACGGCTCGCAGCACACCGACGCGATCATCACCGAGAACTTCAGTGATGCGCGGCGCTTCCTCACCGAAGTGGATTCCGCCTCGGTGATGGTCAACGCATCGACTCGCTTCGCCGATGGTTTTGAATATGGCCTGGGCGCGGAGATCGGTATCTCCACCGACAAGCTGCACGCCCGTGGCCCGGTCGGCCTGGATGGGCTGACCAGCGAGAAGTATGTGGTGTTTGGCGACGGGCACATTCGTACCTGATGGGGCGTACCTGATGGCCAAGCGCAGCGGCGCCCAACGTACCGACGCTCGACGCATCGGTCTGCTTGGCGGCACCTTTAATCCGGTGCATATCGGCCATCTGCGCAGCGCCGTGGAAGTGGCCGATGCGCTGCAGTTGGATGAGTTGCGTCTGATCCCCAGCGCGCGGCCGCCGCACCGCAGCGCGCCGGAGGTCAGTGCGCAGGATCGCCTGGCCATGGTTCGCCTGGCGGTAGCGGATGCAGGGGTGTTGCAGGTGGATGATCGCGAGCTGCAGCGCGACAAGCCGTCCTACAGCATCGACACCCTGGAGTCGTTGCGCAGTGAGTTGGCTGCGGATGATCAGCTGTTTCTGCTGCTGGGCTGGGATGCCTTCTGCGGTTTACCCAGTTGGCAGCGTTGGGATGAGTTGCTGCAGCACTGCCATATTCTGGTGCTGCAACGGCCGGATGCCGACAGTGAAGCGCCCGAGGCGCTGCGCAATCTGTTGGCGGCGCGCAGTGTGAGTGCCCCGTCGGCCCTGAGTGGGCCGAGTGGGCAGATTGCTTTTATCTGGCAGACACCTCTGGCGGTGTCGGCTACCCAGATCCGTTCGCTCCTGGCGAGCGGAAAGTCGGCACGCTTTCTGGTGCCTGACGCGGTACTGGCCTATATCCATGCCCACGGACTGTACCGTGGCGCGAATTGAACACGAGGCAAACGAGTTAGTTATGACAAACGCAAAAATGCAGAGCGAAGAGCTGGTCAAATTGGCCATCAGCGCTCTGGAAGAAATCAAGGCGCAGGACATCACCACCATCGATGTGCGCGGCAAGACCAGCATCACCGATTTCATGCTGATCGCCAGCGGCACTTCCAGCCGTCACGTTAAATCGCTGGTCGACAACGTGCTGGAGAAGGTCAAGGAGCAGGGCGTACGCCCAATCGGCACTGAGGGCATGGATACCGGTGAGTGGGCACTGCTCGACCTCGGCGACATCGTGGTTCACGTGATGCTGCCGACAGCTCGTCAGTTCTATGACCTTGAGCGTCTGTGGCAAGGTGCTGAGCAGAGCCGTGCGCAGTTCAGCGCCGAGCCGGGCGCTGAGCAATCGAGTGGTGGGCAGGAATAAGGACGCGCAGCGGTGCGGATCAAACTGATCGCAGTCGGCTCGCGGATGCCACGTTGGGTGGAAGAGGGCTGGCAGGAGTATGCCAAGCGCATGCCCAGCGAGCTGTCCCTGGAGCTGGTGGAAATTCCACTGACCACCCGCGGCAAGAATGCCGATGTGGCGCGGATGATCCGTCAGGAAGGTGAGGCCATGCTGGCCAAGGTGCAGCCTGGGGAACGCATTGTCACCCTGGAAGTCGAAGGGCGACCCTGGAGCACCGAGCAGCTGGCGGTCGAACTCGACAGGTGGCGCCTGGATGCGCGCACCGTCAACCTGATGGTCGGCGGCCCGGAAGGGCTGGCGCCCGAGGTGCAGGCGCGCAGTGAGCAGCGCTGGTCGTTGTCGCCGCTGACCCTGCCGCACCCCTTGGTGCGGATTCTGATCGGCGAACAGATGTATCGTGCCTGGACCGTGTTGTCCGGCCACCCTTACCACAAATAACTAGCAGCCATCGATGCCGCAACCAATCCGCCTCAAAGACCACGAGAAAGACGGCCGCCTGATCCGCAAACGCGCGGTGGTTGGTGCTGTGGTGGTTTTGTTGCTGACCTCGGTACTCGTGGCGCGCATGTATTACCTGCAGGTGGTGCAGTTCGAGCACCACACCACTCTGGCGGAAAATAACCGCATTCATGTGCAGCCGATCCCGCCGAACCGTGGGCTGATCTACGACCGCAACGGGGTGATCATCGCCGATAACCGGCCCAGCTTCAGTCTGACCCTGACCCGTGAACGCGCTGGTGACTGGCCGCAGGTGCTCGATGTAATAGTCGAAGTGCTGGAGCTGGGCGCGGATGAGCGTGCGCTGTTCGAGCGGCGCGTGCGCCAGGGGCGGCGACCGTTTGAGCCGGTGCCGGTGCTGTTCGAATTGTCCGAGGAGCAGATTGCCCGTATCGCGATCAATCAGTTTCGTCTGCCCGGCGTTGAGGTCTCCGCGCAGCTGGTGCGGCATTACCCGCTGGGCGAGCATTTTGCCCATTCGGTGGGCTATGTCGGGCGGATCAACGAGAAAGAGCTGAAAGAGCTCGATCCGGTGGCCTACAGCGGTACGCACCATATCGGCAAAACCGGTATCGAGCGTTTCTATGAAGACGAGCTGCACGGTGAAGTGGGTTACGAGGAAGTCGAAACCAACGCTCGTGGTCGCGTACTGCGCGTGCTCAAACGTACTGACCCGCTGCCCGGCAAGGACATCGTGCTGAGCCTCGATATCCGCTTGCAGGAGGCCGCCGAAAAGGCCCTGGCCGGTCGCCGGGGTGCGATTGTGGCGATTCAGCCGCAGACTGGCGAAGTGCTGGCGATGGTCAGCCAGCCGAGTTTCGATCCCAACCCCTTTGTCACGGGTATTGGCTTCAAGGCCTATGCCGATCTGCGCGATTCCATCGACCGTCCGCTGTACAACCGCGTGTTGCGCGGCCTCTATCCGCCAGGCTCGACGATCAAGCCGATGGTCGCAGTGGCCGGGCTGGATGCTGGTGTGGTCACGCCGCAGACGCGGGTATTCGACCCGGGCTTCTATCAGTTGCCCAATCACAGTCACAAATACCGCAACTGGAACCGTACTGGCGACGGCTGGGTGGATATGGACCTGGCCATTGCCCGCTCCAACGACACCTACTTCTACTCGCTGGCGCACAAGATGGGCATCGACCGCATGCATGACTACATGTCCCGCTTCGGCCTGGGGCAGCGCGTTGCGTTGGACATGTTCGAGGAAACGGCCGGGCTAATGCCGTCGCGGGACTGGAAGCGGGCGCGTTATCGTCAGGCCTGGTACCCCGGTGAAACGCTGATTCTCGGCATCGGTCAGGGCTATATGCAGACCACGCCGCTGCAACTGGCTCAAGCCACGGCGCTGATGGCCACACGCGGCAAATGGATTCGACCACACCTGGCCAAGACCATTCAGGGGCAGGCGCCAGTCGACCCGAATCCGTTGCCGGATATTGTGCTGCGTGATCCGGCATTCTGGGATAACGGCCGTCATGGTATGGAACAGGTGATGCACGGCCCGCGTGGCACCGCGCGCAAGGTCGGCGATGCCGCGCTGTACCGGATTGCCGGCAAGAGCGGTACCGCTCAGGTGGTGGCGATCAAGCAGGGGGAGAAATACGACCGCAGCAAGGTTGCCGAGCGTCACCGTGACCATGCGCTGTTTGTGGCATTTGCTCCGGCAGATAACCCGCAGATTGCCGTGTCAGTGATGGTGGAAAACGGCGAGTCTGGCTCCGGCGTGGCCGCACCGGTGGTCAAGCAGGTGATCGATGCGTGGCTGTTGGATGAAAACGGTCAGTTGAAAGCCGAATACGCTCCGCCTGTGGCGGCTGAGGTCGCTGCGCCATGAACAGTAATTTCGACCGTAACCTGTCCTCCGAAGACCTGCTGCGTCGCCGCGCGACCATCCTGCAGCGTCTGCATATCGACGGCATTCTGCTGCTGTTGTTGCTGGTGCTGGCCACCGGCAGCCTGTTTATCCTGTATTCAGCCAGTGGCAAGAATGTCGATCTGCTGATGAAACAGGCCACTTCCTTCGGTATCGGCCTGGTCGGCATGTTTATCATCGCCCAGTTCGAACCGCGTTTTATGGCGCGCTGGGTGCCGCTGGCCTATGTCGGCGGCGTGGCCTTGTTGGTGGTGGTGGATGTGATGGGCCATAACGCCATGGGCGCCACGCGCTGGATCAATATCCCCGGAGTGATCCGCTTCCAGCCCTCGGAGTTCATGAAGATCATCATGCCGGCGACCATCGCCTGGTACCTGTCCAACCGCAGTCTGCCGCCGCGCCTCAAACATATCTGCATCAGCCTGGCGATGATCATCGTGCCCTTTGTGCTGATTCTGCTGCAGCCGGATCTCGGCACTTCGCTGCTGATCATCGCCTCAGGCGGCTTCGTGCTGTTTATCGCTGGCCTGCAGTGGCGTTGGGTGATCGGTGCGGTGGCGGCGGTGGTGCCGATTGCTATCGGCATGTGGTTCTTCGTCATGCACCAGTACCAGAAGCAGCGCGTGCTGACCTTCCTCAACCCGGAAAGCGATCCGCTGGGCAGTGGCTGGAACATCATCCAGTCCAAGGCGGCGATTGGTTCGGGTGGGGTGCTCGGTAAGGGCTGGCTGCAAGGCACCCAGTCGCACTTGGACTTCCTGCCGGAGAGCCACACAGACTTCATCATCGCGGTACTGGCCGAGGAATTCGGCCTGGTCGGTGTGTGTTTGTTACTGCTGGTGTACATGCTGTTGATCGCGCGTGGCCTGGTGATTACCGTGCAAGCGCAGACGCTGTTCGGTAAGCTTCTCGCCGGCGCGCTGACCATGACTTTCTTCGTTTATGTCTTCGTCAATATCGGTATGGTCAGCGGCCTGCTGCCGGTGGTGGGCGTACCGCTGCCGTTTATCAGCTACGGCGGCACCTCGCTGATCACCCTGCTGGCAGGGTTTGGAATTTTGATGTCGATCCACACTCATCGGAAGTGGATGACACAGGCTTGATTGGGATTATGAATTCAATGCAAAACGCGCGTGGTTGGATGGTACGTACTGCACCTTGGCTGGCGTTAGCCGGGGTGTGCGCAGTGGCTCAGCCCGCGCTGGCTGGGGATTATCAGCAATCACCGCAGGTGGCTGAGTTTGTCGGTGAAATGACCCGTGACTATGGCTTTGCCGGTGAGCAGCTGGTCGAGCTGTTCGCCCAGGTCGAGCGCAAGCAGGTGATCCTTGATGCCATCTCGCGTCCTGCGGAGAAGGCCAAGCCTTGGAAAGACTACCGGCCGATCTTTATCACCGATAAGCGCATCAGCAAGGGTGTCGAATTCTGGAAACAGCACGAGGAAACCCTGGCCCGCGCCGAAGCTGAGTACGGCGTGCCGGCCCAGGTGATCGTGGCGATCATCGGTGTGGAAACCTTCTACGGCGGCAATACCGGCAGCTGGCGGGTGATGGATGCGCTGTCGACCCTGGCCTTCGATTACCCGCCGCGTGCACCGTTCTTCCGCAAGGAGCTGCGCGAGTTTCTCCTGCTGGCCCGTGAAGAACAGGTCGAGCCGCTGAGCATGACCGGCTCCTACGCCGGCGCCATGGGCCTGCCGCAATTTATGCCGAGCAGCTTCCGCGCCTACGCCGTGGACTTCGATGGCGATGGCCATATCAATATCTGGAACAATCCGACCGATGCCATCGGTAGCGTCGCCAGTTACTTCAAACGTCACCACTGGCAGCCGGGGCAGCCGGTGGTCAGCGCCGCCACCGTCACGGGCGAGCAAGCTGAACAGGGCCTGACCGTTGGCCTGGACCCGGTGAAGAATGTCGCTGAACTGCGTGCGCTGGGCTGGACCAGTGCTGACCCGTTGGCTGACGATTTGCCAGTGACGGCCTTCCGTCTGGAAGGTGCCAACGGCACCGAGTACTGGCTGGGCCAGCCTAACTTCTTTGTGATCACCCGCTACAATCGCAGTGTGATGTATGCCATGGCGGTCAATCAGCTGGCCGAGTTGCTGGTTGATGCACGGGGTAAGAATTGATGTCGCGTTTGCCTTTCAAATTGGTTGCCTATGGCAGCCTGGCGCTGCTGCTGGCCAGTTGCTCGTCCACCCGTGCGCCGCAGCCGGTGGCGCCAGTACAGCAGGGCGGGGCGATTTCCGGGCCGGGTGATTTCAACCGTCCGCACAAGGACGGCGCGCCCTGGTGGGATGTTGATGTATCGCGGATTCCCGATGCGGTACCAATGCCGCACTACGGCCCGGTCAAGGCCAGCCCTTACACTGTGTTCGGCAAGCAGTACTACCCGATTCCCGATGCCCGGCGCTATCAGGCGGTCGGCCCGGCGTCCTGGTATGGCACCAAGTTTCACGGTCAGGCCACCGCTAACGGTGAAACCTACGACCTGTACGGCATGACTGCGGCACACAAAACCCTGCCGCTACCCAGCTACGTGCGTGTAACCAACTTGGAAAACGGCAAGAGCGCGATTCTGCGGGTCAATGACCGCGGGCCGTTCTATTCCGACCGGATTATTGACCTGTCCTTCGCCGCCGCGAAGAAGCTCGGCTATGCCGAAAGCGGCACCGCGCGGGTCAAGGTCGAAGGTATCGACCCGCATGAGTGGTGGGCTCAGCAGGGGCGTCCAGTGCCAATGGTCTTGGCTGCGCCGCAGCAAGTCGCCCAGGCCCAGCCGGTTGCGCAGCCTATCGCGCAGCCGGTTGAGCAGTATTCACCGCCCCCGCAGCAGCATGCCGCCGCGGTGCTCCCCGTGCAGATTGACGCAAAAAAAAACGCTTCAGTCGGAGCCTCTGGCCTGTATCTCCAAGTGGCCGCCTTCGCCAATCCGGACGCTGCGGAGCTACTTCGGTCGAAGCTGAGCGAGACAGTGGCTGCGCCAGTGTTCGTCAGCTCAGTGGTGCGCAACCAGCAGATATTGCACCGCGTGCGTCTGGGGCCGCTGAGCAGCCAAAGCGAGGCTGAGCAGCTGCAGAGCAGTGTGCGTCTGGCCAATCTCGGTGAGCCGACCCTGGTCAAGGCAGACTGACAGGGCACTTATGCTGCTTCTGCGGGACTAAACAAACAACTCCGGCCAGCTAGCGGTTGGTCGGGGGGATCAGCAACTTATGCCCACTGGGCCTGTTCACCATCAGCAATCTAGAGAGACGGATGAATATCACCAGCTTTACGCAACGCGTTTTCCTGTCACTTTGCCTTTTCAGTGCATCGACTGCCTGGGCAAATCAGCCAGCCATTCCTTCGGCGCCACAGTTGGCGGCCAAATCCTATGTGCTGCTGGATGCCGCCAGCGGCAAGGTGCTGGTAGAAAACAATGGTGATCAGCGTCTGCCGCCGGCTAGCCTGACCAAACTGATGACCGCCTACATCGCCACCCTGGAAATCCGTAAGGGCAAGATCGGCGAGCAGGACCTAGTGCCAATCAGCGAGCACGCCTGGCGTACCGGTGGTGCCGCATCCGGTGGCTCGACGATGTTCCTGCCGCTGAACAGCCAGGCAACTGTGGATGACCTGCTGCACGGTGTGATCATCCAGTCCGGCAACGACGCCAGTATCGCCCTGGCCGAGTACATTGCCGGCAGCGAAGACGCCTTCGCCGACATGATGAACGAGACCGCTGCGCGTCTGGGCATGAACAATAGCCACTTTATGAACGCCACTGGTCTGCCGCATCCGGAGCATTACTCCAGCGCCCATGACATGGCCATTCTGGCCCGTGCGATCATCAATGAGGATCAGGAGCACTATGCGATCTACGCGCAGAAGGAGTTCCTCTGGAACAACATCAAGCAGGGCAACCGCAACCTGCTGCTGTGGCGTGACAAGACCGTTGACGGCCTGAAGACCGGCCACACCGAAGAAGCCGGCTATTGCCTGGTGGCGTCGGCCGTACGTGATGGCGCGCGCATGATTACCTCGGTATTCGGCACCGTCAGTGAGTCGGCCCGTGCTGCGGAAACCCAGAAGCTGCTGACCTATGGTTTCCGCTTCTTCGAAACCCGCACCTTCTACAAGCAAGGCCAGGAACTGGCTCAGGCTCAGGTGTGGAAAGGCGCTGTGCGTCAGGTCAAAGCCGGCCTCGGTGCTGATCTGAGCCTGACGCTGCCGAAAGGTCAGCTGGAAAAATTGCAGGCCGGCATGATCCTCAACCCGCAGCTCACTGCCCCGATTGCCCAGGGTGATGTGATCGGCAAAGTTGAAGTGAAACTGGGTGAAGAAGTGGTGCACAGCGCCGATCTGATTGCTCTTGAGGCCGTTGAGGAAGGCAGTTTCTTCCGTCGCCTGTGGGATAGCATCAGCCTGTTCTTCTTCGGATTGTTCAACTGATAGCGTGACCAGCGCGCCCTTGCCGACCCGCAAGGGCGTTGTTGTTGCCACGGCTTACGAGGCCGTTACTGCCATGAATCAACCAGACGTCAAATCGCATAAAATCGAATTCCCCTGCGCGGACTACCCGATCAAGGTGGTCGGTGACAGTGGCGACAACTACAAGAGTACGGTGATCGAGATCCTTAGCCAGCACGCCAAGGTCGATCTCAGCACCCTGGCCGAACGCCAGAGCAGCAACGGCAAGTACACCACCGTGCAGCTGCATATCGAAGCCACCAGCGAAGATCAGTTGCGCGATATCAACAGTGCCCTACGCGCGACCGGTATCGTGCACATGGTGCTGTGATGGACCTGCCGCTCGGCTTTCGTGAGCTGGGTCAGGTCGACTATCAGCCTACCTGGCATGCGATGCAGCGCTTTACCGACAGCCGTGGCGCAGATACGCCTGACGAAATCTGGCTGCTCGAACACTCCCCCGTATTTACCCAGGGCCAGGCCGGCAAGGCCGAGCATGTGTTGTTTCCGGGGGATATTCCGGTGGTGCAGGTCGATCGCGGTGGTCAGGTGACTTACCACGGTCCGGGCCAGCTGGTGGCTTACCTGCTGCTGGATGTGCGCCGCAGCGGCATTGGTGTGCGTGAACTGGTCAGCCGTATCGAGCGCAGCCTGATTGATCTGTTGGCCAGCTATGGCGTCAACGCCAATGCCAAGCCGGATGCTCCGGGGGTTTATGTAGACGGCGCGAAGATCGCTTCGCTCGGCCTGCGGATTCGCAACGGTCGTTCCTTTCATGGTCTGGCGCTGAATGTGGATATGGACCTGCAACCGTTCCAACGCATCAATCCTTGCGGCTATGCCGGTATGGCCATGACCCAGTTAGCCGATCAGGTGGCGGGGCCGATCACTATGTCCGAGGTCAGCGCACGGCTGCGTGAGCATTTGGTCAAGCACCTCGACTATGCGAAGCAGCAGAGCCTGGCGGGCGCAATCGACTGTTAAGCGGGGTTGGGCGGATACACAAGCGCCTGACCCCAGGCAAAGCCCAAGGTCAGGCGTTGTGTGGCTCAATCAGTTCAGATTGAGGGCAGGAATCAGGCTGTTGTTAAGCTCTTGGCCCGGTACGGGCACCGGCGCGGCCAGGCCCAGGTTATTCTTTTCGAATACCTTGTCGGCGCGGTAGCTGGAGCGCACCAGCGGGCCGGCAGCGACTTCCATAAAGCCTTTCTGCAGGCCGATCTCGCGGAAACGATTGAACTCTTCCGGGCTGACCCAGCGCTGCACCTTCAGGTGGTTGCGCGTCGGTTGCAGGTACTGGCCGAGGGTGAGGATGTCGACATTGATGGCGCGCAGGTCATCCATGGTCTGAATGATTTCTTCGTCGGTCTCGCCCAGGCCGAGCATCAGGCTGGTCTTGGTCAGTACGTCCGGGCGGTGACGCTTGGCGTGTGCCAGTACATTCAGGGTCTTTTCATAGCCTGCGCGTGGATCGCGTACCACGTGAGTGAGACGTTTGACCGTCTCGACGTTTTGCGCAAACACTTCGAGGCCGGAATCCACCACACGTTCAATGGCCTGCTGGTCGCCGTCGAAGTCCGGGGTCAGGGCTTCTACCACCACCTGCGGGGTGTTGTCCTTGATCGCCCGTACGCAGGCGGCGTAGTGGCTGGCGCCGCCGTCGTCCAGATCATCGCGGTCCACCGAGGTCAGTACGATATAACGCAGGGCCATCAGCTCCACCGATTTGGCGGTGTTCTGCGGCTCTTCCAGATCCAGCCAGCCATTGGGGTTGCCGGTGTCCACTGCGCAGAAGCGGCAGGCGCGGGTACACACCGAGCCCATCAGCATGATGGTGGCGGTACCGTTGGACCAGCATTCGCCCATGTTCGGGCAGTGGGATTCCTGACACACGGTGCTCAGGCGGTGTTCGCTGACATTGCGTTTGACCGCCTCGAAGCGGCTGCCGCCAGGTGCCTTGACGCGGAGCCACTTGGGTTTGGGCTCGAATACCTGAGGCTCGCTGGAGGCGCGGCGTTTCTGGCCGTCCTTGATCGCGGTGATGCCTTGGCTGGTACGGAATTTTTCGCCACTGGCGACGGTTTTAGGCGGGGAGGTATCGGACATCGGCAATCTGGGCTCCGCTAGAGGCTCCGTGAACGAGGCGGCTTGTGGCCGCCGCGCAGCTTATCACAGAAGCTGACCGTTCAGTCCGGCGGGCGCTCCGCAGGCAGCGCGCAGGGGCTACTGCTGCAACTGGTTGGCGAACTGCTCTACGGCCTGCACCACCTGCTTGGCGCCTTCCTGAATCTCGACAATGACAGTGCCCGCCTCATTGGCCAGGTTCAACCCTTGCTCGGCCTGCTGGCGGCTGCTGGCCATGCTGCTTACGGCCTGCTGGGCCAGGCTCTGGTTTCTTTGCACCACGTCGACGATTTCCTCGGTGGCTTGGCTGGTACGTCCGGCCAGTTGCCGCACTTCGTCAGCCACCACGGCGAACCCTCGGCCCTGATCGCCGGCTCGCGCCGCTTCGATGGCGGCGTTCAAGGCCAGTAGGTTGGTCTGTTCTGCGATGCCGCGAATGGTCTGCATGATGGTGCTGATCAATTGCGACTGCTTATCCAGGGCCTCAATGCCCTCGCTGGCCTCCTGCATTTGCCGGGCGATACGCTGCATGACGGCGACGGTCTGGCTGACCACGCTGGCGCCCTTGTTGGCGCTGGCGTCGGTTTGTTGCGAGATGCTGTAGGCCATGTTGGCGGCATTGGCCACGGCCTCTTCCTGATTGACCTGCTCGGTAATCACGGAGGCAAACTTGACCACCTTGTAGAGCTTGTTGTGGTTGTCGACGATGGGGTTGTAGGAGGCTTCAAGCCACACCGTGCGGCCCGCACTGTCGATGCGCTTGAAGCGCCCGGCAACATATTCGCCACGGTTAAGCCGCGCCCAGAAGTCGTGGTAGCCCTGGGAGTTGTATTCCTCCGGCTCGCAGAACTGGCGATGATGCTTGCCTTTGATCTGTTCCAGGCGATAGCCCATACCATCGAGAAAGCGCTGGTTGGCAGTGAGGACTTCGCCGGCCAGGTTGAATTCGATCACTGCGGTTGAGCGCAGCAGTGCATCGATCAGGCCCTCATGCTCGCGGGAGGTGGTGATGGTGCGGGTCAGGTCGGTGGCGAAACAGGCGAAATAGAGCAGCTCGCCACGGCCATTCAGTACGGGCTGCCAAACGGCGCGGAGCCAGGCTTCCTGGCCGTTGCCGCGCAGCAAGCGAAAGGCGCCATTGAGGTGTTTGCGCTGGCGCAAGGCCTGCTGCAGATTTTGGTAATTGGGCTCGTTATGGAACGATGTGGGAATCAGCGATTCCAGCGCGCGACCCAGCAGGGTGCTGCGCTCGTAGTGCATTTCGCGGAGGAAATCGTCGTTGGCATGGCGAATCGTGCCGTTCGGGTCGATCTCGATTACCAGCATTTCACTGTAAATCGAGTCGCGGATCTGCCTCAGGCTGGCCAGCTCTTCACGCAGTTCTGCCAGTTCCTCTTTCAGTTTGTTGTTGAACATCGCAAGGCACCTTGTAAAACAAAGGTTGGCTGATCCTTGAGTGAATTGGGCGCGTCCTTGGCGGGTTATCGGTTATCGGCAGCAGGCGCCGTTGCTCAAGTGTAGTTGAGCAACGGATTGCAGTAGGCTTAGTGTCTGGCGTTGCGCGGGTGCTTACCTGAGCTGCTGCAGCAGTTCATGGCTGGGGTAGCCATCGGCAGGTTGTCCCTGAGATTGCTGAAAGGCACGCACGGCTTTGCGTGTGTTCGCCCCGATGATGCCGTCCGCCGGGCCTGGCTCGTAGCCTTTGCTGGCCAGCAATTCTTGCAGTTCGATGCGTTCGCTACGCCCCAACTGACGATCATTGCGCGGCCAGGCGGCCTGTACGCCGGGATTGCCGTCCAGGGCGTCGCTGAGTAGGCCGATGGCAAGTGCGTAAGCGGTGGAGTTGTTGTACTTGAGGATGCTGCGGAAGTTGTTCAGCAGAAGGAAAGCCGGGCCGCGATGGCCAGCAGGCAGAAACAGTGTGGCCTGACTTTGCTCGTTGGCATCAATGGTTCTGACCGGGTTGATCCCCAGGATACGCCACTGTGCCACGGTGCGGCGTATTTCGGGGTCTGCCAGGGCGTAATCGAAGCCTTGTGGCAGGTTTACCTCAAAGCCCCAGGGTTGACCATTTTCCCAGCCGGACGCCTGCAAATAATGTGCGGCCGAGGCCAGTGCGTCGGGTGCTGACGTCCACAGGTCGCGACGCCCATCGCCATCGAAGTCCACGGCATGCTGATTGAAGGTGGTCGGCATAAATTGGGTTTGCCCCATGGCGCCCGCCCATGAACCGATCAGTCCCTGAGCTGGGGCATCGCCAGCTTGCAGGATCTGCAGCGCGGCCAGCAGCTGGCTGCGCCAGAACACCTGGCGGCGGCCATCGTAGGCCAGGGTGGCGAGTGAGCGGATGACGTTATGGCTGCCGATATTGCTGCCGTAATTGCTTTCCATGCCCCAGATCGCGATCAGCACTTCGTGGTCCACCGCGTAGGTGCTACGAATGGCTTTCAGGGTCGGTCGATGTTGTGCCTTGAGCAGACGGCCCTGGGCGATTCGCGAGACGGAAACGGCGCCATCGATGTAGTCCCACACCGGGCGGGTGAACTCCGGCTGGCTGTTGTCGGAGCTGACCACTCTGGGGTCCAGGGTGATGCCGGCGAAGGTGCGATCGAATAGATCGGCATTGATACCGGCGGCGATGGCATCGCTGCGCAGCAGCATGCGCCATTCATCGAAGCTGAGTAGCGGGGTTGGGCTGCTGACCACGCTGGCAGTTGGGCTTGTAGGGGCTGCGCTGGTTGTAACTGGCGCGGCTGCAAGTGGCTGGGCCGGCGCTTCGGCGCAGGCAGTCAGAAGCAGCAGGAGGCAGGCGATGGCGCTATGGGACAGGCCCCGAAGAAGCAGGTAAGGCATGGTGATCTCGGCACATTTTGCAGGCCGTAACCTTAGCATGATTGAGGCGCTATGCGGGCTGTGGCGGGCTTTTCAGGCTGCCAGAAAGTATGAAGCCTCCCAGTTTTGCTGGGAGGCTTCGCGGCGGTAGCTGCCTTTGCCTTTGCTGGGTGTTTCCTGGCGTGAGCGAAACAGTGGCTGGGCGATTAGGGATTTGGCCTTGTTCGGGCCGCGTTTGGCTTTCTTCGCCATGACGTTTCCTCGGCAAATGACCTGCACGTCGCAGGCGGGCGAAGCATGATCCGCACCCCGCTAAAAGTCCAGAGTCTGGCGCTAGCGGGGTAGGCCCAGGCGTTGACCGCAGATGTTTAGCGCCAACAGGCTCAGGCCGCTCCAGGGATCGCCGGACGCCTGGCCTTTGATCTGCGCATCGATCTGCTGGGCATCCTGCAGCAGCGCAGCCCAACGTGCGGCCGACAGGCGTTGCAGGGCTTTGCTGACCAGGGGGCGGCGCTTGTCCCAGACCGGTGGGCGGGCGGAACTGAAGGCTTTCTCCAGTGGCGTGCCCTGGCTGTACTGCTGGGCGATGGTGGCCAGTAAACGGATTTCCCGGGCCAGAGCCCAGAGAATGACCGGCGGCTCGACGCCTTCACCGCGCAGGCCTTCGAGCATGCGCAGGGCGTGGGCGGCTTCGCCATTGAGGGCCGCATCGATCAGGCCGAAAACATCGAAGCGTGCACTATCGGCAACCGAGGCATGCACGGTGTCGACGTCGATCTGCGTACCTTCGGCGAGCAGTTTGAGTTTTTCGATTTCCTGGGCAGCGGCGAGCAGGTTGCCTTCGACGCGCACGGCAATCATGTCCACCGCTTCAGCGCTGGCGCTAAGGCCAGATTGCGCCAGGCGCTGGCGAATCCATTGCGGCAGTTGGTTGGCATCGACCGGCCAGATCTGCACGAACTGCGTCTGCGCGCCTTCGATCAGCGCCTTGCCCCATTTGGTCTTCTGTGCGCTGCCATCGAGCTTGGGCAGGCTGATCAGCAGCACGGTGTCTTCGGCGGGGCGGGCGAGGTATTCGAGCAGCGCGGCTGCGCCCTTGTCGCCGGGCTTGCCGTTGGGCAGGCGCAGTTCCAGCAGGCGTTTGTCGGCGAACAGCGACAGGCTGGCGCCGGCCTGTAGCAGGTTGCCCCAGTCGAAGTTGTTGTCGGCGTTGAACACCTGACGCTCGCTGAAACCCTGTTGGCGGGTCGCGGCGCGAATGGTATCGGCGGCTTCCTGGCAGAGCAGCGGTTCATCACCGCTGACCACGTAAACCGGGCTCAGGTTGCCCTGCAGGTGTTTGCCGAGTTGTGCGGAGTTAAGCTTCATGCGGGCGCAGAGCGGGGCCGCTTGCGCGGCCCGGCGAGCTTACTGAGCGGGAATCGGCAGCTGGATTGGCGACTGCTGCGGTTGCGCGGCCTGTTGCTGGCGAGCGGCTTCCAGGGCATCGGCTTCGGCTTGAGCCTTGGCTTCTGCGGTTTGCTGCAGTTGGTCCAGTTGCGCTGGGCTGATCTGCTGCAGGCGCTGGACCAGTTGCTGGATCAGCTCACGGTTCATTTCCTGTTGCAGCTGAGCGGCCTCTTGGTCGCCACCAATTAGGTTGTTGCCATCCTGGGTATAGAAGCTCTGGGCTTCCAGCTTGTCGCTCATCAGCAGCAGGTCTTTGCTGCCACGGATCTCATATTCCAGGGTCTTGCTCAGCTCGTACTCGGCGGTGCGGGCCGAGCTGGTGAAGCTGGCGGCGCGGCGATTTTCCTGCTCGTTGCTCAATACCAGGCGATACTGTGCGCCTGGATAGACCTTGACGCCGTTGTTCTGCAGCACTTCGCGCACTTGGTTGACGGTTTCGCCATAGGCGTTGCGTGCGCTGACATCCAGTTCCTTGAGGGCGAACTGCACGTCACCGGTGCCACGCAGCTGGAAGCCGCAAGCGCTGAGCAGGGTGGCCAGGCCAATTACCAACAGATTCCGTTTGATCATCTTTTATCCCCTTGGCGTGTCTTGCGGCGCGCCGTTGTGCGGTCGCGCCGAGCTAAATCAGTTGGCGACTAGTCAGTTAGCAACAATGTTGACCAGTTTGCCTGGCACCACGATGACCTTGCGAATACTCAGGCCTTCGGTAAAGCGCAGCACGTTCTCGTTGCTGCGGGCGCTGGCTTCGACCTCTTCGCGGCTGGCGCTGGCTGGCACTTCAATCTGCCCGCGCAGCTTGCCGTTGACCTGGATCACCAGGGTCAGGCTGTCCTGCACCAGTGCGCTTTCATCTACGTGTGGCCAGGATGCGTCGATGATGGCTTCGTCGTGACCCAGTTCCTGCCACAGCTGATGGCTGATATGCGGCGTGATTGGCGCCAGCAGCAGCGCCACCGCTTCCAGACCCTTCTGCAACAGGGCGCGGTCCTGAGTTGTGGTTTGTGCAGCTTTTTCGAGCACGTTCATCAGCGTCATCACCTGGGCGATGGCGGTGTTGAATTTGTGGTGCTGGCCAATATCGAAGCTTGACTGCTTGATCGCCAGATGAATCGCACGGCGCACGGCCTTTTGGTCGTCATTCAGGCTGGCCAAGTCGAGTGCGCCAGCGATGCCCTGGTTGACATGGTTTTGCGCCAGACGCCAGACGCGGCGCAGGAAGCGGTTGGCGCCTTCAACGCCAGCGTCAGACCATTCGCAGCTCATGTCCGGCGGCGAAGCGAACATCATGAACAGGCGGCAGGTGTCGGCGCCGAACTGATCGATCATCGACTGTGGATCGACGCCGTTGTTCTTCGACTTAGACATCTTCTCGGTGCCGCCGATTTCCACCGGCAGGCCGTCGCTTTTAAGTTTGGCGCTGATGACCTTGGCTTTGGCGTCACGCTCCAGCTCCACATCGGCCGGGTTGAACCAGTCTTTACCGCCGTTTTCCAGGGTGCGGTAATAGGTCTCGGCGACCACCATGCCCTGGGTCAGCAGGTTCTTGAACGGCTCATTCGAGCTGACCAGGCCTTCGTCACGCATCAGCTTGTGGAAGAAGCGCGCATACAGCAGGTGCAGGATCGCGTGTTCGATACCGCCAATGTACTGATCCACCGGCAGCCAGTGGTTGGCCGCTTCAGGGTCGACCATGCCGCCGGTGTAATGCGGTGAGGCGTAGCGTGCGTAATACCAGGACGACTCAACGAAGGTGTCCATGGTGTCGGTTTCACGCTTGGCCGGCTTGCCGCATTTCGGGCAGCTGCATTCATAGAATTCAGGCATGCGTGCCAGCGGGCTGCCGGCGCCGTCCGGCACTACGTCTTCGGGCAGTACGACGGGCAGCTGGTCTTCCGGCACCGGCACGTCGCCACAGCTGTCGCAGTGGATGATTGGGATCGGGCAGCCCCAGTAACGCTGGCGGCTGATGCCCCAGTCGCGCAGGCGGAACTGGGTTTTGCGCGCGCCATGGGCGTTGGCTTCCAGGTCCGCGACGATGGCATCGAAGGCGGCGCTGAAGTCCAGGTTGTCGTACTTGCCGGAGTTGATGCTACTCAGACCGGCTTTGTCGCCGTACCAGTCCTGCCATTGAGTGGCGTCGTATTCTTTGCCTTCGCCGGTGTAGACCTGCTTGATCGGCAGGTCGTACTTGTTGGCGAATTCGAAATCGCGCTCATCGTGCGCGGGCACGGCCATCACTGCGCCTTCGCCGTAGCCCCACAATACGTAGTTGGCGACGAACACCGGCAGCTTGTCGCCGGAAAGCGGATGAATAACAAACTGGCCGGTGGCAACGCCCTTCTTCTCCATGGTGGCCATGTCGGCTTCGGCCACGGAGCCGGCTTTACATTCGGCGATAAACGCTGCGATAGCCGGATTGCTCTCGGCGGCGCGTTGCGCCAGCGGGTGTTCGGCGGCCACGGCGACGTAGGTCGCGCCCATCAGGGTGTCGGGGCGGGTGGTATAGACCTTGAGCTGGCCGTCGATACCGACGCTGGCCTGGTCATAGTCGAATACCACATCAGCGCCGAAGCTCTTGCCGATCCAGTTACGCTGCATGGTCTTGACCTGATCCGGCCAGCCATCCAGTTCGTCCAGGCTACTCAGCAGCTCTTCCGCGTAAGCGGTGATCTTGAAGTAGTACATCGGGATTTCGCGCTTTTCGATCACCGCGCCCGAGCGCCAGCCGCGGCCGTCGATCACCTGCTCGTTGGCCAGTACAGTCTGGTCCACCGGGTCCCAGTTGACGCTGCCGTTCTTGCGGTAGATCACGCCTTTTTCGAACAGACGGGTGAACAGCCACTGCTCCCAGCGGTAGTAATCCGGCTTGCAGGTAGTGACTTCGCGTGTCCAGTCCACAGCCAAACCCAGCGACTTGAGCTGGCTCTTCATGTACTCGATGTTTTCGTAGGTCCACTTGGCAGGCGCGACCTTGTTTTTCATCGCAGCGTTTTCCGCCGGCATGCCGAACGCATCCCAGCCCATGGGCTGCAGCACGTTTTTACCCTGCATGCGCTGGTAGCGGCTGATTACGTCACCGATGGTGTAGTTGCGCACATGGCCCATGTGCAGCTTGCCGCTCGGGTAGGGGAACATCGACAGGCAGTAGAAGGTCTCCTTGCCCGGCTGTTCGCTCACTACAAAGGATTTCTGCGCGTCCCAATGGGACTGCGCGGCGGCTTCGATTTCACGGGGCGAGTACTGTTCTTGCATGGCTACCGGCGCTGGGAATAAGGGCTTGCGGGAAACGCCGTAGCATACATGAGCCCCGCTTATTCAGGGAAACCCTGATTGCGCCGCGCTCCAGCTATGGCGGCCTGGCCATGCTTGTCTATTGCGCCTAGCCAGCCACGCCGTTTGTCGCGAGGTACTGCCGGTTAAAGCGCGAACGCTAAGCTTGCTATAGGGAGCGGCAGCCTGCTCCGGGGCGAGGTGAAGGATGGCGGAGTTTCGGCGTGGTGCAGCGGGTGGCGGGCTCTATGAGCGGCTGCTGCAACGCCTTGCCATGGCGTTGGATGAGGCCGATAGCCTGAGTGCACTGTCTGCACAACCGCCGCTGGAGCTTGAGTTGCGCGGGCTTACGGCGGCGGAAATGGAGCTGATTCGCGCATATTTGAATCGTGACCTGGACTGGCTGCGCGGCTGGCATGCCGCAGCGCAGGAAATGGCGCAGATTGAGCAACTACCAAGCTCACGCAAGATTGGCCGGTCCGGCCACAAACCCACCGCCGCGCTGCCCGGCAAGATCAAACCGCTGCTTAAACGCCGTCTACAGCTGTGCTGCGCCCTGTGCGGCACCCTGGCGGGCTGGCAATCCGGCAATGGCGTGCAGGCCTGCAAAGCCTGCGGCTCGCAGTTGTTTCGGGCGAGCAATCATCGGTAGGCTGCGCGCACCCATGGAGGTGCCCAATGCCGATTCGCTACATCCTCAAACAGTTCTTCCTTCCGCCAGGCCTGTTCCTGCTTTTGCTGCTGGCCGCCTGGTGGCTGCGTCGGCGTTTTCCGCGTGTGGCGGCGGCTTGCCTGGTCGTTGGCTTGGGCGGGATGTGGCTGTTCAGCCTGCCGGTGGTGGTCGAATACTCGGCGCGCGTGTTGGAAAGCGAGCCGGCATTGGATGAGCGGCAATGGGCTGATTTGGCACAGCAGGCTGACGTGATTGTGGTGCTGGGCGGCGGGCGTGAGCTGGCTGACCCCGGTTGGGGCGCGGATCAGCCCAGTCTGTTGGCATTGGAGCGGGTGCGCTTCGCGGCTCGTCTGGCCAAGGCCTCGGGTTTGCCGTTGCTCACCAGTGGCGGGTTGCACTTTGGTGCACCGCCCAGTGAAGCGGCCTTGATGTCTGACGTATTGATCCGTGATTACGACGTGCCGGTGCGGTGGCAGGAGGGCTTAAGCCGCACCACCTGGGAGAATGCGACCCACAGCGCTGAGCTGCTGAAGCAGGCAGGGATTACCCGCGTGGTGCTGGTGACGCAGGCCTGGCACATGCCCAGGTCACGCTGGAGTTTCGAGCAGGCGGGTTTGCAAGTGATCAGCGCGCCGATGGGCTTTCTCGGTACGTCCAATGGTCGGCCCGCCGGTGGCTGGCTGCCGGAAAGCAAGGCGGTCTGGCAGAACGGTTTGCTGCTTAACGAGGCCGTTGGCTTGCTGGGCTATCGGCTGTTCTACCGAGGCCCGGCGCAAGAATAAGCCCCGGCTGGCCAGGGCTCACATCCTTTAGCTATTGATCTGCTCGGCATGGTGACACGCCACTTGCCGTGCATCCAGCAGGCGCAGTGCCGGCTGTTCAACCTGGCAGCGTTCGCTGGCATGCGGGCAGCGTTGGTGGAAGGCGCAACCGCTGGGTGGCGACAGCGGGTTGGGCAGCTCGCCGCTGATCTTGATCTTCGGTTTGCTCGGATCAGGATGGATAGTCGGCGTTGCCGACAGCAGCGCCTGGGTATACGGGTGCAGCGGGCGGTTGTAGATCAGCTCGCTGGGGCCCATTTCCACCGGGCGGCCGAGGTACATCACCAGCACATCATCGGCAACGTGGCGCACCACCGAGAGGTTGTGCGAGATAAACACATAGCCGGTGTTGAACTGCTCCTGCAGATCCATAAACAGGTTGAGCACCTGAGCCTGGATGGATACGTCCAGCGCCGAGGTCGGCTCGTCCGCCACCAGCACCTTGGGTTGCAGCATCATCGCCCGGGCCAGGGCGATACGCTGGCGCTGCCCACCGGAGAACATGTGCGGGTAGCGCTGGTAATGCTCGGGGCGCAGGCCAACCTGCTGCATCATCGCCTGCACCCGCTCGCGCCGTTCCAGCCGCGACAGCTGAGTGTTGATCAATAGTGGTTCGCCGAGCTGGTCGCCGACCTTTTGCCTTGGATTGAGCGAGGCGTAGGGGTTCTGAAAGACCATCTGCACGTCACGGCGCAGCTGTTTGCGCTGCGCCTTGCTGGCCCCGGTCACTTCCTGCCCGGCGATCTGCAGTGAGCCCGAGCTGGGCTCCTCGATCAGCGTCAGGGCGCGGGCCAGGGTGGATTTGCCGCAGCCGGACTCGCCGACCACCGCCAGGGTCTTGCCCGCCTGTAATTCAAAGGACACGCCATTCAGCGCCTGCACCTGGGCATTGGGCTGAAACAGGCCGCGGGAGATTTCGTAGTGACGGGTGAGGTCGCGAGCAGTCAGGACGGCGCTCATCAGGCCACCTCCGCAGTCAGATTGAGCGGGTAGAAGCAGCGCGCCGCACCACGGTCATGGTCATCTAGTGTCGGCCGTTGTTCACGGCAGTGCGCCTGGGCGTAGGGGCAGCGTGGCGACAGCAGGCAGCCCAGCGGCCGGTCGTAGCGGCCTGGGACGATGCCGGGCAGGGTGATCAGGCGGCGCTGGCCCTGGCTGTGCTCGGGAATCGCCTTGAGCAGAGCCTCGGTGTAGGGGTGGCTGGGCGTGGTGAACAGCTGCGGTACGTTGCCGATCTCCACTGCTTGCCCGGCATACATCACGCAGACCCGTTGCGCAGTTTCGGCGACCACGGCCAGGTCATGGGTGATCAGCACCAAGCCCATGTTCTGTTCGCGCTGCAGGCCCACCAGCAGGTCCATGATCTGCGCCTGAATGGTTACATCCAGCGCCGTGGTCGGTTCGTCGGCGATCAGCAGTTTGGGCTCGGCGGCAATCGCCATGGCAATCGCCACCCGTTGGCTCATGCCGCCGGACAGTTGGTGCGGATAGGCATTCAGGCGGCTGGCGGCGGCAGGGATTTCCACTCGGTCGAGCAGTTGCAGCGCGCGTTGGCGGGCGGCCCGGCCTTTGAGATTCATGTGCTGGCGCAGCACTTCTTCGATCTGGAAACCCACGGTAAAGCTGGGGTTGAGTGCGGTCATCGGGTCCTGAAAGACCATCGACAGGTCTTTGCCAACGATATGCCGACGCTGGCGACCCTTGAGGCGCAGCATGTCGGTGCCGTCGAACTGCAGGCTGTCGGCGGTGACGATGCCGGGGGCGTCGATCAGGCCCATCAGCGCCATCATGGTCACCGATTTACCGGAGCCGGATTCGCCAACAATCGCCAGCACTTCGCCCTTTTCTACACACAGATCCAGGCCGTCGACCACCGGGATGGCCGTGGCGTCGCCGAAGCGCACGCTGAGGTTCTTGATATCCAACAGGCTCATGCGGGGTTCCTCACTGCGCATTCTTGAGTTTCGGGTCGAGTGCATCGCGCAGCCCGTCGCCCATCAGATTGATCGCCAGCACGCTGAGCAGAATGGTCAGGCCCGGCAGGCTGACCACCCACCAGGCGCGCTCGATATAGTCGCGCGCCGAGGCCAGCATGGTGCCCCACTCAGGCGTTGGCGGTTGTACGCCGAGGCCGAGAAAGCCCAGGGCGGCGGCGTCGAGAATCGCCGAGGAAAAGCTCAGGGTGGCTTGCACGATCAGCGGTGCCATGCAGTTGGGCAGCACGGTGATAAACATCAGTCGCGGCAGGCTGGCACCGGCCAGGCGCGCGGCAGTGACGTAGTCGCGGTTCAGCTCACCCATCACCGCTGCGCGGGTCAGGCGCACATAGGACGGCAGCGAGACGATGGCGATGGCGAAAATGGTGTTGATCAACCCTGGGCCGAGGATGGCGACGATGGCCACCGCCAGCAGCAGCGAGGGCAGGGCCAGCATGATGTCCATCAGGCGCATGATCGACGGGCCGAGCAGGCGCGGAAAGAAGCCGGCGACCAGGCCAAGGAGGATGCCGGGGATCAGCGACATCAGCACCGATGCCAGGCCGATCAGCAGCGACAGTCGCGCGCCATGAATCAACCGCGAGAGGAGGTCGCGACCCACTTCATCGGTGCCGAGCAGAAATTGCAGCTGGCCACCCTCCAGCCAGGCTGGCGGGGTGAGCAGAAATTCGCGGTATTGCTCGCTGGGGTCGTGCGGTGCGATCCACGGCGCAAATAGCGCGCAGATTACCAGCAGGATCATAAACGCCAGCCCGGCGACTGCGCCCTTGTTGTGGGCAAAGGCCTGCCAGAATTCCTTGAGCGGCGAAGGGTAGAGTAGCGATTGATCAAGACTGGTGCTTAGGCTTTCAGTTGTCATAGTGGGCTCCGTAGAACCTGTGCATGGTCTCGCGAGCTAGCGCGAGACAAGGAAAAAGCAGCTGAGGAAGCGGAGTGTGCTGTTGCACATGAGCATTCCGAAGCTGGTTTTGATGCGGTATCGCCGACGCGCAGCAGGCCATGGGCAGGTTCTTAGCGCTGATGGCGAATGCGTGGATTGGCCAGTCCATAGAGGATGTCCACCACGAAGTTGACCAGGATCACCAGGCAGGCGATCAGCAAAATGCCGTTCTGCACTACCGGGTAGTCACGCGCGCCGATCGACTCGATCAGCCATTTACCGATGCCCGGCCAGGAGAAGATGGTTTCGGTCAGTACCGCGCCCGCCAGCAGCGCGCCGACCTGCAGGCCGAACACCGTGAGCACCGGGATCAGTGCATTGCGCAGGCCGTGCACGAAGACCACGCGGGCCGGCGACAGGCCCTTGGCGCGGGCGGTGCGTACATAGTCCTCGCGTAGTACTTCGAGCATTGCCGAGCGAGTCATGCGGGCGATGACCGCCAGCGGAATGGTGCCCAGCACGATGGCCGGCAGGATCAGATGGCGCAGGGCGTCGACAAAGGCGCCTTCCTCACCGGAAAGCAGGGTGTCGATCAGCATAAAACCGGTGACTGGCGGGATGTCGTAGAGCAGGTCGATGCGCCCGGACACTGGCGTCCAGCCCAGCCATACCGAGAAGAACATGATCAGCAGCAGGCCCCACCAGAAAATCGGCATCGAGTAGCCGGCCAGCGAGATGCCCATTACTCCATGGTCAAATAGCGAACCGCGCTTGAGGGCGGCAATTACACCGGCAACTAACCCTAGAGTGCCGGCGAACAGCAGGGCGGCCATGGCCAGTTCAACGGTGGCGGGAAACAAAGTGAGAAATTCGCTCCACACGCTTTCGCGGGTACGCAGCGATTGCCCCAGGTCGCCTTGGGCCAGCTGGCCGATATAGTCGAAATACTGGGCATACAGCGGCTTGTTCAGGCCCAGGCGCTCCATGGCCTCGGCATGCATCACCGGGTCGACGCGGCGTTCGCCCATCATCACTTCCACCGGGTCGCCGGGGATCATGCGGATCAGCGCGAAGGTCAACAGGGTGACGCCAAAAAAAGTGGGGATCAGCAATAGCAGGCGTCGGGCAATAAAGGACAGCATGCGGGTCAGTGCTCCAAAAAAGGTGAGCGTGCATCGGGCTGCATGGCCGGACGCTGTTGTCGTGCGGCGAGTGGCTCGGCAGCCAGGTGCCGGTTGAGCGCGCATGTGGCAGGCGGGGTGCGGCAGGCAACAGAGTGCCTGGCAGTTAGGTCGGGCCAGGTCGGTCCAGTCATCAGCGTAATCCTCGGGTTATACGGAGCCTGCAAACGGCAGCCGGGTAGGCCGCCGTTGTCCGGCTGGCGAGTGGCGGGGTAAGCCGCTCGCCAGCTTGGTCGAGAACCGCTGTTACTTGACGCCGACGCCGTAGAACGAGTTCAGCGCGAACGGGCTGATCTTGAAGTCCACGACCTTCTTGCTCATCGGCTGGTAGACCGTGGAGTGGGCGATCGGGGTGATCGGCACTTCACGCTTGAGAATCACCTGAGCCTGCTTGTACAGCTCGGTGCGTTCTGCAGTATCGGTCACCCGCTTGGCGGCTTTCACCAGCTTGTCGTAGTCGGCATGGCACCACTTGGAGAAGTTGTTGCCGTCCACTGCGTCGCAGCCGTACAGGGTGCCCAACCAGTTGTCCGGGTCACCGTTGTCGCCGCTCCAGCCGATCAGCATGGCGTCGTGTTCGCCGGCTTTGGCACGCTTGAGGTATTCACCCCATTCGTAGCTGACGATCTTGGCCTTGATGCCGACCTTGGCCCAGTCGCTTTGCAGCATTTCGGCCATCAGCTTGGCGTTGGGGTTGTAGGGGCGCTGCACCGGCATGGCCCACAGGGTTATTTCGGTGCCTTCCTTGACGCCGGCGGCCTTGAGCAGCTCTTTGGCCTTTTCCGGGTTGTAGGCGGGGTCCTTGATGCTGTCGTCATACGACCATTGGGTTGGCGGCATGCCGTTGACCGCCAGCTGGCCGGCGCTCTGGTACACCGCGTCGATGATGCCCTGCTTGTTCACCGCCATGTCCAGCGCCTGGCGCACTTCGAGCTTGTCGAACGGCGGGTGGGTGACGTTGTAGGCGATATAGCCGACGTTGAAGCCGGCCTGCTCGGGCATGTCCAGGTTCGGGTCTTTTTTCAGTGCGTCGAGATCCGCCGGGCGCGGGAACAGGGTGACCTGGCATTCGCCGGCCTTGAGCTTCTGCATGCGCACCGAAGCGTCGGTGTTGATGGCGAAAATCAGGTTGTCGATCTTCACCTCATCCGGCTGCCAGTATTCCTTGTTGCCCTTGAAGCGGATCACCGCATCCTTCTGGTAGCGGCTGAACACGAAGGGGCCGGTGCCGATGGGCTTCTGGTTGATATCGGCGGCCTTGCCGGCCTTGAGCAGGTTATCAGCGTATTCGGCGGACTGGATCGAGGCAAAGCTCATCGCCAGGTTCTGGATAAAGGCAGCGTCGACTTCGTTGAGGCTGAACTTGACGGTCATGTCGTCGAGTTTTTCGATCTTGGCGATGTTCGCGTCCATGCCCATGTCAGTGAAGTAGGGGAACTCCGACGGGTAGGCTTTGCGGAACGGGTGGTCCTTGTCGAGCATGCGCTGGAAGGTGAACAGCACGTCATCGGCGTTGAAGTCGCGGCTCGGTTTGAAGTATTCGGTGGTGTGGAATTTCACCTTGGGGCGCAGGTGAAAGGTGTAGCTCAGGCCGTCTTCGCTGATGCCCCACTTCTCGGCCAGGCCGGGGATAACTGCAGTGCCGCCACGCTCGAACTGGCTCAGGCGGTTGAACACGGTTTCCGCAGCAGCATCGAAATCGGTGCCGGTGGTGTACAGGCCAGGGTCGAACCCGGCGGGGCTGCCTTCGGAGCAGAACACCAGATTGCCGGCGGCGCTGGCAAGTGGTGTGCTGGCGATCAGCCCAGCGGCGAGTAAAGCCTGGATGACGGCGTTCTTACGCATAGTGACCTCATGGTTATTGTGGTTGTGATCCTGAGGGGCCTCTTGTGGAGACCTTGGGAGAAACTATGCAGGGCGTATGCCGTAGGCAAGTGGCATGTCGCAGAGAGAACAGGAATGACGACGCAACAGTATGTTGGTGTCGCATATCTATAAAAGTGCGAGAAAAACATGGCAAAGCGCCGCTATCGTCGGATAACGGCGCTGCTTCTGTTTGTAGCAGTTTTTAGGGCATCTGCACTTCGATCACACCGTCAGCGTTGATGTTGACCTGGCTGGTGCCGGCTTCGATCTCCGGCGTCACCGCCGCATCCATCATCGCCGCGCCTTTCATGGCCTCCATGCGCATCGGCATGGGTGGCTGGAAACCACCGGTATTCAGGCTCAAGCTGACCAGCTTGTAACCGCTGCCGCCGAGGGCTTCGGTGGCCAGTTGCGCACGGGCCTTGAAGGCAGCCACGGCGTCCTTGAGCAGGGCGTCTTCGTGGGTCTTGCGGGTGTCACTGGCGATGCTGAAGTTCATTCCGCCCATTTTCAGGGTTTGCAGCATTTCCCCGGTGAGCTTGGACAGCGCGCTGAAATCGGCGCTTTCCAGGCGCAGCTCGGCGCGCTCGCGCCAGGCGGTAATTTTCTGGCCCTTGTCGTCGTACACCGGGTAGCTGTTGCGGCTACCGGAGGCGACGCTGACGCCTTTGACCTTGCGCGCCTGGGCGATGCTGGCATTCAGGGTCTTGCTGATCTGTGCGGCGAGGGCGGCCGGGTCGCTGTCTTGGGCTTCGCTGTAGAGGGTGACGTGCATCAGGTCGTGGGCGATTTCCTTATTGACCTCGGCGCGCAGAGCGACCTGGTTGTAGCGGGCTTCTTCGGCCATGGCTGTGGCGCTCATCAGGGTGGTGGCGCTCAGCAACAGGGCGGTGGCTAGGCGGGACAATGGCAGCATGACGATTCCTTTATATGTTGGGCGCATGGGGTATGCGCGGCTTTCCAGAGGGTAGACGTAGCGATCAGACTGAACGGGTTAAATCCGGTTCCACATTTTTACGGCCGGTGATTTACATCGGTCACCTGCATGCCATTGAACGTGGCTCCGCGCAGTTTGCCTTGCAGCTGGCGTGCTGCGGCGTGTTGCCGCAGCTGGCCGTACAGAGGCTTGGTTATACTCCTGCGGCTCGCTGAATGAGCAACTTGGAGATTCTATGCTCGCACCTGTGCAGCTACTGTCGGCGAGCCGGCAAAACCTCTGGCGCCTGACCCTGATCCGCATTCTGGTGCTGGCCGCGCAAGCTGGTTCCGTTGGGCTGGCGTACAAGTCGGGCGCGCTGCCGCTGCCCTGGCTGGAGCTCAGCGTCACCCTCGGCATCTCCCTGGTGCTGTGTCTGCTGACCGCACTGCGTCTGCGTGGGCCCTGGCCGGTTACCGAGCAGGAGTATGCGGTGCAACTGGGCTGCGACCTGATCATCCACAGCCTGTTGCTGTATTACTCGGGCGGTTCGACCAACCCCTTTGTCTCCTATTACCTGGTGCCGCTGACGATTGCCGCAGCAACCTTGCCCTGGCTCTACACCATCACCCTGTCGGGTCTGGCGCTGGGCGGTTACACCTTCCTATTGGTTTGGTCGCACCCGCTGGACCTGCCGTCCGGGCCGCGTGAGAGCCTACTGATCTACGGGATGTGGCTGAGCTTCGCTCTGGCTGCTGGGCTGATCACCTTCTTCGTGGCGAAGATGGCCGAAGAGCTGCGCCGTCAGGAAGAGCTGCGTGCCGAGCGCCGCGAAGAGGGCTTGCGTGACCAGCAGCTGCTCGCCGTGGCGACCCAGGCGGCTGGTGCAGCGCATGAATTGGGTACACCGCTGGCGACCATGAGTGTGCTGATCAAGGAGCTGCGCCGCGAGCATCAGGAACCGACCCTGCAAGAGGATCTGGCCGTGCTGCAGGAACAGGTCAAACTGTGCAAGGAAACCCTGCAGCAGCTGGTGCGCGCCGCCGAAGCGGATCGCCGTCAGGCAGTGATCGAGCTGTCGTCAGTCGAGTGGCTGGAAACCACCCTCAATCGCTGGCACCTGATGCGCCCGGAAGCCAGTTATCGCTACCAGTGCCTGGGCCGTGGCACACCACCCAAGATGATGCCGCCGGCCGACCTGACCCAGGCTCTGCTCAATCTGCTGAACAACGCGGCCGACGCCTGCCCGGACAAGCTGGATATTCGCCTGGACTGGGATCACCAGTGGCTGCGTCTGAGCATTCGTGACTTCGGCGCCGGCGTGCCGCTGGCGATTGCCGAGCAGCTGGGGCGGCCGTTTTTCACCACCAAGGGCAAGGGTTTTGGTCTGGGCCTGTTCCTCAGTCAGGCCAGCGTCACCCGTGCCGGCGGCACGGTTAAACTGTATAACCACGAAGAAGGCGGCACGCTCACCGAGCTGAAATTGCCGCGCGCCTATGGCCGAAGCTAAGGAACTACCCGAATGAGCGACGAAGTGCTGTTCGAAGGCGAAGAACAACCCCACCTGTTGCTGGTTGATGATGACCCGACCTTCACCCGCGTGATGGCGCGTGCCATGAGCCGTCGCGGTCTGCGCGTGTCCACCGCCGGTTCAGCCGAGGAAGGCCTGGCCCTGGCCGAGCAGGATCTGCCGGACTACGCCGTGGTTGACCTGAAGATGGAAGGCGACTCCGGCTTGGTCCTGCTGCCCAAGCTGCTGGAGCTGGACGCGGAAATGCGCGTGGTGATCCTCACCGGCTATTCGAGCATCGCTACGGCGGTGGAGGCGATCAAGCGCGGCGCCTGTAACTACCTGTGCAAGCCGGCCGATGCCGATGATGTGCTGGCCGCGCTGCTGACCCAGCATGCCGATCTGGAGAGCCTGGTGCCGGAAAACCCGATGTCGGTGGATCGCCTGCAGTGGGAGCACATCCAGCGCGTGCTCAGCGAGCACGAAGGCAATATCTCCGCCACTGCCCGCGCCCTGGGCATGCATCGGCGGACCTTGCAGCGCAAGCTGCAGAAGCGTCCGGTACGTCGCTAAAGGCTGTTTGTAAGCCTGTCTGCCAGTGGCGGCCACCCAGCGGGCCGTCGCTGCACGGCGTGGAAGCGCGTGCTCTGTGGTTTTTTCTCGTATGAAAGGTTGCTGAAAGCTTTCCTCCGGTAAGCCTTGTTACCATTAGCCGCCTATCTATCTGATCAGGGGCTGTCATGCTCGCCGTCGTTCAGCAAACCATCAGCGTCACTGCTCCGGTGTTCTCCATGCTGTTTCTCGGCGTGGCGCTCAAGCGTCTGGGGCTGATTGATGCGGCCTTTATCAACACCGCATCGGCGCTGGTGTTTCGCGGCACGCTGCCCACGCTGTTGTTTCTCGGCATCGTCCAGGCGGACCTGCGTACCGCCTTGCAGCCGGCGTTGCTGTTGTATTTCGTACTGGCGACTCTGGGCTGCTTTCTGCTGGCCTGGGGCTGGGCGATTTTGCGCTGCCCGGAGGCGGATCGCGGCATCTACACCCAAGGCGCATTTCGCGGCAACAACGGCATTATCGGCCTGGCGCTGGCCACCAGTATGTACGGTGATTACGGCCTGTCGGTCGGCGCGGTACTCGGCGGGGTAGTCATCCTCAGCTACAACACCCTGTCGGCGATTGTGCTGGCGATCTACAGCCCTGAGGCCAAGACTGATGCCTGGAGCCTGACCAAGAACATCCTCAGCAATCCGCTGATCATCGGTGTGCTGGCGGCCATTCCCTTTGCCGCCTGGCAGATTCCCCTGCCGGCCTGGTTGCTGACCTCAGGGGAATATTTTGCGCAGATGAGCCTGCCGCTGGCGCTGATCTGCATTGGTGGCACCCTGACCCTGGAATCACTGCGCGAGAGCAGTGGCATGGCGATCAGTTCAAGTCTGATGAAGGTGCTCTGGCTGCCGCTGTTAGCCACCCTGGGCGCCTGGCTGTGGGGCTTTCGCGATGCTGATCTGGCGATTCTCTTTCTCTACTTCGCCAGTCCCACGGCTGCGGCCAGTTTTGTCATGGCCAAGGCGGTGGGCGGCAATCATCAGTTGGCGGCGGCGATTATCGTGCTGACCACCCTGGCCACGGTGGTGACCACCAACCTCGGGCTGTTCGTGCTGCAGTGGGCGGGCTGGATCTAGCCGTCGTGCGGGCATAAAAAAGCCGGGCAATGCCCGGCTTTTTAGTTTGTTGCGGTCAGGCCTGCTGGAAGTCGTCGATCACTTCCTGGGCTGCGCGAAAAGCATCGATAGCGGCCGGCACGCCTGCATACACCGCGCAGTGCAGCAAGGTTTCGCGGATTTCCTCGACTGTGCAGCCGTTGTTCAGCGCACCGCGCACGTGGCCCTTGAGTTCCTGCGGGCATTTCAGCGCGGTCAGTGCCGAGAGGGTGATAAGGCTGCGGGTTTTGCGGTCCAGCCCGTCGCGGGTCCACACGCCGCCCCAGGCGTGCTCGTTGACGAAGTCCTGCAGTGGCTGGGTAAAGTCCGTGGCGTTACCCAGAGCGCGATCGACAAAGGCATCGCCCATCACCTCGCGGCGGACTTTCAGGCCTTGTGCGTGGTTGTCACTCATGCGGTTTTCCTCCCGATGGGCCGTCAGGCTTTCTGCTTGTGCCAGGCGCGGCCGGCGATGATCACCAAGGTCACGGCGGTCAGCGGCAGGGCGTAGCCGAGCATGGCGTCACCAAAGACTTCAGCGAACGGCTTGCCAGTCGACGACAGCACCAGATAGACCGTGTAGGCCACGTAATAGGCGAGGAACAGCAGGCCTTCCCAGCGGTTGATGCGGTAGCCGGCGAAGAAGATCGGCAAACAGGCCACGGCCACGGCAATCATCACCGGGAAGTCGAAGGCCAGAGCGTTGGCGGCCACGTTGATCGCCTGTGGCGAAACCAGCGAAGCCAGGCCCAGTACGCAGAGCAGGTTGAAGATGTTGCTGCCGACGATATTGCCCACGGCGATATCACGCTCGCCCTTGATGGCCGCCATGATCGAGGTGGCCAGCTCTGGCAGCGAGGTGCCGATGGCGACCACGGTCAGGCCGATCACCAGTTCCGAAATGCCCAGGGCGCGGGCCATGGTCACGGCGCCTTCCACCAGGAAGTTGGAGCCGCTGACCAGCAGCACCAAGCCAGCAATGATCAGGCCCAGATTAATTACCCAGGCGTAGGGCTTGGCCGGCTCGTTGAGGCCGAATTCCTTGGCGAACTCGTCGTCTTCATTGCTGGTCTTGTCGCGGCGCGAGCTGACAATCAGGAAACCGGTGTAGGCCAGCACGCCGGCAAACAGCAGGGCGCCGTCGAGGCGGCTAAGGCTGCCGTCCCAGGCCAGGGCATAAACCACCAGGCTGGCACCGATCATGATCGGCACGTCCAAGCGGATCAGCTGGCGCGAGACAATCAGTGGCGCAACCACAGCGGTCAGGCCAAGAATCAGCAGCACGTTGGCGATATTGCTGCCCACTACGTTGCCAATGGCCAGGTCGCCGCTGCCATTCAGCGCCGCTTGTACGCTGACCGCAGTTTCCGGGGCGCTGGTGCCGAAGGCCACCACAGTCAGGCCAATGATCAGTGGCGGAATGCCGAACTGCGCCGCCAGTTTGGCTGCGCCGCGTACCAGTACCTCGGCGCCGGCAACCAGCAACACCAGGCCGGCGATCAGATAAACAAAGGTCATCAGGGTCATTGTTTGGGGCTCCATAAAAGTGGCGCTAGTTTAATCATCGGCTTGCGCGGCGCCAGAGGCTAGGCAGGGCTGTCCATGGCTTCTTTGTAAACAGCTGTGTTCAGTCGGCCAGTTGTTCCACGCGCACCGGTACGACGCCGTCGCGCAGCATATCCAGCTGTTCAGCGGCTTTTTGCGAGAGGTCGATGATGCGCTTCTTGGCGTAGGGGCCGCGGTCATTGATGCGCACCACCACGCGCTTGTCGTTGCGCAGGTTGGTCACCTGTACCCGGCTGCCAAACGGCAGGCTGCGATGCGCAGCGGTCAGCGCATTCTGGTCGAAGCGTTCGCCACTGGCGGTTTTGTTGCCGTGGTGGCGCGCGCCGTAATAGGACGCCTGGCCCTCGGCGCGGTAACCCTGCGGGTCAACCTGGCCCTGGCTGGCGCAGGCGCTGAGCAACAAACTGGTGATGGCGGTCAGTAACAGGCGCATGGCGGCTCCTGGGCAGATTGGCGGCAGACAAAACAACGCCGGGCTGACCCGGCGTTGTGTATTACGGCAAAGCTCAGGCTTCGAGCTTTTTCTTCAGCAGTTCGTTCACCTGGCCTGGGTTGGCCTTACCCTTCGAGGCTTTCATGGCCTGGCCGACGAAGAAGCCGAACATCTTGCCGCGCTTGGCTTCATCAGCAGCGCGGTACTGCTCGACCTGCTCGGCGTTGGCCGCCAGCACTTCATCCAGCATGGCTTCGATGGCGCCGGAGTCGGTAACCTGCTTGAGTCCCTTCTTCTCGATCACTTCGTCAGCGCTGGCGCCTTCGCCGGCAGCCAGGGCTTCGAAGACCATCTTGGCGATCTTGCCGCTGATGGTGTTGTCCTTGATGCGCAGGATCATCCCGCCCAGCTGTTCGGCCGATACTGGCGACTGCTCGATCTCCAGGTTGCCACTGTTGAGCAGGCTGGACAGCTCGCCCATCACCCAGTTGGCGGCCAGTTTGGCGTCACCACACACGGCATTTACTGCCTCGAAGTAGTTGGCCAGTTCGCGGCTGGCGGCCAGCACGGTGGCGTCGTAGGCGGACAGGCCGAACTCACGCTCGAAACGCGCGCGCTTTTCGACCGGCAGCTCCGGCAGACTGGCGCGGATTTCATCGAGGAAGCTTTGCTCTATCACCACTGGCAGCAGGTCCGGGCAGGGGAAGTAACGGTAGTCGTTGGCTTCTTCCTTGCTGCGCATGGAGCGCGTCTGGTCCTTGTTCGGGTCGTACAAGCGGGTTTCCTGCAACACTTTGCCGCCGTCTTCGATCAGCTCGATCTGCCGTTGCACTTCGTGGTTGATGGCTTTTTCGATAAAGCGGAACGAGTTGACGTTCTTGATCTCGGCGCGGGTGCCGAACTCGGCCTGGCCGACCGGGCGCACCGAGACGTTGCAGTCGCAGCGCAGCGAGCCTTCGGCCATATTGCCGTCGCAGATACCGAGGTAGCGCACCAGGGCGTGGATCGCTTTGACGTAGGCCACCGCTTCCTTGGCCGAGCGGATATCCGGCTCGGAAACGATTTCCAGCAGCGGCGTACCGGCGCGGTTAAGGTCGATGCCGCTCATGCCGTGGAAGTCTTCGTGCAGGCTTTTGCCGGCGTCTTCTTCCAGGTGCGCGCGGGTGATGCCGATGCGCTTGGTGGTGCCGTCTTCCAGGGTGATGTCGAGGAAACCCTTGCCAACGATGGGGTGGTCCATCTGGCTGGTCTGGTAGCCCTTGGGCAGGTCCGGGTAGAAGTAGTTCTTGCGCGCAAAGATGTTCTGCGGGGCGATTTCGGCATCAATCGCCAGGCCGAACTTGCAGGCCATGCGCACGGCTTCGGCATTCAGCACCGGCAGAGTGCCGGGCATGCCCAGGTCAACCAAGCTGGCCTGGGTGTTGGGCTCGGCGCCGAAAGCGATGGCGCTGGCGGAGAAAATCTTCGATTGGGTGCTGAGCTGGGCGTGAATTTCCAGCCCGATTACGGTTTCCCATTGCATGTCAGTCGTCCTCAGAATCCGCTCGGTGCGTGGGTGTGCCAGTCAGTAACCTGTTGGTACTGGTGGGCGACGTTGAGCAAGCGGCCTTCCTGGAAATAGTTGCCGAGTAGCTGTACGCCGACCGGCAGGCCGTCGACGAAGCCGGCAGGCATCGATAGACCCGGGATGCCGGCGAGGTTGGCGGTAATGGTGTAGATGTCTTCCAGGTAGGCAGCGACCGGATCGTTGTTCTTCTCGCCGAGCTTCCAGGCCAGGTTCGGCGTGGTAGGGCCGAGGATCACGTCGACGTCATGGAAGGCGGCGACAAAATCATTCTTGATCAGACGCCGAATCTTCTGCGCCTTCAGGTAATAGGCGTCGTAGTAACCGGCGGACAGCGCGTAGGTGCCGACCATGATGCGGCGCTTCACTTCTGCACCGAAGCCTTCGCCGCGTGAGCGCTTGTACAGGTCTTCCAGGTTTACCGGGTTCTCGCAGCGATAACCAAAGCGCACGCCGTCGAAGCGCGACAGGTTGGAGCTGGCTTCTGCTGGGGCGATTACGTAGTAGGCAGGAATCGCGTGCTGCATATTCGGCAGGCTGATGTCTTTGACGGTCGCGCCGAGCTTTTTCAGCGTGTCCACCACGGCCATCACCTTCTCACCGATGCGCGCGTCCAGACCTGCACCGAAGTATTCCTTCGGCAGGCCGATGCGCAGGCCGTTCAACGGCTGGCTGAGGGCGGCGAGGTAGTCATCCACCGGCTGATCGACGCTGGTCGAGTCCTTGGTGTCGAAGCCGGCCATAGCCTGCAGCATCAGGGCGCAGTCTTCTGCGGTGCGGGCCAGTGGACCGCCCTGGTCGAGGCTGGAGGCATAGGCAATCATGCCCCAGCGCGAGACGCGGCCATAGGTTGGCTTGATCCCGGTGAGGTTGGTCAGCGCTGCTGGTTGGCGAATCGAGCCGCCGGTATCGGTGCCAGTGGCGGCAGGCAGCAGGCGTGCGGCCACCGCAGCGGCGGAGCCACCGGAAGAACCGCCAGGTACGCGGGTCAGGTCCCAGGGGTTTTTCACCGCGCCGTAGTGGCTGGACTCGTTAGCCGAGCCCATGGCGAATTCGTCCATGTTCAGCTTGCCCAGGGTGACGGTGCCGGCGGCCTTGAGTTTCTCCACCACGGTGGCGTCATAGGGCGCCTTGAAACCGGTGAGGATCTTCGAGCCACAGGACGTCAGCACGCCGTTGGTGCAGAACAGGTCCTTGTGGGCGATCGGTGCGCCGAGCAGCGGGCTGTTTTCGCCGGCAGCGCGACGGGCGTCGGCGGCTTTGGCTTGTTCCAGCGCAAGGTCTTCGGTGACGGTGATGAAGCTGTTGAGCTGCGGGTCGAGTTGGGCGATGCGCGCCAACAGGCTGCGGGTCAGTTCTTCGGCGGAAAACTGCTTGTCGGCGAGTCCGCGGGCGATCTCGGCCAGGGTAAATTGATGCATGGCTAGGCTTTTCCCTTACTCGATGACTTTCGGAACCAGGTACAGGCCGTTTTCCACGGCCGGGGCGATGGCCTGGTAGGCCTCGCGCTGGTTGCGTTCGGTGACCTGGTCGGCGCGCAGGCGCTGAGTGGCTTCCAGTGGGTGAGCCAGCGGCTCGATGCCGTTGGTATTGACCGCCTGCATCTGGTCGATCAGGCCGAGAATGTTATTAAGGGTCGCAGTGGTACCCGGGATATCGGCTTCATTCAGGCCCAGTCGAGCCAGATGAGCGATTTTCTCCACGTCGGAGCGTTCAAGCGCCATCAGGTTTCTCCCTATATAAAGCAGCGCATTTGCTGGCCGCCTTTGGAAATGTGAACGAGTCGCCATGCACGGGTGCGCAGGGAACAGATAGTGGTAGGTGGTGGTCAAAGGCCGCGATGATGGGCCTTAAAGCCCGGAAAAACCGGCAATCTAACATATTGGTGCCTTGCTCAAAATCCCTGCCGTTGTTAGAGTTTGCCGCACTTTTTAGCAGCGCCTTTACCGCGCTTCGCCTTTACCCACGCGTTGCCTAGGGTCCCTATCCCATGTTCAAAAAACTGCGTGGCATGTTTTCCAGCGATCTGTCGATTGACCTGGGCACTGCCAATACCCTGATTTATGTTCGCGAGCGCGGCATCGTCCTGAACGAGCCGTCGGTCGTTGCTATTCGTACCCACGGTAACCAGAAGAGCGTGGTGGCGGTCGGAACCGAAGCCAAACGCATGCTCGGCCGTACCCCCGGCAACATTGCCGCCATCCGTCCGATGAAAGACGGCGTGATCGCCGACTTCAGTGTCTGCGAAAAGATGCTGCAGTACTTCATCAACAAGGTTCACGAAAACAGCTTTCTGCAGCCGTCGCCGCGCGTGCTGATCTGCGTACCGTGCAAATCCACCCAGGTGGAGCGCCGCGCCATTCGTGAATCGGCCCTCGGTGCCGGTGCCCGTGAAGTGTTTCTGATCGAAGAGCCAATGGCGGCTGCCATTGGTGCCGGCCTGCCGGTTGAAGAAGCTCGTGGTTCGATGGTCGTCGATATCGGTGGTGGTACCACGGAAATCGCGCTGATCTCGCTGAACGGCGTGGTTTATGCCGAATCCGTCCGCGTTGGCGGCGACCGTTTCGACGAAGCAATCATTACCTACGTGCGCCGCAATTATGGTTCGCTGATCGGCGAATCCACCGCTGAGCGTATCAAGCAGGAAATCGGCACCGCCTATGCCGGTGGCGAACTGCGCGAAGTCGACGTACGTGGCCGCAACCTGGCCGAAGGCGTACCGCGCAGCTTCACCCTTAACTCCAACGAAGTGCTCGAAGCGCTGCAGGAATCCCTGGCGACCATCGTCCAGGCGGTGAAAAGCGCGCTGGAGCAATCGCCGCCAGAACTGGCTTCCGACATTGCCGAGCGTGGTCTGGTGCTGACCGGCGGTGGCGCGTTGCTGCGTGATCTGGACAAACTGCTGTCGCAGGAAACCGGCCTGCCGGTTATCGTCGCCGAAGACCCGCTGACCTGCGTTGCACGCGGTGGCGGCAAGGCTCTGGAAATGATGGATCGCCACACCATGGACCTGCTGTCCTCGGAATAAGCGCGACCGCTCCAAGTCTTGAGCTGCAAGCCGGGTTTCACCCGCTTGCAGCTTTTGTTTTGCTGCCTGACGCTGTGAGGAGCTGCCGATCAAACCGCTATTTGCCAAAGGTCCTTCGCTGGGTGTGCGCCTGCTGGTGTTCACCGTGCTGTCGGCTGCGCTGATGGTGGTCGATGCGCGCTTCACTCTGTTGCAACCGCTGCGCGCGCAGCTGGGCCTGATTGTCGAGCCGGTCTACTGGGTCGGCCGCCTGCCGGTGCGGGTGTGGGAGAGCGCGACTCAGGAACTCAGTACGCGCAATGAGCTGACCGCCGAGAACGAGAAGCTCAAGGCCGAACAGCTGATGATGCAACGCCGCCTGCAGAAACTCGCCGCCCTCACCGAGCAGAACGTGCGCCTGCGCGAGCTGCTCAACTCGGCCGCCCTGGTTGATGACGAGGTGCTGGCCACCGAGCTGATCGGTATCGACCCCAATCCCTTTACCCACCGCATCCTGATCGACAAAGGCGAGAAGGACGGCGTGGTCCTGGGCCAGCCTGTGCTGGATGCCCGTGGCCTGATGGGCCAGGTGGTCGAGGTCATGCCCTATACCTCGCGAGTACTGCTGCTGACGGATACCACCCACAGCATTCCCGTGCAGGTCAATCGCAACGGCCTGCGCGCCATCGCCAGTGGCACCGGTAACCCGGAACGCCTGGAGTTGCGCCATGTTGCTGACACGGCGGATATCAAAGAGGGCGATCTGCTGGTCAGCTCCGGCCTCGGTCAGCGCTTCCCGGCCGGTTATCCGGTGGCGATGGTGTCGGAAGTGATTCACGACTCCGGTCAGCCTTTTGCGATTGTCCGTGCAGTGCCCACGGCCACGCTGAACCGCAGCCGCTACATGCTGCTGGTGTTTACCGATCCGCGTACGCCGGAGCAGCGCGCTACCGAATCAGCGCAGGCGCAGGAAGCCCTGGATCGTGAAATTCTGCAGCAGGCGCAACCCGCGCAGCCTGCGGCTGACGCGCCAGTGGCGCCCGCCAATCCGCCGGAGGCAGCGCAATAATGGCCGCACGATCAAGCAATATCTGGGCGGTCTGGCTGACGTTTGCCCTGGCGCTGCTGCTTAGCGTGTCGAGCATGCCTAAGTTCATGGAGTTGGGCCGGCCGCTGTGGTTAGCGCTGTTTCTGACTTATTGGGTGCTGGCTTTGCCGCATCGCGTGGGCATGACCACGGCTTGGGTCATTGGTTTGTTGGCTGATGTGCTGAATGGCAGTTTGCTGGGGCAGAATGCACTGACCCTGACCCTGATTACCTTTCTGGTGCTGACCCTGCATCAGCGTTTGCGCATGTTCCCCATGTGGCAGCAAAGTACCGTGCTGCTGGTGGTGTTCGGTCTCGCTCAGCTGGTGCAGCTGTGGTTGAACGCCTTGACCGGTAGTCGCCCGCCAACCCTGGCGTTTGTCTTGCCGGCCTTGGTCAGCGCCTTGCTCTGGCCCTGGGTCTGCACGTTGCTGCGCGGGCTGCATCAGCGTCTGGGCGTCAATTAAGCAAGGCCGCTGGGCCTTGCGTTTATCCGACAGGGAGAAGTCAGCATGGCCACCCTCTATCTCGCCTCCGGATCGCCGCGTCGGCGTGAATTGCTGACGCAAATTGCTGTGCCCTTCCTCACGCAAATCGCCCCCATCGATGAAAATGCATTGCCAGGTGAGTCGCCAATCGCCTATGTAGAGCGTCTGGCGCTTAGCAAAGCGCAAGCTGGGCTGGCTGCTTTGACCGATACCGCGAATGCCGTGGTGCTCGGTGCTGATACGGCGGTGGTGCTTGATGAACGAATTCTTGGCAAGCCGACCGACCGCGCCGATGCGTTGGCGACGCTCAGTGATCTGTCTGGGCGAACCCATGAGGTGCTGACGGCCGTGGCGCTGGTCAGCCGCGAACGCCAGGTTTCGAGAGTGGTCACAAGCCAGGTGACCTTCCGCGCCTTGAGTCAGGCCGAAATCGAGGCTTACTGGGCCAGCGGCGAGCCGCAGGACAAGGCCGGGTGTTACGGTATTCAAGGCCTGGCCGCAGTGTTTGTCAGCCAGTTGCAGGGCAGTTATTCGGCGGTGGTGGGCTTGCCGCTGTGTGAAACGGCTGCGTTGCTCGCAGAATTTGCTATTCCGTGCTGGCAGTCGCTGCCAGTTCACAGTCAAGAGGTTGCGGGTCGCGGGTGAGTGACCGCCTTTATCGGCGCAGTCCCTGGGCTTTCAGCTTTATCTCAGAAGAGATGAGCGCATGAGTGAAGAGATCCTGATCAATATCACGCCGATGGAATCGCGCGTGGCGGTGGTGGAAAACGGCGTATTGCAGGAAGTGCACGTCGAGCGCACGCAGAAGCGTGGCATCGTCGGCAATATCTACAAGGGCAAGGTGGTGCGCGTGCTGCCGGGCATGCAGGCGGCCTTTATTGATATCGGTCTGGAGCGTGCGGCGTTTATTCATGCCGCGGAAATTTCCACCCGCGAAGGCTCAGCCGTGGAAAGCATCAGCGCCCTGGTGCATGAAGGTCAGAGCCTGGTGGTGCAAGTGACCAAGGACCCGATTGGCAGCAAGGGCGCGCGCCTGACCACCCAGCTGTCGATTCCTTCGCGCTACCTGGTGTACATGCCGCGTACTGCCCACGTTGGCATCTCGCTGAAAATTGAGGACGAAGCCGAGCGCGAGCGCCTCAAGCAGGTTGTGGCTGATTGCGTGGCTGCCGAAGGTATCGAGGAAAGCGGCGGTTTTATCCTGCGTACGGCGGCTGATGGCGCCGGTGCCGATGAGATCCTCGCCGACATCCGCTACCTGCGCCGCCTGTGGGAGCAGATCGCCACGCAGATGAAAGTCGGCCCAACGCCGCTGGTGATCTACGAGGATCTGTCCCTGGCGCTGCGCACTCTGCGTGATCTGGTCAACCCGAAGATCGAGAAGATTCGCGTCGACTCGCGCGAGACCTTCGGCAAGATCACCCAGTTTGTCGATGAGCTGATGCCGGAAATCGCCGACCGCCTGGAGCATTACCCGGGGGAGCGGCCAATCTTCGATCTGTATGGCGTTGAGGATGAAATCCAGAAAGCGCTGGAGCGCAAGGTACCGCTCAAGTCCGGCGGTTACCTGATCATCGATCCAGCCGAGGCGATGAGCACCATCGATGTGAATACCGGCGCGTTCGTCGGCCACCGCACGCTGGAAGAGACCATCTTCAAGACCAATCTGGAAGCCGCAACAGCGATTGCTCGCCAGCTGCGCCTGCGCAATATCGGCGGGATCATCATCATCGACTTTATCGACATGGAAGATGAAGAGCACCAGCGCCAGGTACTGCGTACCCTGGAAAAGCAGCTGGAGCGCGACCACGCCAAGACCAATATCATCGGCATCACCGAGCTTGGCCTGGTGCAGATGACCCGCAAGCGCACCCGTGAAAGTCTCGAACAGGTGCTCTGCGAACCGTGCAGCGCCTGTCAGGGGCGCGGCAAGCTGAAGACGGCGGAAACCACCTGCTACGAAATCTTCCGCGAAATTCTGCGTGAGGCGCGGGCCTATCAACCGGAAGGCTATCGCGTGTTGGCCAATCAGAAGGTGGTCGATCGCCTGCTTGATGAAGAGTCAGGCAATGTCGCCGATTTGGAAGCCTTTATCGGTCGCACCATCAAGTTCCAGGTTGAAACCATGTATTCCCAGGAACAGTACGATGTGGTGCTGCTCTGATATGCGCGCTTATCGCCAGGGCGTGAACTGAATGGCCGCGTTGGCGCGCTGGGTTACCCTGCTGCTGCGTACGGCATTGGGACTGTGCGCTTTGACGCTGGTATTGGCGGCGCTGTATGTCAGCCTCGGGCGCGAGCTGGTGCCGCTGGTCGCCGAATACCGCCTGGAAGCTGAAGACAAGGCCCGTGAAGCGTTGGCCATGCCGGTGCAGATCGGTGCATTGGAAGGGCTCTGGCAGGGTTTTTCACCCGTACTGACCGCTCACGATGTTGAGGTCGGTGAGGGCCCAGGTGCCTTGCAGCTGGATCAGGTGCGTGTGGTGCCCGATGTACTGGCCAGCCTGTTGGCGCGTCAGTTGCGCATTGCCCGGCTTGAGCTGGATGGCGTGCAGCTGGTGGTGCAGCAAGCTGAAGACGGTAGCTGGTCGCTCAAGGGCTTACCGCAGCGCAATGAACCCGCGCCGCTCGATCTGGCTCAGGTGCTGACACAGTCGCAGATGCTCAAGCGCCTATCGCTGTTTAACAGCCAAGTCACCATACAGGCCTTCGATCAGCCGGCACGAACCCTGACCTATGTAAACCTCACCCTGCGTAATGGCAGCGCGCGCCAGCGCCTGGACGGCCGCCTGCTGTTACCCGATGGCCAGCCGCTTGCCCTGCAGTTGCGCACGCGTATAAACGCCAAGCACTGGCAAGACGCCCAAGCCGAGCTGTATCTGAGCCTGCCGCAGAGCGATTGGGCGGCCTGGGTGCCGACGAGCCTGTTGGCGCAATGGCGGCTTGAGCAGTTGCAACTGGGCGGCGAGGTCTGGCTGAGCTGGGCTAATGGCGGCATACAGCGTGCGGTCAGTCGCCTGCATGTGCCGCAGCTCAAGGCCGGCTATGCCGGGCGCGAATCAGTGGCGCTGAATAACCTGGCGCTGAATGCCTATTTCACCCGCACCGAGCTGGGCTTCAAGTTGTTGCTGGATGACCTGGCCTTTAGCCGTAATGAACAGCGCTGGGGTGAAGTACGCGTGGCGTTGACTCAGCAGGCGGAAAGCGCAGAAGTGCAGGAGCAATGGGTGCTGAGTGCTGATCGCCTCGACCTGGCGCCGCTGCAGCCTCTGGTAGCGGGGCTTGCGCCACTGCCTGACAAAGGCCTGGCGCTGCTTGAGCAACTCAAGCCGCATGGTGCACTGCGCAATATTCAGCTCGACTACCGGCCGCGGTTGACCGATAGCAAACGCCTGCAGTTCTCGGCCAATCTGGAGCGCATCGGCTTTGCCGCATACCTTGGCTCACCGGCCGCAGAAAACGTCAGCGGCAGTATCAGTGGCGATCTGGGCCAGGGTGAGCTGCGTGTCGATAGCGAAAATTTTTCCCTGCACCTCGACACCCTGTTCCCCAAGCCTTGGCACTATCAAAAGGCCAATGCTCTGCTGACCTGGCAGATTGATGAGCAGGCGTTCACCCTGCGCAGCCCTTATCTGCAGGTGCTGGGTGAAGAGGGGCCGGCCGCCGGCGATTTCCTGATTCGCCTGCGCTTCGACCCGGCGCAAGAAGACTATATGGACCTGCGCGTGGGGCTGCGTAACGGCGATGCGCGCTTTACCGAGAAATACCTGCCAAGTCGGGCACCGGGCATGAGTGCTGATCTGGATGCCTGGTTGAAAAGTGCCATCCGTGGTGGCGCGGTGGATGAAGGCTATTTCCAGTACCAGGGTTCGCTGAACAAGGGCGCGGAAAATACCTCGCGCAGCATCAGTCTGTTCTTCGCCGTGCATGACGCCGAACTGGCCTTTCAGCCCGGTTGGCCGGCGCTGCGCGAGGGGCGTGGCAAGGTGTTGATCGAAGACAGCGGTGTGCGCGTCGAGCTGACTGAAGGGCGTATCCTCGATAGCCAGGTGAGCAATGCCCAGGCGCTGATTGCCACTTCGTTGCCGGGTCAGCCGCCGCGTTTGTTGTTGACCAGCGAGCTGAGCAGCAATGTCGATGATGCCCTGCATATCCTGCAGCAGACCCCGATTGGCACCGCAGAGACTTTCGCTGGCTGGACTGGCGCGGGAGCGTTAGCCGGTAAACTCAAGCTCGATCTGCCGCTGCGCAAGGGCTTGGCTCCGGCAGTGGTGGTGGATTTCGCTACTGAAAATGCGCAGCTCAGCCTGCCTAATCCGCCGCTGCAGTTCAGTCAGCTGCAGGGTGCATTTCGTTACAACACCGCCAGTGGCCTCAGTGCCCCGGACATTCGCGCCCAGGTACTCGGCCATGCGGTGCGCGCCAAGGCTCTGGCAGAAGGTGCGCGGGGTAAAGCGCGCAGCCGCATTGAGGCCAGCGGGCAGATCGCCGTCAAGGAGCTGAGTACCTGGCTGGGGGTGACCCAGCCGCTGCCCGTCAGTGGCAATCTGCCGTATCGCCTCAATCTGACTCTGGACGGCGCCGACAGTCAGCTGCGCGTCAGTTCCAGCCTTAAAGGTGCGACGCTGGCGCTACCGGCACCGTTCGGCAAGACCGCTGCCGAGGAGCGCACGACGCAGTGGCGTATGACCCTGGGCGGCCGTGAACAGCGCTACTGGCTGGATTACGCTGACTTGCTGAGCCTGACCTTCGCCGCCGGCCCTGGCCAGTTCAACCAGGGGCGGGGCGAAATTCGCCTGGCCGACGGTGCCGCCAGCCTACCTACCAGCCAGGGTTTGCGTGTACGCGGGCGCGTAGCAGAGTTGGACTGGTCGGCCTGGCAGCAGGTGTTGCAGCCCTATGCCAGCGTGCCAATCGGTGATGCGCAGCGGCTGTTCAAGGATGCCCAGTTGCGCATTGGTCGCTTCACCGGCTTTGGCATCAGCCTGGATGCGCTGGAAGTGGCAGTGAAACGCGATGCCGCAACCTGGGTGGTCAGCCTCGACAGCCCGCAGCTGAAAGGCCAGGTCGGCTTGCCGGATGCCCGTGAGCTGCCGATTGCGCTGACGCTCGACTATCTGCGCTTCCCGGCGGCAGAGAAGAAAGTTGCCGGTGAGCCTGTAATCGATGCGCCCGATCCGCTGGCAAGTGTCGATCCGAGTAGCTTCCCGGCGCTGGACGTGCGGATCGCCGAGGTCTATCAGGGCATCGAACCGCTGGGCAGCTGGTCGCTCAAGGCGCGCCCGGTCAGCGCTGGTGTGCATTTCAATGAGTTGGATCTCAATCTAAAAGGCCTGAAGATTGGCGGCCGCGCCACCTGGCTAAACGCCGCAAATGGCGTGCGCACGAGCTACAAAGGGCGTATGGAAGGCGCCGATCTGGCTGATGTACTGATCGCCTGGGGCTTTGCACCGACCGCTAGCAGCCGTGACTTTCATATGGATGTTGATGGTAACTGGCCCGGCTCGCCTGCCTGGTTCGGCCTGAAGCGTTTCAGCGGCACGCTGGATGCTTCGCTGCGCAAAGGCCAGTTCTCCGAGGTGGAAGGGCCCGCTTCGGCGCTGCGCGTATTTGGTCTGCTGAACTTCAACTCGATTGGCCGGCGCCTGCGTCTGGACTTCTCTGACCTGCTCGGCAAAGGTTTGAGTTATGACCGGGTCAAGGGACTGCTGGTAGCTGATAACGGCGTGTTCGTTACTCGCGAGCCAATCACCCTGACCGGGCCGTCGAGCAATCTTGAACTCAATGGCACCCTGGATATGGCCAATGATCGGATTGATGCCAAGTTGTTGGTGACCTTGCCGGTGACCAACAACCTGCCACTGGCTGCGCTGATAGTCGGCGCACCGGCCATCGGCGGGGCGCTGTTTATTGCCGATAAGCTCTTGGGTGACCGCGTGGCGCGCTTTGCCAGTGTGCAGTACGACGTCAAGGGCGCCTGGCAGAACCCAGACATCAGCTTCGACAAACCCTTCGAAAAACCTCAGTAATCCCCACGCGGCTGATATGCAGCCGTGCAGTCTGCCGGTATGGCTTGTAAGCTGAAGCCATACCGGCATTGAGATAAAGGCAGTCATGACCTTCGCAGTCATTCAAATGGTCAGCCAGGCCGACGTACTGGCCAATCTGGCGCAGGCTCGGCAGTTGCTCGAACAGGCCGCAGCACAAGGTACGCGGCTGGCGGTGCTGCCGGAAAATTTCGCGGCCATGGGCCGGCGTGACCTGGCCGCGCTGGGGCGTGCCGAAGCGCTGGGTGAGGGGCCGATTCTGCCCTGGCTGCAGCAAACTGCTCGCGACCTGGACCTGTGGATAGTCGCAGGCACCTTGGCCTTACCGCCGGATGGCCAGCCTGACGCCAAGGCTCACGCCTGCTCGCTGCTGATCGATAATGCCGGCCAGCGCGTGGCCCGCTATGACAAGCTGCACCTGTTTGATGTGGATGTCAGCGACAGCCATGGCCGTTATCGCGAGTCTGACGATTACGCCTTCGGCAGTCAGGTGGTGGTCGCCGATACCCCGGTTGGGCGTTTGGGCATGACCGTTTGTTATGACCTGCGCTTTCCTGAGTTGTACAGCGCTTTACGCGCCGAGGGAGCTGAGTTGATCAGCGTGCCGGCGGCCTTTACTGCAGTTACCGGCGCGGCGCATTGGCAGATACTCACCCGTGCGCGGGCCATCGAAACCCAGTGCTACGTGCTGGCGGCCGGGCAGGGCGGTACTCATCCAGGTGGTCGCGAGACCTTTGGCCATTCGGCGCTGGTCGATCCCTGGGGGCGCGTACTCGCCGAACTGCCACACGGGCCGGGCGTGCTGCTGGCCGAGCGTGATGCGACCGAACAGGCGGCGATTCGCCAGCGCATGCCGGTGGCGCGGCATAAACGTTTTTTTGCGGCAGCCGAACCACGGCTGCCAGGTGCAACAGTCATCAACGAGATTGAGCAATGAATACTATGTTGGTATCCGTCAGTGAACATCTGCTGGGGCCGGGCGGTTTGACCATTGAGCATCTGCCCGCAGTTCTGGCCGACTTGGCCGGGCCGGGAATCGATGCGGCCGACCTGTATTTCCAGAGCCAGGTCTCGGAAACCTGGGCGCTGGAGGATGGCATCGTCAAGGAAGGCAGTTTCAACCTCGATCAGGGCGTCGGTGTACGCGCTCAGTCGGGTGAGAAAACCGGTTTTGCCTACAGCAATGCGATCACCGCCGATGCCTTGAGCCAGGCTGCGCGTGCGGCCCGCTCGATTGCCCGCGCTGGGCAGAACGGCCGCGTGCAAGCGTTTAGCAGCCCGCTGGTCAAGCCGCTGTATGCCCAGGATAACCCGCTGGATGTAATGGGGCGGGCGGAAAAGGTCGAGCTGCTCAAGCGTATCGATGTCGCCACCCGTGCCCTCGATCCGCGCATCAAGCAGGTTTCGGTCAGCCTCGCCGGGGTTTGGGATCGCATTCTGGTGGCCGCTAACGACGGCAGCCTGGGCGCGGATATCCGCCCGCTGGTGCGCTTCAATGTCAGCGTGATCGTCGAACAGAACGGTCGCCGCGAGCGTGGCAGCCACGGTGGTGGCGGACGTACCGATTACCGCTACTTCCTCGAACAGACCAGCAACAACGAAGAGCGCGCCATGGGCTATGCCCGTGAGGCCCTGCGCCAGGCACTGGTCAACCTCGACGCTATTCCAGCCCCAGCAGGCACTATGCCTGTGGTGATGGGGGCTGGCTGGTCCGGTGTGCTGCTGCACGAAGCGGTCGGCCATGGCCTGGAAGGCGACTTCAATCGTAAGGGCAGCTCGGCCTACAGCGGCCGAATGGGTGAGCAGGTGGCGTCCAGCCTGTGCACCATCGTCGATGACGGTACCCTGGCCGAGCGTCGCGGTTCTCTGAGCATGGACGATGAGGGCACGCAGACCCAGTGCACCACGTTGATTGAGAACGGCGTGCTCAAGGGCTATATGCAGGACAAATTGAATGCCCGCCTGATGGGTGTGGCGTGCACCGGCAACGGTCGCCGTGAATCCTATGCGCACCTGCCGATGCCGCGCATGACCAACACCTATATGCTGGCCGGCGAGAGCGATCCGGAAGAAATCATCCGTTCGGTGAAGAAGGGCATCTACTGTGCCAACCTCGGCGGCGGTCAGGTCGATATCACCAGTGGCAAGTTCGTCTTCTCCACCAGCGAGGCTTACCTGATCGAGGACGGCAAGATCACCGCCCCGGTCAAAGGCGCCACCCTGATCGGCAATGGCCCGGAAGCCATGAGCAAGGTGTCGATGGTCGGTAACGACCTGGCGCTGGACAGCGGCGTCGGCACATGCGGCAAGGACGGCCAATCGGTGCCGGTTGGCGTGGGCCAGCCGACGCTGAAGATTGATGCGATTACGGTGGGCGGGACGGGCAGCTAAAAATCGTCGATTGGGTTGAGCGTTGCGCAGCCCAATCGATGTGCTGATCTAGCGCAAGCCGCGCTGGGTTTCGTCCAGTTCGCGGATGTATTTGAAGATTTTGCGGGACGCGGCAGGCGCTTTGTTTTGTGCCAGTTCGTGCTGGCCCTGACGGATCAGCTGGCGCAGGTGTTGGCGGTCGGCGTCGGGGTATTCACCGACAAACTTTTCCAGGGTGTCGTCGTCGCCGTTGAGCAAGCGGTCACGCCAGCGCTCCAGGTTATGAAAGCGTTCGTTGTACTGGCGGGTGGAGGCATCCAGCTGGTCAAGCAGAGTCAGGATGGCGGGGATGTCCTGATCGCGCATCAAGCGGCCGATAAACTGCACATGGCGCTTTTTCGCGGCATTGGCCGTGTGCTTGGGCGCTTCGGCAAGCGCGCGGCGCAGCTCGTCGGTCAGCGGCAGCTTGTTCAGCAGGTCGAGTTTCAGGGTAGTCAGGCGTTGCCCCAGATCCTGCAACGCATGAAACTCGCGCTTGATCTGGGTTTTGCTCTTCTCGCCGGAGAAGTCGTCGTCAAGGTATTCAGACATGGTGGCGGTCCAGTGGAAAACGCCGACATGATAGCAGCAAGTTTCCAGCTGTAAGCGTCTGGCCTATGTGGCCGCGTTTGCCGCTTATCGTTCAGGAGTTCTTATGAGTGCAGTAGACATCGTCGGCCCCCAGGCTGTGCCGCATTTGCAGGCGCAGGTGGAGCAGATTATTGCTGAGGCTAAAAAGCAGGGCGCGAGTGCCTGTGAGGTGGCCGTATCGGTGGAGCAAGGCTTGTCCACCACGGTGCGTCAGGGTGAAGTAGAAACGGTCGAGTTCAACCGCGATCAGGGTTTCGGTATCACCCTGTATGTCGGGCAGCGCAAGGGCTCTGCCAGTACTTCGGCGAGTGGTGAAGCCGCGATTCGCGAGACCGTCGCGGCGGCCCTGGCGATTGCCAAGCATGCCTCCGAAGACGAATGCGCTGGCCTGGCCGATGCCGCGCTGATGGCCCGCGAGCTGCCGCAGCTGGATCTTTATCACGCTTGGTCGATCACCCCGGAGCAGGCCATTGAGCAGGCCTTGAGCTGCGAGGCCGCGGCCTTTGCCGCAGACCAGCGGATCAAGAACGCCGACGGCACGACTTTGAATACCCATCAGGGTTGCCGGGTCTACGGCAACAGCCATGGTTTTGTCAGCGGCTATGCCAGCACGCGGCACAGCTTAAGCTGCGTGATGATCGCCGAAGATGGCGGACAGATGCAGCGCGACTACTGGTACGACGTCAATCGCCAGGGCGAGTTGCTGGCCGATGCCGGCAGTATTGGTCGGCGCGCCGCCGAACGAGCGGTAAGCCGTTTAGGTGCGCGCCCGGTGCCAACCTGTGAAGTGCCGGTGCTGTTCGCCGCTGAGTTGGCGACCGGTTTGTTTGGCAGCTTCCTGGCGGCGATTTCTGGCGGCAATTTGTACCGTAAATCATCCTTTCTCGAAGGTTCCCTCGGTCAACAGCTATTCCCCGAGTGGCTGAAGATTGATGAGCGTCCGCATATCCCGCGTGCTTTGGGCAGTGCCGCCTTTGATGGTGACGGTCTGGCGACTTACGCCAAATCCTTTGTCGAGCGCGGCGAGCTGCTGTCCTATGTCCTCGGCACCTATTCCGGGCGCAAGCTGGGTATGCCCAGCACCGCCAACTCCGGCGGCGTGCATAACCTGTTTGTCAGCCATGGCGATGAAAGCCAGAAGGCGTTGCTCAAGCGTATGGGGCGTGGACTGCTGGTCACTGAGCTGATGGGGCAGGGGCTGAATATGGTCACCGGCGACTATTCGCGTGGTGCCGGTGGTTACTGGGTGGAGAACGGCGAGATCCAGTTTCCGGTGCAGGAAGTCACCATCGCCGGAAACCTGCGTGACATGTTCAAGCAGATTGTCGCTGTCGGTAATGATCTGGAGCTGCGCAGCAATATCCGCACTGGCTCGGTGCTGATCGAGCGCATGACCGTGGCGGGTAGTTGATTTCGGATGCATGAAAAAAGGGGCTGTCGCGTAAGCGTTCAGCCCCTTTTTACTGCCTCTCGATCAGCTATTCGCCTTCGTCGAAGTAGTTGTTGATCAGCTCGCTTAGGGCTTGCAGCGCCTCGCTATCCTGCTCGCCTTCGGTGTGCAGGTGCACGGGCGTGCCTTTACCGGCGGCAAGCATCATCACCGCCATAATACTTTTGCCGTCGACCAGACTCTCCGGGCTACGGCCGATCTTGACCTGGCAAGGAAAACGCCCAGCGACGCCGACAAACTTGGCCGCCGCACGGGCGTGCAGGCCAAGCTTGTTGATAATGGTGATTTCGCAGGCGGGCATCGCGGCAATTCCTTAACTGAGGTCGCGGTGGCGAGTCTGAACGTTCTTCAGGATGGGTTTGAGGGTTTCGCCCAGGCGATTAGCCAGGTAAACCGAACGGTGGTGGCCGCCGGTGCAGCCAATCGCCACAGTGACGTAGGCGCGGTTGCTGGCGGCAAAACGCGGCAGCCATTTGGTCAGGTAGGCGAGGATGTCCTGGTACATGTCCTCGACATCGGCCTGGGCCGAGAGGTAATCGACTACCGGCTGGTCGAGGCCGGAGAAGTCGCGCAGGTCTGGCTTCCAGTACGGGTTGGGCAAGCAGCGCACATCAAATACCAGATCAGCATCCACCGGCATGCCGCGCTTGAAACCAAAGGACTCCAGCAGAAACGCGGTACCCGGCTCGGGTTGGTTAAGCAAGCGCAGTTTGAGGCTGTCGCGCAGCTGATACAGGTTGAGGTGAGTGGTGTCGATCTTCAGGTCGGCCAGGTCGATGATCGGCCCTAGCAGCAGCGCTTCATCGGCGATGGCTTCAGCCAGCGAGCGACTCTCGTTGGTCAGCGGGTGGCGCCGACGGGTTTCCGAGAAGCGCTTGAGCAGGGTTTCTTCGTCGGCATCCAGGTAGATCACGTCGCACTTGATGTGCCGTGCGCGGACTTCTTCAAGCAGCTCGGGAAAGCGTTTGAGGTGGCTCGGCAGGTTACGCGCATCAATCGACACTGCGACCTGCGGATGCAGCAGTTCGGTGTGCAGCAGAGCACGCTCGGCCAGTTCAGGCAGCAGCCCGGCGGGCAGGTTGTCGATGCAGTAGAAACCGTTGTCCTCAAGCACATCGAGGGCGGTGCTCTTCCCGGAGCCGGAGCGACCGCTAACGATGATCAGGCGCATGCTCAGGCTCTGTTGAGTTGGCTTTGTACGTCCACGACTACCTGATACAGGGCTTCGCTGCTTTCCGCTTGGCGCAGGCTGGCACGCACATCGCTGCGATCGAGCATGCTGGCGATCTGCCGGAGCAGTTCCAGATGAGCGTCGGTGGCTGCTTCGGGCACCAGCAGGACAAACAGCAGGTCCACAGGCGCACCGTCGATGGCGTCGAAGTCTACGGCAGCGTCCAGGCGCAGCAAGGCGCTGATCGGCGCGGTACAACCCGGCAGGCGACAGTGCGGAATGGCAATGCCATTGCCGAAACCGGTCGAGCCGAGTTTTTCTCGGGCAATCAGGCTTTCGAAGATGTCTTGGCCATCCAGGTCAGGCAGCTCGCGCGCCACCAGGTTGGCAATCTGTTCGAGGACACGTTTTTTGCTGCCGCCCGGCACGTTCACCAGGGAACGGCCGGGGGTCAGGATAGTTTCAAGTCGGATCATAGGAGATAGACGATGTCAGCGGGCCATAGCGCCCTGTTGACGTTCGAGCTGTTTTTCCTTGTGTTTGATGAGTTGTCGGTCGAGTTTATCAGTCAGTAGATCGATGGCTGCGTACATGTCTTCATGCTCGGCATTGGCGACCACTTCGCCGCCAGCAATGTGCAGGGTCGCTTCGATTTTCTGTTTGAGTTTCTCGACCTCCATGGTGACTTGTACATTGGTGATCTTGTCGAAGTGGCGCTCCAATCGGCCGAGTTTTTCGGCGATGTAGTCGCGCAGGGCGTCGGTCACATCCAGCTGGTGTCCACTGATGTTGACTTGCATACCGCTTTCTCCTTGTTGCCGTGTGTAAGAGGCAGGCGAGAGGCCTGCCGCCGGAACACTGTGGCGTGGAAGACTCTGACAAAACGAGCCTGGCACGGTCGCTGATTGCTTGTTGGCAGTATGGCTGCTTTTGCGAAAAGGCGAGGCCTGGGCGTGTTCTATGTGATTCGTTGTCTTCCTTCTTCGTGCCGCCTTAGATCAATCGTTTGCGCTCACTGGAAGGCGCTATTCCGAGGGATTCACGGTACTTGGCGACCGTGCGGCGAGCGACTTGAATGCCCTGTGCTTCCAGTAAACCAGCGATCTTGCTGTCACTCAACGGCTTTTTCGCATTTTCCGCCGCGACCAGTTTTTTGATGATGGCGCGGATTGCCGTGGACGAGCATTCGCCGCCCTCGGAGGTGCTGACGTGGCTGGAGAAGAAGTATTTCAGCTCGTAAATGCCACGCGGGGTGTGCATGAATTTCTGCGTGGTCACCCGCGAGATGGTCGATTCGTGCATGCCCACGGCTTCGGCAATATCGTGCAGCACCAAGGGTTTCATCGCCTCATCGCCGTAATCGAGGAAGCCACGCTGATGTTCGACGATCTGCGTGGCGACCTTCATCAGGGTTTCGTTGCGGCTTTGCAGGCTTTTGATAAACCAGCGCGCTTCTTGCAGCTGGTTGCGCATAAAGGTGTTGTCGGCGCTGGAGTCGGCGCGCTTCACAAAACCGGCGTATTGCGCGTTGACGCGCAGGCGCGGCATGGCTTCCTGGTTGAGCTCCACCAGCCAGCGTTCGTTGTGTTTGCGCACGATGACATCGGGCACCACGTATTCCGGCTCGCTGGATTCGATCTGCGAGCCAGGGCGCGGGTTTAGGCTTTGAATCAGGTCGATAACCTGGCGCAGCTCGTCTTCCTTGAGCTTCATGCGGCGCATTAGCTGGCTGTAGTCGCGGCTACCGAGCAGGTCGAGGTAGTCGCTGGCCAGACGCTGGGCCTCACTCAGCCATGGGGTTTTCGCCGGCAGCTGACGCAGCTGCAGAAGCAGGCATTCGCCCAAGTTGCGCGCGGCGATACCGGTGGGCTCGAATTGCTGGATGCGGTGTAAAACGGCTTCGACTTCGTCGAGCTCAATATCCAGTTCCGGGTCGAAGGCCTCGACCACTTCTTCCAGAGTTTCTTCCAGATAGCCCTGTTCGTTGATGCAGTCGATCAGGGTGACGCCGATCAGGCGATCCTTGTCGGACATCGGGGCAAGGTTGAGCTGCCAGAGCAGGTGGCTTTGCAGACTCTCACCGCTGGAGGTGCGGGTGGTGAAATCCCACTCGTCGTCATCGTTGCTGCTGCTGGGCAGGCTGCTGGCGCTGGTCTGGTAGATATCTTCCCAGGCGGTATCGACGGGCAGCTCATTGGGAATGCGTTCGCCCCAGTCGCCTTCTTCCAGGTTGTCCACGGTCTGCGTGGCTTCCTGGTAGTTGGTTTCCTGATAGGGCGCTTCGGGCTGTTCGCTGGGGCTGGCGCTTTCTGCGCCATCGGCCATAGGGTCCGAATTGTCGAAATCATCGCCATCTTCCTGGCGTTCGAGCATCGGGTTGGACTCCAACGCCTCCTGGATCTCTTGTTGCAGATCCAGGGTAGACAGTTGGAGCAGGCGGATGGCCTGTTGCAGCTGCGGTGTCATCGTCAGCTGCTGGCCCATTCTCAGGACTAGCGATGGTTTCATTGCAGACCTTATTTACCGGCGTCTGTGCGCAATCCACTACAGGGCGTTTTCAAAAAGCGCCACTAGGAAGCAAATTATATGCCTGACTTTAAGGGTTTTGCCTAGCCTTGGCTGCAGCCGGCTTGAGAAAAGCTGCGGTTACAGCCGGAACTCATGCCCCAGATACACTTCTTTGACTGTCTGGTTGGCCAGAATGGCCTCGGCATCACCCTCTGCAATCAGCTGGCCATCGCTGACGATATAGGCGGTCTCGCAGATATCCAGGGTCTCGCGCACGTTGTGGTCGGTGATCAATACACCGATACCCTTGGCCTTGAGGTGATGGATGATCTGCTTGATATCGCCCACGGAAATCGGGTCTACGCCGGCGAAGGGTTCGTCGAGCAGGATGAACTTAGGGTTGGTCGCCAGGGCGCGGGCAATTTCCACGCGGCGGCGCTCACCACCGGACAGGCTCATGCCGAGGTTGTCGCGAATATGGCTGATATGGAATTCCTGCAGCAGGCCTTCAAGTTCCTTGCGACGAGCTGCGCCGTCCAGGTCCTTGCGGGTTTCCAGGATGGCCATGATGTTGTCGGCCACGCTGAGCTTGCGGAAAATCGAGGCTTCCTGCGGCAGGTAGCCAATGCCGGCGCGAGCGCGGCCATGCATGGGCTGATGACTGACGTCGAGATCATCGATCATCACGCGACCCTGATCAGCCTGTACGAGGCCGACGATCATGTAGAAACAGGTGGTCTTGCCGGCGCCGTTGGGGCCAAGCAAGCCGACAATCTGCCCGCTGTCGATGCTCAGGCTGACGTCGCGCACGACCTGGCGGCCTTTGTAACTCTTGGCCAGGTGTTGGGCTTTCAAAGTGGCCATTATTACTGCGCCTGCTGGTCGGCTGGTTTGTTCTTCGGCTGGATCACCATATCGATGCGCGGGCGTGGCGCAGTGACATTGGTGCCTGTAGCGCGGCCGGCGTTGACGATCTGGCGCTGGGTGTCATAGACGATTTTCTCGCCTTCGAAGGTATTGCCTTCCTGGATCACCTTGGCCTGATCGATCAGTACCACGCGCTCGTTTGCCATGAAGTACTGGATAGTCAGGCCGTAGGCCTTGACGATCTGCTTGTCGGCTGACGGCAGTTGTTCGTAATAGGCCGGCTTACCAACGGAGGTAAATACCTCGACATCGCCCTGGGCATTCTGGGTAATGGTCACGGTGTCGCCGGTGACCTTCATGGTGCCCTGGGTGATAACTACGTCACCGCGATATACGGCAACGCCTTGTTTGTCATCGAGTTCCGCGCTGTCGGCCTGGATGCGGATCGGCTGTTCGCGGTCGGATGGCAGGGCCCAGGCGCTGGCACTTCCGAGTGCGGCGCTGAGGCTGAGTAGTAGGGGGAGGGTGTTAACGAGCCTCATGCTGACCTCTTACGTTGGACAGCAGGAGCATCCTGCCGTCATTCATGTACGCTTTCATTCCTTGTGCCGTGGTCACCCCATTGGCCGCGTCGATTCTAACGGCTTGCTGGGTCTGCGCATATTCCTTCTCGGGGAATACGGTCAGGCGGCTGGTGGTGAGGATGGTCGGGCGGCCTTTGGCGTCGGTACGCTCAACGCGCACCTTGTCGATCAACTCGACCTCGGCGCCGCCTGGTGACACTTCGCCGCGCTCACTGCGGATTTTCCAGGGCAGCTCGGTGCCGCGGAACAGGTTCATGTTCGGGCTGGTCATCAGGGTGATGTCGCTGGCCTTGACGTGCTCGACCTTATCGGCCTTCAACTCATAGTGCAGCTTGCCATCGGCCTGGTATTGCACTGTGTAGGTGTTGGTGGCGTAAAAATCGATAGCGTTATCGGTCCCTGCGCTGCGAGCTTGCTCGCTGAAACCATCCGGGCTGAGGTTCCAATAGCCGAGTGCCGCCACCAGCAGGGCGACAAAGGCGAACAGGGCAATATTGAATAACTTGCGGGGCATGGTTGACCTATAGGTAAGCGGCTTGAGCGGCTTCAAGGGTGCCTTGGGCATGCATGATCAGTTCGCAGAACTCACGGGCGGCGCCTTCGCCGCCGCGAGCACGGGTAACACCATGGGCGTGCAGGCGAACAAAACCGTCGGCGCTGGCGACAGCCATGCCCAGGCCGACGCGGCGAATCACCGGCAGGTCGGGCAAGTCGTCGCCGAGGTATGCAACCTGTGCATAGTCTAGGCCCAGTTCACCGAGCAGTTCATCAAGAACTACCAGCTTGTCTTCGCGGCCTTGATAGAGGTGTTGAATCCCCAGGTTTTGCGCGCGGCGTTCAACCACCGGTGTTTTGCGGCCGCTGATAATGGCAGTGCGCACGCCGGAGTTGATCAGCATCTTGATGCCATGACCGTCGAGGGTGTTGAAGGTCTTGAACTCGCTGCCGTCGACCAGAAAGTACAGTTTGCCGTCGGTCAGCACGCCGTCGACGTCGAAAATCGCCAGTTTGACGGCCTTGGCGCGTTGCAGTAAGTCGGGGTTGATCACGTCAGCGCTCATCACATTACCCCGGCGCGGAGCAGGTCATGCATGTTCAGCGCGCCAATTGGCAGGTTGTTGTCGTCGATCACCACCAGCGAGCTGATCTTGTGGTCTTCCATGATTTTCAAAGCCTCTGCCGCGAGCATTTCCGCGCGTGCGGTCTTGCCGTGGGCGGTCATTACGTCATCGATAATGGTCTGGCGTACGTCGATGTTACGGTCCAGGGTGCGGCGCAGGTCGCCGTCGGTGAATATCCCGGCTAGGCGGCCGTCGTGCTCTGTCACCACGGTCATGCCTAGGCCTTTCTGGGTCATTTCCAGTAGCGCGTCGCGTAGTGAGGTGCCGCGCTTGACGCGTGGCAGGCTGTCGCCGGCATGCATCACGTTTTCCACCTTGAGCAGCAGTCGTCGGCCCAGTGCGCCGCCGGGGTGGGAGAACGCGAAATCTTCGGCGGTAAAACCGCGGGCTTCCAGCAGGGCAATGGCCAGGGCGTCGCCGAGGACCAGGGATACTGTGGTGGAGGAGGTTGGGGCCAGGTTCAGCGGGCAGGCTTCCTGGGACACGCGGGCGTCCAGGTTGACCTCGGCGGCCTTGGCCAGCGGTGATTCCGGGTTGCCGGTCATACTGATCAAGCGGATGCCGAGGCGCTTTATAAGCGGTAGCAGGGTAACGATTTCTGCGGTGGAGCCCGAGTTGGACAGGGCTAGCACCACGTCATCGCGGGTGATCATGCCCATGTCGCCGTGGCTCGCTTCGGCCGGGTGCACAAAGAACGCAGTGGTGCCGGTGCTGGCCAGGGTGGCGGCAATCTTGTTGCCGACGTGGCCAGATTTGCCCATGCCGACTACGACGACGCGGCCTTTGCTGGCGATAATCAACTCGCAGGCGCGCACGAAATCACCGTTGATGCGCGCCAGCAGATCCTGGATGGCTTCGAGCTCCAGGCGGATGGTGCGCTGCGCTGACTGGATCAGATCGGTTGACTGGCTCATGACTTCTTCTGCGGCGTACGGGCTAAAAGCTGCCGATTATAACGGTAAAGGTGCGCCTGCCCAGTGTTTCCAGTGGCGAGTTGGTTGCAGGAACTGTGCGGCGCTTATCTTCGGCAACACCTTCAGTCTTGGGCGAAGAATGCCGCAATGGTATAGTTCGCGGCCATTTTCGGTACGTTCGACGACCAGTAGTGCCCTTTGTTCGGGGTGGTACGTCAGTCAGGCAAGCGTTGAGCAAGGAGTCCAGATGAGCGCCGAGAACCCGTATGCAGTTGAGCTGAAGAACGTCAGCTTCAAACGCGGCGAGCGGGATATTTTCAAAAACATCGATATCCGCATTCCTCGTGGCAAGGTCACCGGGATCATGGGGCCGTCTGGCTGTGGCAAAACCACACTGCTGCGCCTGATCGCTGCCGAACTCAAGCCGAGCCAAGGTGAAGTTTGGGTCAATGGCCTGAATTTGCCGACGCTGTCGCGCAGCGAGCTGTTCGACATGCGCAAGCAGATGGGGGTGCTGTTCCAGAGTGGTGCGCTGTTTACTGACTTGGACGTGTTCGAGAACGTCGCCTTTCCGTTGCGGGTGCATACCAAGCTGCCGGAGGAGATGATTCGCGACATCGTGCTGATGAAACTGCAGGCTGTGGGGCTACGTGGCGCCCTGGAGCTGATGCCGGACGAACTGTCGGGCGGCATGAAACGTCGTGTGGCATTGGCCCGGGCGATTGCTCTGGACCCGCAGATACTCATGTATGACGAACCCTTCGTCGGCCAGGATCCGATTGCCATGGGTGTTCTGGTGCGTCTGATTCGCCTGCTGAGCGACGCGCTCGGGATCACCAGTATCGTGGTGTCCCATGACCTTGCGGAGACCGCGAGCATTGCTGACTACATCTATGTAGTCGGTGACACCCAGGTGCTGGGGCAGGGCACGCCGGCTGAGCTGATGGCATCGGATAACCCGCGTGTGCGTCAATTCATGCAGGGGATCCCCGATGGTCCGGTACCGTTTCACTTTCCTGCGGCCAATTACCGCGACGATCTTCTGGGGGAGCGCTGATGCGCAAGACATCTGTGCTCGAGCGGGTGCGCCTGTTCGGTCGTGCCGGTATTGATGTAGTGGCCACGCTGGGTCGATCGGGACTGTTTCTGCTGCGCGCGCTGTTTGGTCGTGGCTCGACCGGTAATAGCTTTCAGTTGCTGATCAAGCAGCTTTATTCGGTTGGGGTGATGTCCCTGGCCATTATTGTGGTATCCGGCATTTTTATCGGCATGGTGCTGTCGCTGCAGGGCTTCAGCATTCTGGCCAAATACGGTTCCGAGCAGGCGGTGGGGCAAATGGTCGCTCTGACTCTATTGCGCGAATTGGGGCCAGTGGTCACTGCTTTGCTGTTTGCCGGTCGCGCTGGCTCGGCGCTGACCGCGGAAATCGGCAATATGAAATCCACCGAGCAGCTGTCTAGCCTGGCGATGATCGGCGTTGATCCGCTCAAATATATTGTCGCGCCGCGCTTGTGGGCTGGTTTTATCTCGATGCCGTTGCTGGCAATGATCTTCAGCGTGGTTGGTATCTGGGGCGGCGCGATGGTCGCCGTCGACTGGCTGGGGGTTTATGAGGGCTCGTTCTGGGCCAATATGCAAAGCAGTGTTTCGTTTCGCGAAGATGTGCTCAATGGTGTGATCAAGAGCGTGGTCTTTGCGTTTGTCGTGACCTGGATCGCCGTGTTCCAGGGCTATGACTGTGAGCCGACTTCGGAAGGGATTAGTCGTGCCACCACGAAAACCGTGGTGTACGCCTCGCTCGCCGTATTGGGGCTGGACTTTATTCTGACCGCTTTGATGTTTGGAGATTTCTGATGCAGAACCGCACGCTGGAAATTGGTGTCGGCTTGTTCCTGTTGGCCGGGTTGTTGGCCTTGCTGTTGCTGGCCTTGCGCGTCAGCGGTTTGACCGTCGGCAGCAGCGACAATACTTACAAGGTGTACGCGCACTTTGAGAATATCGCCGGTTTGACGGTCAGATCGAAAGTGACCATGGCGGGTGTGACAATCGGCAAGGTCACAGCGATTGATCTGGACCGCAACAGCTATATGGGGCGCGTCACCATGGTGTTGGATGATGCCGTGGATAACCTGCCGGCAGACTCCACTGCGTCGATTCTGACCGCAGGTCTGCTAGGCGAGAAATACATCGGGATTAGCGTGGGCGGCGAAGAAGAAGTGCTGCGCGATGGTGGCACCATTCATGACACGCAGTCGTCATTGGTGCTGGAAGACCTGATTGGCAAGTTCCTGCTCAATTCGGTCAACAAAGACCAGGCTAATTAATAGAGGTACTGAATATGTTGAAAGCACTGCGTAGCGGTCTGTTTATCTGTCTGACGGCCATGTCCTTGCCGCTGCTGGCGGCTCCGGCGGCCCATGAGGTGGTGCAGCAGACCACCACCACGCTGCTGGCCGACCTCAAGGCCAACAAGGAGCAGTACCGCACTGACCCAGGCGCGTTTTACAACGCCCTGAACAGCATTCTCGGCCCGGTTGTGGACGTCGATGGGATTTCCCGTGGTGTCATGACGGTGCGCTACTCGCGTCAGGCCTCGCCTGAGCAGATGCAGCGCTTTCAGGAAAACTTCAAGCGCAGTCTGATGCAGTTCTATGGCAACGCCCTGCTCGAATACAACAATCAGGATATTCGCGTACTGCCGGTCAGCGGCCAGCAGGATCCTCAGCGCACCTCGGTAAATATGGAGATCAAGGACGGTAAAGGTACGGTTTATCCGCTGTCCTACACCATGGTCAGCCTCGATGGCACCTGGAAGATGCGTAACGTGATCATCAACGGCATCAACGTTGGCAAACTGTTCCGTGATCAGTTCGCCCAGGCTATGCAGGACAATCGCAATGATCTGGATAAGGTCATCGACAACTGGACCGAGACTGTTGCCAAGGCCCGTCAGGGGGCGAATGCATCGTGAGTCAGGCCAGCATCAGCGAGGCGTCACTCGGCGTTTTCAGTCTGGTCGGCGTACTCGACTACTTGAGCGCCCCGGCGCTGCGTGAGCAAGGCGCTCGCCTGCTCAAGGTCAGCCCCGCGGCTGCTTGTGTGCTTGATTGCGCTGGCGTTGAGAGGTCTAGCAGCGTTGGGCTGTCGCTGTTGCTGGCGTTTATGCGTGATGCCAGTGCAGCCGGCAAGACCCTGAGCGTGAGTAATCTGCCCAAGGACATGCGCGAGATCGCCGGCGTTTGCGGTTTGCTGGAGATTCTTCCGCTGCAAGCCTGATCAAGGCTTCGGTCGGCTGGCAGTAATGCGGGGTTCGCAGGCGGGGGGCTTTTTTGTATGATGCTCGACCCGCCGAGCGTCTGCTCGGCTGTCGTTAATTTATGCATTGATCGAGGTTGAGCATGCAGGCCTTAGAAGTAAAGAGTCTCCTTGAGGCTAAATTGCCGGATACCCAGGTGGAAGTTGAAGGCGAAGGCTGCAACTTTCAGCTGAACCTGATCAGTGACGAATTGGCCGCCCTTAGCCCGGTCAAGCGCCAGCAGCAGATCTACGCTCACCTCAATGCCTGGATCGCCGATGGCAGCATCCACGCCGTGAGTATGAAATTCTTCAGCCGTGCCGATTGGGCCGCGCGCTCCTAAACCGAGAGAATCATGGACAAACTGATTATTACCGGCGGTGTGCGCCTTGATGGCGAAATCCGCATTTCCGGGGCGAAGAACTCTGCCCTGCCGATTCTCGCCGCCACTCTGCTCGGTGACGCGCCTGTCACCATCTGCAACCTGCCGCACCTGCACGACATCACCACCATGATCGAGCTGTTTGGTCGCATGGGTATCGAGCCGATCATTGATGAAAAGCTCAGCGTCGAAGTCGATGCGCGGGCAATCAAGACTCTGGTTGCTCCCTATGAACTGGTGAAAACCATGCGCGCTTCGATCCTGGTGCTCGGCCCGATGGTCGCGCGCTTCGGTTATGCCGAAGTGGCCCTGCCAGGCGGCTGCGCCATCGGTTCGCGTCCGGTTGACCTGCACATCCGTGGCCTGGAAGCCATGGGCGCGATCATCGATGTCGAAGCCGGTTACATCAAGGCTAAGGCCCCTGAAGGCGGTCTGCGTGGTGCACACTTCTTCTTCGACACCGTCAGTGTGACCGGTACCGAGAACATCATGATGGCTGCGACTCTGGCCAAAGGCCGCAGCGTGCTGGAAAACGCCGCGCGCGAGCCGGAAGTGGTCGACCTGGCCAACTGTCTGATCGCCATGGGCGCGAAAATCAGCGGCGCCGGCACCGACACCATCACCATCGATGGCGTTGAGCGCCTGCACGGCGCGCGTTTCAGTGTCATGCCTGACCGTATCGAAACCGGCACCTACCTGGTGGCTGCGGCTGTCACGGGCGGCCGCGTCAAAGTGAAAGACACCGATCCGACCACCTTGGAAGCCGTGCTGTCCAAGTTGCAGGAAGCCGGTGCAGAAGTGACCTGTGGTAATGACTGGATCGAGCTGAACATGCATGGCAAGCGGCCGAAAGCCGTCAACCTGCGTACCGCTCCGTACCCGGCGTTCCCCACCGATATGCAGGCGCAGTTTATTGCCCTCAATGCAATTGCCGAGGGCACCGGCACGGTGATCGAAACCGTGTTCGAAAACCGCTTTATGCACGTGCATGAAATGATCCGCATGGGCGCGCAGATCCAGGTCGAGGGCAACACCGCCATCGTCACTGGGGTCGAGAAGCTCAAGGGCGCGCCCGTCATGGCCACTGACCTGCGAGCGTCGGCCAGCCTGGTGATCTCGGCACTGGTCGCCGAAGGTGACACCCTGATCGACCGCATTTACCACATCGACCGTGGTTACGAGTGCATCGAAGAGAAATTGCAGTTGCTGGGGGCGAAGATTCGCCGCGTGCCGGGCTAAGACCATGCTGACCATTGCTCTTTCCAAAGGCCGGATTCTCGATGACACCCTGCCGCTGCTGGCAGCGGCGGGTATTGAACCGACCGAGAACCCGGATAAAAGTCGCAAGCTGATCATCCCGACCACTCTGGATGATGTGCGCCTGCTGATCGTGCGTGCCACCGACGTGCCGACCTATGTCGAGCACGGCGCAGCGGACCTCGGCGTGGCCGGTAAAGACGTGTTGATGGAATACGGCGGCCAGGGCCTGTATGAGCCACTGGACCTGCGCATTGCCCAATGCAAGCTGATGACCGCCGGTGCTGTTGGCGCACCTGAGCCGAAAGGCCGTCTGCGGGTGGCTACCAAGTTTGTCAACGTGGCCAAACGGTATTACGCCGAGCAGGGCCGTCAGGTCGACATCATCAAGCTGTATGGCTCGATGGAGTTGGCACCGCTGGTGGGGTTGGCTGACAAGATCATCGACGTGGTCGACACCGGCAACACCCTGCGTGCCAACGGCTTGGAAGCTCAGGAGCTGATCGCCATGATCAGCTCGCGGCTGATCGTCAACAAGGCGTCGATGAAGATGCAGCACGCGCGCATTCAGGCGTTGATCGACACCCTGCGCGATGCAGTTGAAGCGCGACACCCCCGCTAATACCCTCAACGCGGCATTACGCCGCGTCTGCCTATCCGTGTCATAGCCAATTATCTCGGGCGTCCATACGGTGGGCTTGGTAGCCTAGCGACGCCCGAGCATTTGCCAATTTAAGAGGCCCGCTATGACCGCTCCTATCGCTATTCGCCGTCTCAATGCCGCTGACCAGGACTTTGCCCAGCATCTGGATCATCTGCTGAGCTGGGAAAGTGTCTCGGACGACGCGGTCAACCAGCGCGTGCTGGACATCATCAAGGCCGTGCGTGAGCGTGGCGATGCGGCATTGGTCGAGTTCACCAAGCAGTTCGACGGCCTGGATGTCGCCTCCATGGCGGATCTGATTCTGCCGCGCGAGCGCCTGGAGCTGGCCCTGACCCGTATCACCCCGGAGCAGCGCAGCGCCCTGGAAAAGGCCGCCGAGCGCGTGCGCCTGTACCACGAGCGTCAGCGTCAGGATTCCTGGACCTACACCGAAGCCGATGGCACGGTGCTAGGGCAGAAAGTCACCCCGTTGGACCGTGCCGGTTTGTATGTGCCCGGTGGCAAGGCGTCCTATCCGTCTTCGGTGCTGATGAATGCCATCCCGGCCAAGGTCGCCGGCGTACCCGAAGTGGTGATGGTCGTGCCGACCCCACGTGGCGAGATCAATGAAATCGTTCTCGCCGCTGCCTGTATTGCTGGCGTCGACCGGGTATTCACCATTGGCGGTGCGCAAGCCGTGGCCGCGCTGGCCTATGGCACCGAAAGTGTGCCGCCGGTGGACAAGATCGTCGGCCCCGGCAATATCTATGTCGCCACCGCCAAGCGTCATGTATTCGGCAAGGTTGGTATCGACATGATCGCCGGTCCTTCGGAAATTCTCGTGGTGTGCGACGGCCAGACCGATCCGGACTGGATCGCCATGGACCTGTTCTCCCAGGCCGAGCACGACGAAGACGCCCAGTCGATTCTGGTCAGCCCCGATGCCGCCTTCCTTGATCGCGTCGCCGAAAGCATTGCCAAGCTGCTGCCGACCCTGGAGCGCGAGACGATTGCACGCACCTCACTGGAAGGCCGTGGTGCGTTGATTCAGGTGGCCGACATGGCTCAGGCCATTGAAGTGGCCAACCGTATCGCGCCGGAGCACCTGGAGCTGTCGGTGGAAAACCCGGAAGAATATCTGCCGTTGATTCGTCACGCTGGCGCGATCTTTATGGGCCGTTACACCGCCGAGGCCCTGGGTGACTACTGCGCCGGCCCTAACCACGTGCTGCCGACCTCGGGTACCGCGCGTTATTCCTCGCCGCTGGGGGTGTATGACTTCCAGAAACGCTCGTCGATCATTCACTGTTCGGCTGAGGGTGCGTCGGAGCTGGGCAAGGTGGCCAGTGTGCTGGCCCGTGGCGAGTCGCTGACCGCCCACGCCCGTAGCGCCGAATACCGCATCAAGAACTGAATTTTCAGGGCGCGCGAGGCGCGCCTCACCCCAGAATCGAATTCGAGGAGAGAAGGGCAGATGAGCAAATTCTGGAGCCCCTTCGTCAAAGACCTGGTGCCTTATGTGCCAGGTGAGCAGCCGAAGCTGGCCAAGCTGGTCAAGCTCAACACTAACGAAAACCCCTATGGTCCGTCGCCCAAGGCCATCGCCGCCATGCAGGCCGAGGTCAATGACAACCTGCGCCTGTACCCGGACCCGAACAGCGACCGCCTGAAACAGGCGGTGGCTGACTATTACGGTGTGCAGACCGCTCAGGTATTTGTCGGCAACGGTTCCGACGAGGTGCTGGCGCACGCCTTTCACGGTCTATTCCAGCACGGCCAGCCGCTGCTGTTCCCGGATATCAGCTACAGCTTCTACCCGGTGTACTGCGGCCTGTATGGCATCGATTTTGTGCAGGTGCCGCTGGATGAACAGTTCCAGATTCGTGTGGACGATTACGCGCGACCTAATGGCGGCATCATCTTCCCCAACCCCAATGCGCCGACTGGCTGTGGGCTGGCCCTGGAGGCGGTCGAGCGTTTGCTCAAGGCCAACCCGGATACCGTGGTGCTGGTGGATGAAGCCTATATCGATTTCGGCGGTGTAACGGCGATCAGCCTGGTGAATAAATACCCCAACCTGCTGGTCAGCCAGACCCTGTCCAAGTCGCGCTCGTTGGCCGGATTGCGGGTCGGCATTGCGGTGGGGCATCCGGACCTGATCGAAGCGCTCGAGCGGATCAAGAACAGCTTCAACTCCTACCCGCTGGACCGTATGGCGATTGCCGGCGCGGCGGCGGCATTTGAGGACAAGGCTTACTTCGAGCAGACCTGCCAGCGGGTGATCGAAAGCCGTGAGGCTGTGGTGGCTGGGCTGGAAAAGCTCGGCTTTGAGGTGTTGCCATCACAGGCGAACTTCGTGTTTGCCCGCCATCCGGACAAGGACGCGGGGACTCTGGCGGCCGGTTTGCGTGAGCAGGGCGTGATCGTGCGTCACTTCAAGCAACAGCGGATTGCCCAGTTCCTGCGTATCACCATCGGTACGTCGGAGCAGAACCAGGCACTGCTGGACGCGCTGCTAGGTCTTTAACTGGCAGTCGTAAAAAAGCCGGAGCACTGCTCCGGCTTTTTGTTATCTGCGAAGCCTTACTCGTGGTGCGCTGCACCGAGGAAGGTCAGCGATGTAAACAGGCCGCGCGTCTCGATGTCCTTGTCGCCTTTAACCGGCAGGCTGATGGACGCGCTGATGATATTCAGCCCTTCGTTGCGCACCAGCACCTGGGCGCGGCCGTTGGCATCGGTGGTAGCGCTGACCTGGTGTGGCGCACCACGGTAGTCACCGACCAGCTCGACCCCGGCAGCTGGCTTGCCATCCACCAGTACACGTACCGCCAGCGGCTTGCCGGGGCCGACCTTGAGCGGGTCGACTTCCGGCAGGATGACCATTTTCAGCTGATCCAGCTTCGGCAGCTTGGCGCCTTCCTGGTAAATCGCCAGGCTGTACTTGTAGGTGTGCAGCGATTCGGTTGAGTTTGGCACCTGGCTGCGGCCCTGGTTGATCCATTGGCCGTCCGGGGTCTTCGACCAGGCGCCATTGTCCAGTGCTACACCGAGTGCGGCCGGGGTTTTTAGTGGTTGCAGGCGGGCGTGGTCATCCAGACGCTGGACGGTGACCGGGATCATCTTGCCGGCGCTGTCATAGGCCCAGGCGCCGCTGATTTTCTCGGCCTTGAAGGCGTTGTCTTCCGCTCCGTGGCCGTAGATGGTTTCGATATGGCCGCGGCGCTGTTCGGTCCACAGGCCGTGGGCCTGGACTTGCCCGGCGAGCAGGGCGGCGAACAATGCAGTGAGCAGGGCGGGTTTGGCAATACGCATACTGGTGTTCCTTGGGCTGGGGTCAGAGATTGAGGGTCAGGCTGAGGCTGAGGTTGCGCGGGTCGCCGGGCATGACCCAGACGCTGTTGAAGGCGCGCTCGTAGTACTCGCGGTCGAACAGGTTGTTGAGGTTCAGGCCGACGCTCAGGTCCTCGCTGGCCTGGTAGCGCGCCAGCAGATCGACGGTGCTGTAGGCCGGCAACTCGAAGTTGCTGCCGGCCTGCCCCGAGCGCTCACCGACATAGTTGAACGCGGCACCGATGTCCGAGCCGCGCAGGCGGCCGTCCTGAAACTGGTAGACGGTCATCAGGCTGCCGCTGTGGCGGGCGACGCCGAGCAGCTTGCTGCCGACCGGCAGGCTGTTGTCTTCGGTGACTTCGGCATCGATAAAGGCGTAGGCGCCGATGATGCGCACGGCATCGCTGAGCTGGCCGCTGAACTGCATATCCAGGCCCTGACTGCGCGCCTTGCCGGCAGCGATGCTGTCGCCGGGATTGGCCGGGTCGGCCGTCAGCACGTTTTCTTTGTCGATATGAAACAGTGCGATGGTCGCGCCCAGGCGGCTGTCGAGCAGGTCGAGCTTCAGCCCGGTTTCATAGCCCAGGCCCTTCTCCGGCTTGAACACCGTGCCTTGGCTGCTGATGCTGTTGGGCTTGAACGAGGTGGAGGCGTTGGCGAACACCCCGATTTGCGGCGTCAGTTGATAGAGCAGCCCTGTGCGCGCTGTGGCGACATCCTTGTTCTGCTCATTGCTGACCCGGGTGCTGCGGTTCAGCGCGGTCTGTTCGAGGCGTTCGAAACGCGCGCCTATCAGGCCACTCAGGCGCTCGCTGAAGCTGATCTGATCCTGCAGATTGAGGGCAAAGCTCTCGGTATGCTCGAAGAAGTCGTTGGGATTGACGATGGCCGGCTTGGCCTGGCCGTACTGCGGTTGGTAGATGTTCTGGCCGTAGCCCAGCGTGGTCGCGCTTTGCGGGTACTTTTGGCTATTGCGGTAGTTCTCGTACTCCAGCCCGGCGAGGGTCTGGTGCTGCCAGCTGCCAAGGTTGAAGCTGCCATGCAGTTCGGCTTGGGTGATGCTGTCGTTCCATTCGAAGCTGCGCTGGCGATAGAAACGCGTCAGGGTGTCGCCAACCAGGCGTGACGGCTCGGAGCTGTTGCCTTGGAGGCGACCTTGGGCGTAGTGGTTGGCCAGGCGCAGCTTCCAGCTGTCATTGAGGTAATGCTCAAGGCTGACCTGCAGCATCTGGTTGTCGTTGCGGATGCTGCCGTCGTTCGGTTCGCCCATAAACGTGGAGTCTTTCACCGCGCCCATGCGGTTGTTCACCGCCGGGATGCCGCGGTCGAACACTGACTCGGTGCGACTGAATTCGCTTTCGATCAGCAGCAAAGTGTCGGTATCCAACTGCCAGCTCAGTGACGGACTGACGATCTGCCGTTCACTGCCTGCATGGTCGCGAAAGCTCTGGTTGTCCTCGACCGCCAGGTTGACCCGCGATAGCAGGGTGGCGTCGTCATTCAGCGGGGTGTTGACGTCCAGGCTGCTGCGGTAGCGGTCCCAGCTGCCGGCGCTGGCCTTGAGTTGGCTGAAAGCCTCGGCCTGCGGCTTCTTGCTGACGATATTGATCATGCCGCCCGGGTCGCCACGGCCATACAGGCTGGCAGCCGGGCCTTTGAGTACTTCGATGCGCTCAATGCCGGAGGCGTCCGGCGAGCTGTAGCTGCCACGGTTGATGGCGAAGCCGTTCTTGTACAGCTCGCCGGTGGTGAAGCCGCGCACGCTGTAATTGAGGAAGGTCAGGCCGCCGAAGTTGTTCTGCCTGGACACGCCGCCAGCAAAGTCCAGGGCGCGGTCGATGCGCGAGGTAGCCAGGTCATCGAGCACCTGTGCGGGTACCACATTGATGCTCTGGGCAATCTGGGCAATCGGCGTATCGGTACGCGTCGCGCTGGCCGAACGGGTGGCGCGGTAACCCTGAACCGGGCCATCTGCTCGTTCCTGGCGGGAGGTGACGGTAGTGGCAGAGAGCTCGACGGGGTTTTCTGCTGCTGCGACAAAGCTGCTGGGAAGCAGCAGGCTGGCGAGTAAGGCGTGGGCGGCGCGCAAGGGGAGACATCCTTCTGTTGTATTTAATGTAATAACATAACATTAAAATTGAGAAGAGTTATCGCTTGCGTTGCGCAAAGTGAAAAAGGTGGAGGGTTAGCTGCCGTTAACCGGTGGTCTGACGCCGATCTCGGCAGTCAGTTGCAGCGGCTTGCCGTTGCGCAGGATGTCGATGCTGATCTTCTCACCTGGCTTGGCACGCGCCACCTGGTTCATCGAGCGGCGGCCATCACCGGCGGCTTCACCATCGATGCTGAGGATCAGATCGCCTGGCTGCAGGCCGGCTTTCTGCGCGGGGCCGTCGCGGTAAATACCGGCCACTACGATCCCGGGGCGACCTTCCAGTCCGAAGGACTCCGCCAGCTCTGGGGTCAACGGTTGTACTTCGATGCCCAGCCAGCCGCGAATCACCTGGCCGTGCTCGATAATCGCCTGCATTACATCCATTGCCAGCTTCACCGGGATGGCAAAGCCGATGCCTTGGGAACCGCCCGACTTGGAGAAAATCGCGGTGTTGATGCCGACCAGGTTGCCGTAGGCATCCACCAGGGCGCCGCCGGAGTTACCGGGGTTGATCGCCGCATCGGTCTGGATGAAGTCTTCGTAGGTGTTGAGGCCCAGCTGGTTGCGCCCGGTGGCGCTGATGATGCCCATGGTCACGGTTTGGCCAACGCCGAACGGGTTGCCGATGGCCAGGGTCACGTCGCCGATGCGGATATTGTCGGAGCGCCCGAGGGTGATAAACGGCAGGTCCGGCAGGTCGATCTTCAGCACAGCGAGGTCAGTTTCCGGATCGCTGCCAATGATGCGAGCCAGGGTTTCACGCCCATCTTTCAGGGCCACGACGATCTGATCAGCACCCGCGACCACATGGTTGTTGGTCAGCAGGTAGCCTTCCGGGCTCATGATCACCGCCGAGCCGAGGCTCGATTCCATGCGCCGCTGCTTGGGCAGGTTATCGCCGAAGAATTTGCGAAACTGCGGGTCCTCGAACAATGGATGCGCGGGTTTGTTAACGAACTTGGTGGTGTACAGGTTGGCGACGGCCGGCGAGGCCAGATTCACCGCATCGGCGTAGGACACCGGGCCTTCCTGCATGCGGCTGTAGAACGGTGCCTGGCGCACGTGCACGTCCTGCCCCGGCAAGCCGACCCACTGGGGGAAATACTGCATGATCAGCAGTGCTGACAGCACACCGACCAACAGGGGCCAGCCGAGGAAACGCAGGGCCTTGAACATCGATCCAATCCTGAGGGTTGCCGGGGGCAGGTGCGCCCCTTAAGGTGCGCCATTATAGAGAGGTGGCTGCGAATAAAGCAGCGCCCGCACACCTGTTGATAAGGAAACCCTATGGCCATTGCCCTGGCTACCCTGGTGGAAGAAGCCGACCGCTACCTCAACGCGGCGCGAATCAGTGATTACTGCCCCAATGGCCTGCAGGTCGAGGGCCGGCCGCAGGTGCGCCGCATCGTCAGTGGCGTGACCGCCAGCCAGGCGCTGATCGAGGCTGCCGTTGAAGCCGACGCCGATGTGCTGCTGGTGCATCACGGTTACTTCTGGAAGGGCGAGAATCCCTGCATCACCGGGATGAAGCGCCGCCGTCTGCAGGCCCTGCTGGCCAACGACATCAGTCTGCTGGCCTATCACCTGCCACTGGATGTGCACCCCGACGTTGGCAACAACGTGCAGCTGGCCGCTCAGCTGGGTATTACCGTGGAAGGCCCGCTGGAGCCAGAAAATCCGCGCACCGTTGGCCTGATCGGTTCGCTGGCCGAGGCCATGAGCCCGCGCGATTTCGCCCGCCATGTGCATCAGGTGCTGGGCCGCGAACCACTGCTGGTCGAAGGCGGCGAGATGATTCGTCGAGTCGGCTGGTGCACCGGGGGTGGCCAGGGCTATATCGATCAGGCGATTGCCGCCGGTGTCGATCTGTACCTGACTGGTGAAGCCTCCGAGCAGACCTTCCACAGCGCCCGGGAAAATGGCATCAGCTTTATCGCCGCCGGCCATCACGCTACCGAGCGTTACGGTGTGCAGGCGCTGGGTGATTATCTGGCGCGGCGCTTTGCTATTGAGCATCTGTTTATTGATTGCCCAAACCCTATCTGAGGCGCAATTACCGCCTTCCCGGCAGGTATAAAGCTAGATCGTTTCGATCTAACTAGGCTCCTGATTAGAAGTGGGTGCTGTGCTAGAGTACGCCCTCGTCCACGGCCCGCCGGCCCAAACACATCGCATTTCGTGAGTAGCCATGCTCGATAAACTGACCCACCTGAAGCAACTGGAGGCGGAAAGTATCCACATCATTCGTGAAGTGGCCGCCGAATTCGACAACCCGGTAATGCTCTATTCCATCGGTAAAGACTCCGCCGTGATGCTGCACCTGGCACGCAAGGCGTTCTTTCCGGGCAAGCTGCCGTTCCCGGTGATGCACGTCGATACGCGCTGGAAGTTCCAGGAGATGTACAGCTTCCGCGAAAAGATGGTCAAAGAGTACGGCCTGGACCTGATCACCCACATCAACCCCGATGGCGTGGCGCAGGACATGAACCCCTTCACCTACGGCAGTGCCAAGCACACCGATGTGATGAAGACCGAAGGCCTCAAGCAGGCGCTGGACAAGTACGGCTTTGACGCCGCCTTCGGTGGCGCGCGCCGCGACGAAGAGAAATCCCGCGCTAAAGAGCGCGTGTATTCCTTCCGCGACAGCAAGCACCGCTGGGACCCGAAGAACCAGCGCCCCGAGCTGTGGAATGTGTACAACGGCAACGTCAAGAAGGGCGAGTCGATCCGTGTGTTCCCGCTGTCCAACTGGACCGAGCTGGACATCTGGCAGTACATCTACCTGGAGCAGATCCCGATCGTGCCGCTGTATTTCGCCGCCGAGCGTGAAGTGATCGAGAAGAACGGCACCCTGATCATGATCGACGACGATCGCATCCTCGAGCACCTTTCTGACGAAGAAAAAGCCCGTATCACTAAGAAGATGGTGCGTTTCCGCACCCTCGGCTGCTACCCGCTGACCGGCGCGGTGGAGTCCACGGCAACCAGCCTGACTGACATCATCCAGGAAATGCTCCTGACCCGTACTTCCGAGCGCCAGGGCCGCGTTATCGACCACGATGCTGCAGGTTCCATGGAAGAGAAAAAACGTCAGGGGTATTTCTAATATGTCGCACCAATCCGATCTGATCAGCGAAGACATCCTCGCTTACCTGGCCCAGCACGAGCGTAAAGAACTGCTGCGCTTCCTTACCTGCGGCAACGTCGACGACGGCAAGAGCACCCTAATTGGCCGCCTGCTGCACGACTCGAAGATGATCTATGAAGACCATCTGGAAGCCATCACCCGTGACTCGAAGAAGTCCGGCACAACTGGCGAAGAAGTCGATCTGGCATTGCTGGTCGACGGCCTGCAGGCCGAGCGCGAGCAGGGCATCACCATCGACGTGGCCTACCGCTATTTCAGCACCGCCAAGCGCAAATTCATCATCGCCGACACCCCCGGCCATGAGCAGTACACCCGCAACATGGCCACTGGTGCCTCCACCTGCGACCTGGCGATCATCCTGATCGACGCGCGCTACGGTGTGCAGACCCAGACCAAGCGTCATAGCTTTATCGCCAGCCTGCTGGGCATCAAGCACATCGTTGTGGCCATCAACAAGATGGACCTCAAGGGCTTCGATCAAGGCGTGTTCGAGCAGATCAAAGCCGATTATCTGAAGTTCGCCGACGGTATCGCGCTCAAGCCAAGCTCGCTGCACTTCGTGCCGATGTCGGCGCTCAAGGGCGACAACGTGGTGAACAAGAGCGAGCAGTCGCCTTGGTACACCGGCCAGTCGCTGATGGAAATTCTGGAAACCGTGGAAGTGGCGGGCGATCGCAATTTCGACGATCTGCGCTTCCCGGTGCAGTACGTCAACCGTCCGAACCTGAACTTCCGTGGTTTCGCCGGCACCCTGGCCAGCGGTATCGTGCGCAAGGGCGACGAAATCATCGCGCTGCCGTCGGGCAAGGGCAGCAAGGTCAAATCCATCGTCACCTTCGAAGGTGAGCTGGAGCAGGCCGGTCCGGGTCAGGCGATCACCATCACCCTGGAAGATGAAATCGACGTTTCCCGTGGCGACATGCTGGTGCATGCCGACAACCGTCCGCAGGTGGTCGACAGCTTCGACGCCATGTTGGTATGGATGGCCGAAGAACCGATGCTGCCGGGCAAGAAATACGACATCAAGCGTGCCACCAGCTACGTGCCTGGCTCGATTGCCAGCATCACCCACCGGGTCGATGTGAACACCCTGGAGCACGGCGCGGCGAGCAGCCTGCAGCTCAACGAAATCGGTCAGGTGCGCATCGCCCTGGATGCGCCGGTTGCGCTGGATGGCTACGCGCACAACCGCACCACTGGCTCGTTTATCGTCATTGACCGCCTGACCAACGGCACCGTGGGTGCTGGCATGATCATCGCTGAGCCTGTTGAGGCTGGCGCGGGTGGCCATCATGGCAAGCTGGCGCACGTGTCCACCGAAGAGCGTGCCACGCGCTTTGGCCAGCAGCCGGCTACCGTGCTGTTCAGCGGCCTGTCCGGCGCGGGCAAAAGCACCTTGGCTTATGCCGTAGAGCGCAAGCTGTTCGACATGGGCCGCGCGGTTTATGTGCTGGATGGCCAGAATCTGCGCCATGACCTGAACAAAGGTCTGCCGCAGAATCGTGCCGGGCGCACCGAGAACTGGCGCCGTGCCGCGCATGTGGCGCGTCAGTTCAACGAAGCCGGTCTGCTAACCCTGGCCGCCTTTGTGGCGCCGGATGCCGAAGGCCGTGAACAGGCCAAAGCATTGATCGGTGCAGAGCGCCTGATCACTGTCTATGTGCAGGCGTCTCCGCAGGTCTGCGCTGAGCGTGATCCGCAGGGCTTGTACGCGGCGGGTGGTGACAACATCCCGGGTGAATCCTTCCCCTATGATGTGCCGCTGAATGCCGATCTGGTGATCGATACGCAGTCGCTGTCGGTGGAAGAGGGCGTCAAGCAGGTGTTGGCTCTGCTGCGTGAGCGCGGCGCCATCTAAATCTGCTGCACATTAAAAAGCCCCGTCTAGTGCGGGGCTTTTTATTGCCTGTTCGGTCGCCGAAACGACCGAGTCAGCGGCGGTTACTTGTTCTTCAAACCGTAGCTTTCGTCGAGCATGCCTGGCACATCGGCACTTTTCGGCGCGTAGTCCTTTGGCATTTCATGATGGATCGGTGCTTTGATACGTTCGCGCTTTTCACTGCTGTCATCGGCGTGCAGGGTAGCGAGCAGGCGCTGGCGAGTCAGCTCGTCGAGTGCCAGGCGATTGGCCCCGTCCGACAGGTGCTGTTGCACGTCCAATTGAGTTTGGCTGAGCTTTTTCACCAGGTTGGCGGTGGTGTTGAAATGAGTCACCACCTCGCTTTGGTAGGTGTCGAAGCGTTCTTGAATTTCATCCAGCTGACGCTGGGTGCGGCTAGGGGCGGCATTGGGTGCCAGGCGGGCAATCAGGAAGCCAATGGCAATACCAGCTACCAGGGTAATGGCGGGTAGCAACCAGGCGGTGAGCGTCTGTTCCACGAGTCCTTCCTCTCTAAACGGCTTTGCTTTACGTTAACGGCTCGAACCTGTGCTGTATACCGCAATGCAATGCCGAAACGTTTGCGGTGGTGTGTATGGCGCAGGCTGTCAGCTAGACGAGTCGACCCACTGCGAGGTCACGGAGTTCCCTGTTGCTCACCCGCGAAACCCCTCTGATGATTGCCGGCCCCAGCGGCCAACTCGAAGCCCTGTGGCTGGATGCCCCCGATGCCCGTGGTGTGGCGCTGATCTGCCACCCCAATCCGGTGCAGGGTGGCACTATGCTCAACAAGGTGGTCTCCACCCTGCAACGCACGGCCCGTGACTGTGGCCTGGCCACGTTGCGTTTTAATTACCGTGGCGTCGGCGCCAGCGCGGGCAGCCACGATATGGCTAGCGGTGAGGTGGATGATGCCGAGGCCGTGGCTAATTGGCTGCGTGCGCAGCATCCCGAATTACCCGTGACCCTGCTGGGTTTTTCCTTTGGTGGCTTTGTCGCCGCTGCGCTCGGTGCTCGTCTGGAAGCCAAGGGCGTGAAACTCGACAAGCTATTTATGGTGGCGCCGGCCGTGCAGCGTCTGAGCGAAGAAACGCCCCCAGCCAGCCATTGCCCGCTGATCCTGATCCAGCCCGAAGACGACGAAGTGATCGACCCTCAGGTGGTGTATCAGTGGTCGGCGGCACTCGGGCGTGCCCATGAGCTGCTGAAAGTGGCAGAATGCGGCCACTTTTTTCACGGCAAGCTTACTGATCTCAAAGATTTGCTGCTGCCGCGACTCTGAACTGATTGAGCCTCAATAAGCGAACGTTATGACCACTCGTATCCTTACCGGCATCACCACAACCGGCACGCCGCACCTCGGCAACTACGCGGGCGCGATTCGTCCGGCCATCGTCGCCAGCCGCGCCGCTGATGCAGATTCGTTCTACTTCCTGGCCGACTACCACGCGCTGATCAAGTGCGATGAGCCGGCGCGTATCCAGCGTTCGCGTCTGGAAATCGCTGCAACCTGGCTGTCGTTGGGGCTGGATACCGACAAGGCAACCTTCTACCGCCAGTCGGATATCCCTGAGATTCCCGAGCTGTGCTGGCTGCTCACCTGCGTCGCTGGCAAGGGCCTGCTTAACCGCGCGCACGCTTATAAAGCCTCGGTGGACAAGAACGTCGAGCAAGGCGAAGACCCGGATGCGGGCATCACCATGGGCCTGTTCAGTTACCCGGTGCTGATGGCTGCGGACATTCTGATGTTCAACGCGCACAAGGTGCCGGTCGGCCGCGACCAGATTCAGCACGTGGAAATGGCCCGCGATATCGGGCAGCGCTTCAATCACCTGTTTGGAAATGGCAAGGAGCTGTTCACCCTGCCCGAAGCGGTGATCGAGGAAGACGTGGCAACCTTGCCAGGCCTTGATGGTCGCAAGATGAGCAAGAGCTACGACAACACCATCCCGTTGTTTGGCAGTGCCAAGCAGCTCAAGGATGCGGTTGCGCGTGTCGTGACTGACTCCAAGCTGCCAGGCGAACCCAAAGATCCCGACAGCTCGCACCTGTTCACCCTTTATCAAGCCTTTGCCGCACCGACCCAGCAGGCGGATTTCCGCGCTGCGCTGGAAGGCGGCATGGCCTGGGGCGAAGCCAAGCAGGCGCTGTGCAACTTACTGGAGGCCGAGCTGGGCGAGGCGCGCGAGCGTTACCATGCGCTGATCAGCAAACCGGCCGATCTGGAAGACATCCTCCTGGCCGGTGCCGCCAAGGCGCGCAAGATCGCCACGCCGTTTCTCGGTGAGCTGCGCGAGGCTGTGGGCCTGCGCTCGTTCCGCAGCCAGACCGTGAACACTGCGGGCGAGAAGAAAAAAGCCGGCAAGAGCGCACGTTTTGTCAGCTTCCGCGATGATGACGGCAGCTTCCGTTTCCGCCTGCTGGATGCTGTCGGCGAGCAGTTGTTGCTGTCCAAATCCTTTGCCGATGGCAAGGCTGCTGGCATGGTCAACAAGCGTCTGCAGTCCGGCGAAGCACTGGATGTGCGTGAGCAGGACGGCGGCTTTGCCGTCTGGTTGGATGATGAGTGTGTGGCACAAAGCCCGGCATTCGCCGACAGCAGTGCGTGTCAGGCGGCGATTCAGCGCCTGCGTGAGGCGCTAGCACCCGCTGAGTAACGCGCAGGGCGGTGCATTAATCGGATTTCCGTCCAGCAGCCATGCTGGCCGATTGCCAATCAATGGGGGCGTCGCTAAAGTGACGCCCCCGTTTTACTTGCCCGGCTAACGAATTTATGACCCCCCTAGAACGCTACCAGGCTGACCTTAAACGCCCTGATTTCTTTCATGACGCTGCCCAGGAAACTGCGGTGCGTCACTTGCAGCGCCTGTATGACGACCTGATCGCTGCCGACAAGGGCAGCGCCGGCGTCTTCGGCAAGCTGTTCGGCAAAAAACCGCAGGGGCCGGTCAAGGGCCTGTACTTCTGGGGTGGCGTGGGTCGCGGCAAAACCTACTTGGTCGACACCTTTTTTGATGCGCTGCCGTTCGAGCGCAAGGTGCGCACGCACTTCCACCGCTTTATGAAGCGCGTGCATGAAGAAATGCGCACCCTCAAGGGCGAGAAGAACCCGCTGACCATTATCGGCAAGCGTTTCGCCGATGAGGCGCGGGTGATCTGCTTCGACGAATTCTTCGTCAGCGATATTACTGACGCGATGATCCTCGCCACCCTGCTGGAAGAGCTGTTCAAGAACGGCGTCAGCCTGGTCGCGACTTCCAATATCGTGCCGGATGGCCTGTACAAGGACGGCTTGCAGCGCGCGCGCTTCCTGCCGGCCATCGCCCTGCTCAAGCAGCACACCGAGATCGTCAACGTCGACAGCGGTATCGATTACCGCCTGCGTGCGTTGGAGCAAGCCGAGCTGTTCCACTGGCCGCTGGACGCTGCCGCCGAGGAGAGCCTGCAGAAGAGTTTCGTCAGCCTGCTGCCGGAGCACTGCGAAGTACAGGAAAACGAGCCACTGATGATCGAAAACCGCGCTATCGTGGCGCGCAAGGTCGGTGATGACGTGGCCTGGTTCGAATTCCGCGAGCTGTGCGACGGCCCGCGCAGCCAGAACGACTACATCGAACTGGGTAAGATTTTTCACGCCGTATTGCTAGCCAATGTGGAACAGATGAGCACCGCCAAGGACGATATGGCCCGGCGCTTTATCAACCTAGTGGACGAGTTCTACGACCGCAACGTCAAGCTGATCATCTCCGCCGAAGTGGAGCTGAAAGACCTCTACACCGGCGGTCGCCTGACCTTCGAGTTCCAGCGCACGCTCAGCCGTTTGCTGGAAATGCAGTCGCACGAGTTTCTCGCACGGCCGCACAAGCCCTAATCTACGTGCTTATGTTTGCTGCCAAAGCCCGGATCATTCCGGGCTTTGTAGTTGATGGCCTACTGAAGACAGCCAGGCCGTCTGCACCCAAGCAGGATAAACTCTGCGCCATCGACTTATTTCTGCGGTTAGCCCTATGACCTTTGCCTCCCTTGGCCTGATCGAGCCTCTGCTACGCACCCTCGACAGCCTCGACTACAAAACCCCCACCGCCGTGCAGGCGCAGGCCATCGTGCCAGTGCTCAAGGGGCGCGATCTGATGGCCGCCGCGCAGACTGGCACCGGCAAGACTGCCGGCTTTGCCCTGCCGGTGTTGCAGCGGTTGATGATGGAAGGGCCAGAGGTGGCGAGCAATTCGGTGCGTGCGCTGGTGCTGGTGCCGACCCGTGAGCTGGCCGAGCAGGTCCTGCAGAGCTTTCTCACCTACGGTCAGCACCTACCGCTGCGCAGCTACGCGGTGTATGGCGGGGTCAGCATCAACCCGCAGATGATGAAGCTGCGCAAAGGCGTGGACGTGCTGGTGGCCACCCCAGGCCGTTTGCTCGACTTGTTTCGACAGAACGCAGTGAAGTTCAATCAGGTGCAAACCCTGGTGTTGGATGAAGCCGACCGCATGCTCGACCTGGGGTTTGCCAACGAGTTGGAAAGTGTGTTCCGCGCACTGCCGAAAAAGCGCCAGACCCTGTTGTTCTCCGCCACCTTCTCCGAAGCGATTCGGACCATGGCCGGCGAGATGCTGAATGACCCGCTGAGCATCGAGGTCAGCCCGCGCAACGCCGCCGCCAAGTCAGTCAAGCAGTGGCTGATCCCGGTGGACAAGAAGCGCAAGAGCGAGCTGTTTCTGCATCTGTATCAGGCCAAGCGCTGGAGCCAGGCCCTGGTGTTTGTGAAAACCCGCAAGGGCGTTGATGAGCTGGAAGCCGAGCTGCAACGCCACGGCATCAGTGCCGACTCGATTCATGGCGACAAGCCCCAAGCCACCCGTCAGCGCGCCTTGCAGCGCTTCAAGGACGGCGAGGTCAAGGTGCTGGTGGCCACCGATGTGGCAGCCCGTGGCCTGGATATCGACGATATGCCGCTGGTGGTCAACTTCGATTTGCCCATCGTCGCCGAAGATTACGTGCACCGTATCGGCCGTACTGGGCGTGCTGGCACCACCGGTCAGGCCGTGTCGCTGGTCTGCGCTGATGAAGTGCAACTGCTCTCGGCTATCGAAACCCTGACCCAGCAGGTGCTGCAACGTATTGATGAGCCGGACTTTATCCCCGACCACCGCGTGCCGCAGACCCTGCCTGGCGGCCAGGTGGTGAAAAAGCCGAAGAAACCGAAGAAGCCGAAAGTGGTTGGCGGCGGCAAGGGCGGTAGCCTTGGGCGCTGGATGGAAGCCGACGAGCCGGCTGCGCCGTCGGTCAAGGCGGTGCGCAAGGTGCCCAGCTTTGGCGGCAAACCCAAGGGCGGTAGAAAGCCGTAGGGTGGACAACGCGAAGCCTGTCCACCTAAGGGGCTAAATGTTCTGCGCGATTCGCCAGAGCACGCCGCTGGGGTCGATGACCACGAAATCGCGCATGCCCCAGGGCTGATCCTGGGGCGGGATCAGGCGCCCGCCGAAGCGCTCGCCCAACTGCTCATCCAGCACCTTCTGCCACCAAGCCTCGACGTCTTCCACCAGTAGGTGCATGACGAAGTTCTCCGCCTGCTCCTTGACGTAGAAGTCCTGCAGCAAAAAGGCACAGTGCTCGCCATGGCTGAAATAGGCCAGGCCATCGCCGCCCCAGCCCGGCTTGAAGCCCAGCGCCTGGTAGAACGCCTGGCTCAAGGCGAAATCGCGGGCCGGTACGAAGGTTTTCAGTTCAACGCTTTGCAGCATCGGATGACTCCTGCACGAAAGTGGTCGAGCAGGCTAATAACGGTTGCGCCGGTCCTCTAATGGGGCCTGGCGAAGTGCAAGATTAACGGCTGGCCTGAGCTGCTTCCAGCTGCTTCTTATGGGTGGCGGCGGCGGTCATGTCGTAGATCACTACGCAGATATGTTCCACATCACCCTTGGCCCCGGCCAGCGGCAGCAGGGTGACGTTTTGGTACATAAAGTCTTCCTGGCCGGTGATCGGCTGATAGTTCTTGAAGTGCATCAGGTAGGGGTGTTGCTCCCATAGGCTGAACGCGCGCGTGCCGAGTTGCACCACGGTATCGACCTTGCGCCGTAACCAGGCTTCGTTAATTTCCGGGAACAGGCTGAACAGGGTTTTGCCGTGCACCTCGTCCGGGCCCATGCCCGAATGGTTCTCCATAAAGCTGTTCCACACCTCCACCTGGTACTGGCGATCGAGGACGATCACCCCGACATCGATGCACTGCACGATATCGAGCAGCCAGTGCACCTCTTGAATATCTATCTGTGCGGGCATGGCTTAACTCATCAGGTAGTTGATCTTGTTGGTCAGGCGCTTGATCGAGTCTTCGGTAAACAGCAGCAACAGGTCGAAGTGGATATTGTGTGCTTCCAGGCTGTAGCTGACTTCCACCGCCAGGGTCTTTTTCCAGCGCCGTTGGTTGAGGTGAATGAGCCGCTCGATGGAGGAGTGCTGGCCGAGCAGTTGCGGATGGCCCTGGGAAAAGCGCACGTCGATTTGCTCGGCAATCCCGGCCAGGCACGCGCCAATCAGGATGCTGGCCAGGTCCAGAAGCATTTCCGAGGTTTCCAGATCATCCTTCGGCTGCCAGTTGAGCAGGCGCGCCATATCGGCCACTTCGGAGTCGTGGAATAGCAGCAGCGACTCGCCGGCGATACCGTCGCCGATAAAGCCCTGGCACACCGCGCTCAGTCGCTCGCCGCGCATGGCGTCGGTAAGCGTCATATGCAGCTCACTGACTTCGAAGATATTCACCTGCGGCACCGGCAACTGCACAAAGACCCCGAGCGCCTTGGCCAGCAGCGCGGCGGCGCGGCCCATGGCGACGTTGGTGACTTCGCGCAGGGCATCGCGGAAGTTGACCTTCAGCTCATCCAGTACTGCGGCCTGGGCGAGGGCGGTGGGGGTAGCCTTGGGGTCGAACAGGCCGAGTTCGAGCAGGGTACTGCGCAGTATCTCGGGGTCGGCAGGTTTCTTGATAAAGGCCAGGGCGCCGAGTTCCTTAACCCGGCGTAGGGCTTCCTCCTGCACGTCGCCGGAGACCACCACCACTTTGCAGGCCAGGCCCTCGGCGCGCATGGCTGCAAGGGTTTCATAGCCGTCGAGCACTGGCATGGTCAGGTCCAGCAGCATCACCTGGCCTAGCCCCTGACGCAACGCAGTCAGGGCTTCCTGGCCATTGGTGGCCTGGCTGATGGTCACTGGCCATTCGGGCGGCAGGGCGCGGATCAACTGCTTGCGCGCCATGTTCGAGTCGTCGCAGACCACTAGTGGAATCACGGCTGGAGAGTACCTGTGCGCGTGGAAGAACACCGCTCTGGGGCGGTTTTCTTCAAGCATAGCCGTTTGAGATTGTGCGCGGATGCTTATTCGGTCGGCGGTTGCAGCCATTTGAGGATGCCTGTTGCTGCGCGGCGACCGCTGGCAAAGCAGGCGGTCAGCAGATAGCCGCCGGTGGGCGCCTCCCAGTCAAGCATTTCCCCTGCGCAGAAGGTGCCAGGCAGCGCCTTGAGCATCAGTTGCTCGTCCAGTTGCTCGAACGGCACACCACCGGCTGTGCTGATGGCTTCATCCAATGGCCGCGGACGCACTAGGGTGATCGGCAGGGCCTTAATTGCACTGGCCAGCTGCGCCGGATCATTGAAGGCTGCTGCGCTGGCCAGCTCGCGCAGCAGCGCGGCTTTGACCCCGTCGATTCCGGCCTGGCGATGCAGGTGTTTAGCCATGGACTGTGAGCCGCGTGGCTTACTCAGCACCACCTGCAATTTGCTCAGCGGCGTTTGCGGCAGCAGATCGAGGTGCACGGTAGCGCCACCATGCTGGTTGATCGCTTCGCGAATAGCGGCTGACAGGGCATACACCAAACTGCCTTCGAGGCCGCTGGCGGTCAGTACACATTCTCCCAGACGAGGTTTTTCACCGGGCAGGTTGAGGCTGACGTTCTTCAGAGGTGCGCCGGCGAATTTGTCGCGCAGAAAGGGGCTCCAGGCCGTTACATCGAAACCGCAGTTGCTGGCCTGCAAGGGCGCGATGCTCACACCACGCGCCTGCAGCAGGCTGATCCAGGCACCGTCTGAGCCCAGTCGTGCCCAGCTGGCGCCGCCCAGGGCCAGCAGGGTGGTGTCGGCATTCACGGCCTGTTCGCCGGCGGGCGAGGCAATTCGCAGTGCGCCTTCATTATTCCAGCCCAGCCAACGATGACGGGTGTGGATCTGTACGCCCAATTCACGCAGGCGTTTGAGCCAGGCGCGCAGCAGCGGTGCGGCTTTCATATCGGTGGGGAAAACCCGGCCGGAGGTGCCGACAAAGGTGTCGATGCCCAGGTCATGAATCCAGGCGCGCAGGGCGTCAGCATCGAAATCCTGCAGCAGTTTGGCTACTTCTGTCTGGCGCGGGCCATAACGCGCGACAAACGCCGGTTTGGCTTCGGAATGGGTGATATTCATCCCGCCGACCCCAGCCAGGAGGAACTTGCGCCCCACTGAAGGCATGCCGTCGTAAAGATCGACCTGCACACCGCCCAGGGCCAGCACTTCGGCCGCCATCAGCCCGGCAGGGCCGCCGCCGATAATGGCAACGCGAGGGGCTGGATGTTGGGTGCGATTGGTCATGGCGGTGTCGGGAAGGAACGAAGGGGGTGCATTCTAGCCGAGGCGGCGTCCGCCTTGTCATTTGCCCCGGCTTCGGGCAGGGTCGTGAGGTGAATTTCTGACTGGAGCCCCTTATGTCTGACCTCTACCCCAGCATCGACCCCGACGGCCTGATCGAATACTCGGTGGTCTACACCGACCGCTCTCTCAACCATATGTCGCAGTCGTTCCAGGGCGTGATGAAGGATATCTCCAGCACCCTGAAACAGGTCTATAACGCCCATGCCATGGCCATTGTGCCCGGTAGCGGTACCTATGGCATGGAAGCGGTGGCGCGCCAGCTGGCCACCGGGCAGAAGTGCCTGGTGCTACGCAATGGCTGGTTCAGCTACCGCTGGACGCAGATTTTCGAGATGGGTCAGATCCCCTCGGAGGCGATTGTGCTCAAGGCGCGCCCGGTTACTGAGGGCAGCCAGGCGGCATTCTCCCCGCCACGGCTGGTCGATGTGCTGGCAGTAATCGCTGCGGAAAAACCGCAGGTCGTGTTCGCTCCGCACGTGGAAACCTCGTCCGGGATGATCCTTCCAGACGGCTACCTGCGCGCCGTGGCGGATGCCGTACATGCGGTGGGCGGCCTGTTTGTGCTCGATTGCATCGCCTCCGGCACCCTCTGGGTGGATATGCAGGCCTGCGGTATCGATGTACTGATCAGCGCGCCACAGAAGGGCTGGAGCGCCTCGCCGTGCTGCGCTCTGGTGATGCTCAGCGAAGCCGCCCAGGCTCGCGTCGAAGCCACACAAAGCAGCAGCTTTGCCTGCGACCTGAAGAAGTGGCTGCAGATCATGCAGGCCTACGAGCACGGCGGCCACGCCTACCACGCCACCATGCCCAGCGACGCCCTGGCGCGTTTTCGCGATGTCATGCGCGAGGCCGAAGCCATTGGTTTCGCTAAGGTGCGCGAGCAGCAACAGGAGCTCGGTGAGCGGGTGCGCGCCTTGCTCGCTCGTAAAGGCTTCAAGAGCGTCGCCGCCGAAGGCTTCGAGGCCCCCGGTGTGGTGGTGTGCTACACCACCGATGCGAGCATCAAGAACGGCAGCAAATTCGCCGCCCAAGGCCTGCAGATCGCTGCTGGCGTGCCGCTGCAGTGTGATGAACCGGCGGATTTCCAGACCTTCCGCCTAGGTCTGTTCGGCTTGGACAAGCTAGGCAATATCGAGCGCACCGTGGCGACCCTGGAGCAGGCGCTGGATAAGGTGTTGGCGGGGTAGTCGGATGCGTAGGACGAGTTGAGCATTGCTCTTCTGGAGTGCAGCGATACCTGCCGATGGGTATCGCTGCGCTCAACACCATTCTGCGGTTTTAGCCGACCTTGACCGCCTGTAGCGTGTAGCTCAACGGCAGCCTTTCCGGCTGGTTATTCAGCCGCCATTCACCATCCTCTCCCAGGCTCATCTGACCCGGTAGCGCTTCCCAGGGCAGGCTGGTGTGTTCTTCCAGTGCGCTCAGGCGCATGTCGTGGCGCAGCAGCGCGGTGATGATTTCGCCCAGGCCGTGGTTCCATTCGTGGGTGATGCTGGCGTTCAACCGGGTGTCGGTCTCGACATAGGTGTACTCGCTATCCCAGACGGTGGGTTGGCGGTGTTCGAAATAAGGATGGGTAATCTGCAGGGCGTCCTCGCAGTCCTCGTCGAGCGCCATCAGCACCGGATGGGCTTCGCGCAGAAACAGGCGGCCGCCAGGCTTGAGCAGGGCAGCGACATTGCGCGCCCAGTCATCGATATGCGGTAGCCAGTTCAGCGCGCCGATGCCCGTATAAACCAGATCGAACGACTGCGCGCCGAGCACCTTGGCAGCGTCGTAGACCGAAGCTTCGACAAACTCGATGCTGGCGTCGCAGGCTTGCGCCAGTAAGCGGGCCTGCTCCAGTGAGGCGGATGAGAAGTCCAACCCACTCATCTGCGCACCCAGACGGGCCAGCGACAGGGTATCGGTGCCGATATGGCATTGCAGGTGCACCGCACGCAGGCCGCGGATATCGCCGAGGCGCGGCAGATCAAAGTGCACCACTTCGGATAAGTGCGTGGGCGAGGCGATAAACAGCTGAACCTGGTAATCGGGCGACGCTGCATGCAAGGCGGCGCGCTCATTCCAGTTAGCTTGGTTCAGGGCAAACGAGTCATCCATGACAGGATTCCATTCAGTGTGTGGGGGGCTTATCCAACGCGCTCAGTATGGCGTGGGCGGCCTTGATTCTGGCAGCGTTGGGGTAATTCTTGTTGGCCAGCATAACCAGGCCGAGGTTCCGAGTGGGGACAAGCACTGCGTAGGCGCCGAAGCCGCCGGTTGAGCCGGTTTTATTGAACAGGCTGTCGCCTGGCTCGGTTTCCGGTGGTGCGAGGCGTGTAGCGGGTTGTGACTCCAGGGCCATGGCCGGGGAGTTGCCCGCTTGCAGGCGCTCCAGGCTGATCGGGTAGGGGTAGCGCTCCCAGCCGAGGCCCTGTGTCATCTCGCCGACGCGGTAATAGCCGGTGTGGGTCATGGCGATGGCGCGCTGCAGGTCTTTGTTCAGGCCGGCAGGATTCAGGTTGGCCTGGACAAAGCGAAGCATGTCCTTGGTGTTGGTTTTCACCCCATAGGCTTCGGCGTCGAGCATCCCCGGAGTGACGCGCAGCGGCTGGTTGTCCTTGCTGTAGCCATAGGCATAGCGCGGCATCTGCGCTGTCGGCACCTGGATATAGCTGTGCGACATGCCGAGTGCGGGGAACAGCGTGCCCTCCATCAAGGTGGGGAAGGGCTGGCCCATGCTGCGCGCGGCGAGGTAGCCGAGCAGGCCGATGCTGGGGTTGGAATAGCGCCGGTGTGTGCCCGCCGCGTATTCAGGCTGCCACTGGCGGTAATAGGCGAGCATGCTGGCCGGGTCGGTCACGTTGTCGGGGAACTGCAATGGCAGCCCGCCGGCGGTGTAGGTGCCGAGGTTGAGCAAGCTGGCGTGTTCCAGTTTGCTGCCTTGCAACTCGGGCCAGTGCTGGCCGGCGCTGTCGTTGAGGGTCAGCTTGCCGGTGCTTTGCGCCAGGGCGGCGAGGGTGGCGGTGAGGGGTTTACTGAGCGAGCCGATTTCAAACAGGGTGTCGCTGCTCACCGGCTGTTGGTCGTCCAGGCTCGCCACGCCGTAGTTGAAGTAGTGCGCCTGGCCGTTGTGGGTGATCGCCACGGCCATGCCGGCAATATCGTGTTCCGCCATCAGCGGGCGAATGGTGGCGTCCACCAGTGACTGCACTGTGTTATCGGCCTGGGCGGCAGTGGCGAATGCCAGTGCCGCCAGCAGGGCCGGCAGAGGGCTGAGTTTTGCGTACATGCTGTGTGAGAGTCCTTGGCAGTAGAGTTGGGCGATATGACCGCGCGTGTGCTGGTTTTATCCCAGCCCGCGCGCCTGCCAGACCTTGGCCGCACTGTGATGCAGGATGCCGTGACGGCGGGCCAGGGCCAGGCGGTCCTTGTCGTAGCCCCCGCCGATCAGCCCGACTATGGAAATGTCACGGCTCAGGCAGTGGTTGAGTACCGCTTCATCACGGGCTGCGATACCGGCATCCGTCAGGTTGAGATAACCGAGGGCATCGTCTTGGTGCACATCGACCCCGGCGTCGTAGAGCACGATATCCGGCTGGTACAGCGGCAGCAGGTAGTTGAGGCTGTCGTTGACCACCTTGAGGTAGTCGTCATCGGCCATGCCGTTGGGCAGGGGAATGTCCCAGTCGCTGGCGGCCTTGCGCGCCGGGTAATTCTTCTCGCAGTGCAGTGATACGGTGATCGCTTCCGGGGTGTTCTCCAGCAGGCGCGCGGTGCCATCGCCCTGGTGCACGTCGCAATCGAAGATCAACACGCGCTGCGCTTTGCCGCTGGCCAGCAGGTATTGGCTGATTACCGCCAGGTCATTGAAGATGCAGAAACCGGCCGGATGGTCGTAATGCGCATGGTGGGTGCCGCCGGCCAGGTGGCAGGCTAGACCGTGTTGCAGCGCTTGCTCCGCCGCCAGCAGCGAGCCACCCACGGCGCGAATGGTGCGCTGCGCCAGGGCTGCACTCCAGGGCAGACCGAGGCGGCGTTGTTCTTCATATGCCAGTTCGCCGCTGGCGAAACGCTGGATATAAGCCGGGCAGTGGGCCAGGGCGAGTACGTCGGTGGGGCATAGCTCGGGGCGCAGTAGTTCGGCATCGGTGTTCAGGCCGCTTTCCACCAGGTGATCGCGCAGCAGGCGAAACTTCTCCATGGGGAAGCGATGGTTGGCCGGGAAGGGCGGGCTGTAGTCGTCGTGGTAGACCAGCGGCAGGCGCATGGTGGCGGGCTCGGGTGGAAGTGGCCGAAGTATGGCTGCAGGCTCTGCTTGCGCTCAAGCCCAGCGGCCGATTGGCTAGAATGCTGCCATTATTGTCCACATCCATCTTTCAGTCGGGCCGACAAGCGTTGGCAAAGTCTTTACCATCTCGCCCGCACTACCCCATACAGGGCACCTCTAAAAACGTCGGTGATGGCAACGCAGGTAGTTTTTAGAGGTGCCCTACACAGCCAGATGCGTTAACAGGAGAGCATGCATGAGTCAGGTGTTGAATGAGTTGGTCGCCCTGCTGACCCTGGAAACCATCGAGGAAAATCTATTTCGCGGCGTCAGCCAGGACCTCGGCTTTCGCCAGTTGTATGGTGGTCAGGTGCTCGGCCAATGTGTATCGGCGGCCAGCCAGACGGTGGATACCGCGCGCCATGTGCATTCCATGCACGGCTACTTCCTACGTCCCGGCGATGCCACGCTGCCGGTGGTGTATCAGGTTGAGCGCGTGCGTGATGGCGGTAGCTTCAGTACGCGGCGGGTGACGGCGATACAGAAGGGCAAGCCGATCTTTACCTGCAGCGCATCGTTTCAGTTCGATGAAGAAGGTTTTCATCATCAGAATCTGATGCCAGAAGTGCCAGGGCCGGAAGAGCTGAAGTCGGAAACCGAGCTGGCGCGCCTAGTGGTGGATGCCTTGCCGGAGCGCATGCGTGAGCGGGCGGTGAGCGACAAACCGATTGAGATCCGTCCGGTCACGGTGGGCAATCCGTTTGCGCCCAAACCCAGCGATCCGGTCAAGCATGTATGGTTTCGCGCCGCTGGCGAGCTGCCGGATGAGCCGCAACTGCACAAGCTGCTGCTGGCTTACGCCAGTGATTTCAATCTGCTGACCACCTCGATGCTGCCGCATGGCGTCTCGGTGTGGCAGAAGTTTATGCAGGTTGCCAGCCTCGACCACTCGCTGTGGTTCCACGGCAACCTGCGCATGGACGACTGGCTGCTCTACAGCATGGACAGTCCCTGGGCCGGCAACGCCCGTGGTTTCTCCCGTGGCAGCATCTTCAACCGCCAGGGCCAGTTGGTCGCCTCGGTCGCCCAAGAGGGGCTGACCCGCGTGCGTGAGGACTGGAGGTGAGTCTGAGCGCTGCCCGCCATTGGGTGTTTGATATGGACGGCACCCTGACCCAGGCGGTGCATGACTTCGAGGCGATCAAGCGGGCATTGGATATTCCGCTGGCGGACGACATTCTTGGTCATCTGGCGTCGCTGCCTGAGGCTGTGGCCGCCGCCAAGCACGCCTGGTTGCTGGAGCATGAGCGTGAGCTGGCAGTGGCTTCGCAGCCTGCCCCGGGGGCGATTGAACTGGTGCGTGAGCTGCACGGCCGTGGCTGCCGCCTCGGCATTCTCACCCGCAATGCCCATGAGCTGGCGCTGCTGACCTTGCGCGCCATCGGTCTGGACGACTGCTTTGCCGTGGCGGACGTGATCGGCCGTGACGAAGCGCCGCCCAAGCCTGATCCGGGTGGCCTGCTGCATTTCGCCAGAACTTGGCAGGTGGCGCCGAGCGAGCTGGTGATGGTGGGCGATTACCGCTTTGACCTGGAATGCGCCCGCGCTGCCGGGGCGCGCAGTGTGCTGGTCAACCTGGCAGAAAACCCCTGGCCGGAGCTGGCCGATCATTTCGCGGTGGATTGCCGGGCCTTGCAGCAGGCGATTTAAACCTTCAATGACAGCAACCGGACTCCAGATCCTTGAGGATCGGGCAGTCCGGGCGGTCGTTGCCCTGGCAGTTGTCCATCAACTCTTTGAGCGTGTCGCGCAGGCCGCTGAGTTCGCTGATCTTGCGTTCCAGCTCAGTGATATGTGCAGCGGCCAGGGCTTTGACGTCGGCGCTGGCGCGTTGGCGGTCCTGCCACAGGGCCAGTAGCTGGCTGACTTCGGCCAGGGAAAAGCCCAGATCGCGTGAGCGCTTGATAAACGCCAGGCGATGCAGGTCCTGCTGGCTGTACTGACGGTAACCGCTGTCGCTGCGGCCGGCGGCGGGCAGCAGGTCGATGCTTTCGTAGTAGCGAATCATCTTGGCGCTCAGGCCGGTTTGCTTGGCGGCTTGGCCGATATTCATGGGTTTTCTCCTGCCCTGCGGCTTATTCGTGATTCTTGGGCTTCCAGGTTTTCAGCAGCAAGGCATTGCTCACCACGCTGACGCTGGACAGCGCCATGGCTGCGCCGGCGAGCATCGGGTTAAGCAGGCCGGCGGCCGCCAGGGGAATACCGATCAGGTTATAGGCAAAGGCCCAGAACAGGTTCTGGCGAATCTTGTTGTAGGTGCGCCGGCTGATCTCCAGTGCATCGGCCACCAGGCGCGGGTCGCCGCGCATCAAGGTTATGCCGGCGGCGTGCATGGCTACATCGGTACCGCTGCCCATGGCGATGCCGACATCGGCGGCGGCCAGCGCTGGCGCATCGTTGATGCCGTCGCCGACCATGGCCACCACCGCGTGTTTCTTCAGTTCGCTGATGATCGCCGCCTTGTCCGCCGGCAGCACTTCTGCGTGTGCAGCGCTGATGCCCAGGGCTGCAGCCACCGCCTTGACGCTGCCGGGGTTGTCGCCGCTGATCAGATGGCTGGCAATGCCTTGAGCGGTCAGCGCGGCGATGGCCTCGACAGCGCCTGGTTTAAGTGTGTCGCCAAAGGCAAATAGGCCGAGCACCTGCGGTTGCGGCGCCAATTCCAGCAGCCAGGACAGGGTGCGGCCTTCGGCCTCCCAGGCCAGGGCGTCGATGGCCAGTTCATCGTGGTGCAGAAAGTGTTGTTCCAGCAGGCGCTTGTTGCCCAGGGCCAGTTGCCGCTCGCCGATCTGCCCGGCGATACCGCGCCCGGCCAGTGCTTTGCTGTTGCTGACTTCGGTGAGGCTCAGCTGTTGTTCTGTGCACTGATCCAACACCGCCTTGGCCAGCGGATGTTCGCTGCCGCGCTGCAGGGCGCCGGCCAGTTGCAGCAGTTGTGTGGTATTGCCGTCTACTGCACGTAGATGGGCGATACGCGGGCTGCCTGCGGTCAGGGTGCCGGTTTTGTCGAAAGCCACCAGGGTCACCGAATGGGCGACTTCCAGGGCTTCGGCGTCCTTGATCAGAATGCCGTGGCG